>Ga0209526_10000895_pt1 | contig 19636 bp, 19 predicted proteins | sample JacPinW_OM2H0_M1_FD_188566 | JGI IMG/M metagenome (GOLD analysis project Ga0209526, IMG submission 188566) | Forest soil microbial communities from Algoma, Ontario, Canada - Jack Pine, Ontario site 1_JW_OM2H0_M1 (SPAdes) (version 2) | ecosystem: Environmental > Terrestrial > Soil > Boreal... | reverse complement strand
TAGTCGGCATCCCGCTGCGCGCCGCGCACTTCCTCGGTGTTGCGGTCGCGCCAGATCGCGCTCTCGCGTAGAAGCCAGTGAGTCGCCAGCCACGCGCCCGCGAGCACGATTGGCGCCCACCACGCGTATCTGGCGAGGATCACGGCACACGCGATACCGCCGATCATCTCGGCCATGCCGGCCGCGATGAAATCCATGGAGATCGACAGCGGCGGGCCGGTCATCCCAAGGTCGAAGTCGCGCGCGACGGTGAGGTCGCTGGTGAGTGTCGGATCTTCGAGGTGCCCCATGCCCGGCGGGCGCACACAGGCCTCGGTGAGCCGGTCGTAGAGCCACGCGGCAGTGCGGTCGCCGAGGTTGGCGCTGACCGCCTGATGAATCGGGCTGAGCACTTGAAGCAGCACGAAGATCGCGCCCACAAGCGCGAGCGGACCGGCGAGAGGATCGCCGCGTTGGACAGCGCCGACGAGTACGCCCATCGCGATCGCGAACGCCGCCGGCAGGATCCCTCTTAGCAGGAGGGCCGTCCACCAAGCGGAGGCCAGGACAGGGTCCGCCTTCGGTAGGACGCCGAAGAACTTCCATTCCTTGCGCTCGGTGAGTGGTTGGAGCACGATCGCATTCTGCCACAGAACTGGCGCGCACGCAGGCTCGGCCGCGCAAGCGCAGCCGAGCGGCCGCAGATGGTCACCACGAACAGCGCGATGATCTGACGGTTGTGGCGACCGTCAGCGGCCGAACGGCTTGTTACCGCGATCCGACCCGCACCGTTGGCCTCGAAATCGATGAACCGTTCCGCGTCGCGTAGTGTTTACTGGAAATTCGAGAAAGTCCAATCCCCAGTTGTGCTCGGATCACCCGGAAGTCAGGTTGCCGCCTTTGTGGCGGCTGTATATGACGTCCGGATCGATTTTTGTGATTTAATTGTCAGCATGGAACAGGCTGAAATTAGTCCGCGCCCGGTGGTTCGAGCGATCGTCCTCGTGAGCGGCCTCGCTGTGTCATTCCTGCTGTGGCTGCTGTACGTGCATCATGCTTCGGCCGATTTCGCCGGGCGCTGGATGTTTTTGCCGGCCCTTAACGCGCTTCTAAACGGATTGTGCGCGATTGCGCTCTGCATCGGATTGTATTTCATCAAACATCACAACAGGGAAGCGCATCGCACGAGCATGCTGCTGGCCTTCGCATTCTCTTCCGTTTTTCTCGTCAGCTACATCGTGAACCACGCATTGCACGGCGACACGATTTTTCCCGGCCATGGCCCGATGCGCACGCTGTACCTTTCCATTTTGGCCAGTCACGTAATCCTTTCCATCGTCGCGCTGCCCATGGTGCTCACGACGTTCTTTTTTTCGCTGACGGGCCGGTTCGCGATGCACCGCCGAATCGCACGCTGGACGTTCCCCGTTTGGCTCTACGTTTCGATCACCGGCGTAGTGGTTTTCGTGTTCCTCAAAGCGTATGCCTACTAGACCGAGTATTGATCCTGCTTGATTTAATGGAGTAAGGGCAGAAACCAGCGTTGCGGGCTCCCGGGATGACGGGCTGCTCTCCAACAATCTCCTAAGTTTTTTCCTGTCATGGATAAGCTCCGCAGTGGCGGAATGAACGTAGCGTGGTGTAAAGGCCGAGGACACGAATCTGGGTCGCGCCTTTTCGCCACGAAAGATCGCCCTACAAATTGCAACGTGGATCCACTCCACCTGTTGGCGGGCTGTGCCTTGGGCACGCTACTCCGTTCGCAGCGCGCGCATGGGATCGATCGAGGCGGCGCGGCGAGCGGGTACCACCGCTGCAAGGGCCGCGGAAATGGCGAGCACCGCGATGGCCAAGCCGAGAACCAGCGGATCGTAACTCCTCACGCCGTACAACTGGCTGGCAATAGCATGACCAGCCGCAAACACAAACGGGACGCCGATGACGAGGCCCACAGCGACAGGGGCCAGGGCACTTCGCAGGACCATGCCGAGGACTTGCTTGGTACCCGCGCCGATCGCCAAGCGCAAGCCGATCTCGCTGGTGCGACGTGCGACGGTGTAGGCGGCGACGCCGTATAGTCCGACACAGGCCAGCACGAGGGCCAAGACTCCGTATAACGAGGTGAGTTGGGCGATGAGCCGCTGGCTGTTGAGTCTGGAGTCGACCTGCTCTTCGAGGTTGGTCATTTTGATGACCGTCAGATTCGGGTCGATTTCCGCAAGAGCGTTGCGAACCTCAGTTTGCATATTGTCCGGGCGACCCGCGACATGCAGCTGGATGCCGTCAATATAGTTTCCCCATGCCTGGTAGGCGCTCTGCGTGGCGTCGTCGTAGATTACTGTCTGCAGAAGAGGCAGGAAGACCATGGGGTCCGCAGCAATTTTGGGGTCGAGATACTTCGTACTCTCCACGATGCCCACGATTTCATAGTCACCCCCGTGGCTGACGCTGTTGAATCCCAGATGTTTTCCGATGGGATCTTCATCCGGGAAAAATTTGCGAGCGAGCGCGTCATTAATCACAGCAACGTGGCGGGAGGCTGGCGTATCTCGTTCTTCGATCGGACGGCCGCGTAACAGACGCGTGCCAATGGTCTCGAAATAGCGCGGTCCGACAAAGTCGTATTGCGCCTTGTCATCGGTAGAGTTGGGCGACGGCGGGCGCCCTTCGATCGCAATATCCCCATTCCAATTCCAGCCGTCCATGGGGCTGTGGAGGGCGAGGCTGGCGCTAAGCACGCCGGGCATGTGGCTAAAGCGATCCTGAAGTTGGCGGTATAGACCAGGAAGACGCTCGAAGGTGTAGCCAGCAAGAGCGGGATTGAGGCGCACGATCAAGCGAGATTGGGAATCGAAACCGAATTGCTGTTTCTCGAGGTTGCGGAGACTCTGCGTCATCAACCCCGCACCTACGAGCAGCACAAGCGACATCGCGGCCTGCAAAACGACGAGCAGCTTTTGGGGAAGCGCGGAATGATCTCGCGTGGCGCGTCCTGCGCCGCGCAGCGTTTCCGCAGGGTGCGCGCGGGAAGCGATCCAAGCGGGCGCCACGCTAAATATGATTCCCGTAATCAAGGAGAGAAGAAACGCGAATCCCAGGAGCAACAACGAAGGAGTGGCGTCAATCGGGACATACTTTGCACCGCGAAAAGCCAGCAATAGAATGACCCGGATGCCGATAAACGAGAGAACGATACTCGCCATGCCGCCTAGCAAGGCCAGGAGAATACCTTCCGTGAGCATCTGCCTTATCAGCCGGCTGCGCGATGCGCCGAGAGCCACGCGCACTGCAGTTTGCAAACGGCCAGCGATCGACCGCACGAGCAAGAGGTTGGCGATGTTCGCGCAGGCAATCAGCAAAACAAGCGCGGAAACCACCGTTAGCATGTGCAGGCCGTCACGGTAGGTCGTGCGTAGACGCGTCACGCCGCTGCCTGCTGGAGTGAGGGAAAGGCGAAGCGCGCCGATCGTTTGACGATCCTGCTCCGAGCTACCCTTCTGATCGGTGAGCCACTGCTGGATTTCAGTCTTCAGTTTTGCCTGTACTTGCGCAGGTTCTGTTCCCGGCTGTAGCCGGCCGACGACGTACAACCAGAACTCGCTGGGCTGATTCAGAAACGGGTCGTCCCGATCAAGATTCGGTTCCATGGCGAGCGGAATCCAAAAATCGGCGGGATCGCTGCGCAGGGTATCGCCAAAAAATCCTGGCGGCATAACGCCAACTACCGTCATGGATTGACCGTTGATGGTAAAGCTGGCGCCGATCACGGAGGGATCGGACCCCAAGCGCTGTGACCAAGCACGGTAACTCAGCACCGCCACGGGCTGGGCGTTGGGCTGATCGTCGGCCGGAGTGAAGGCCCGTCCCGCGAACGCACCGATCTCAAAGAGCGAGAAATAATTGCCAGAGACAAATTCGCCAAAGTAGGGTTCTGCGACGCCGGGAACGCCGCTCCGGCGAACGCTCAGGTTTGTCAGCCAAGATTGGAATGCGGCGAGTTCAGGAATTTCCGGCGTGTTGTCGCGGACGTGTCTATACAAGGGAAAGGAATACAGCGCGAAGTTATCGCGAAGGTCGGCAATGTCTGTGGTATCACAACAGAGTTTGGTGTCTCCCAGGCTGTAGAGCTGGCCGGCGTTCGGCACCGGCAAAGGCTTCATCATCACGGCATGGACGAGCGTAAAGATGGCGGTATTCGCGCCAATGCCCAGCGCGAGCGTGAGGACGGCGACAGCGGTGAACCCGGGACTTTTGCGGAGTTGCCGCAAACCAAAACGTAAATCTTGAATCAGACGCTCGAGCCGAGTCCATCCCCACATTTCGCGGACGTCCTCGGTCACCAGAGTGGTGTTGCCAAACGCGCGTCGTGCCGCATAACTGGTTTCATCGGAAGAAATGCCGGCTTCCAGCTGCTCTTCAGCCTCGAGAGCCAGGTGGGTGCGCAATTCGCGATCGAGGTCTTCCTCTTGCTGCGCCCGGCGGCCCTTCAGCCGATCGATAACCCTACGCCAACTCGTCATGTCAGTCCTCCGGTGCGGGCCACATTACGCGGGAGATCGCAGCTGCCAATTGTTTCCACTTGGACTCTTCAACCGCCAGTTGCCTCTTGCCGGTGGCGGTCAAGCGGTAGTACTTGAACTGGCGATTGCGATCCGTGGCGGTCTCCCACTTGGCGGCGACCCAACCCCTGCGCTCCAAACGATGAAGCGCAGGGTAGAGTGAACCATGCTCCACTTGGAGGACTTCCTCCGTGTTTCGCTGGATGTGTTTAGCGATCTGATGGCCATGTGCGGGGCCAAACAGAAGTGTGCGGAGAATGAGCATGTCGAGAGTGCCCTGCAGCAGAGCCATGCGGTTCACAGAGTCCTTGGCCATGATGGTAGATATCCTACCATCGGTTCCCTCTTGAGGGTAGACGTTCTTCCTAGAAAAATGTGAGCGGGACATCTTTCTCTCGCAAGCAGGTGGGCGGACCGGAGCCCGTTTATGAGTCTGTGGGAGATAAGGCGGCGGTGCGTGCGCGAACACACGCGAGCGGCCAAGACCAAGATAGTTAACGTGATCTGTTATGTGATCCGCTGCATGCGTTAGTTTTCAACCAACGATGTCTGTAGGCATTCGTCGCTTAGGAGCTCTATTGTCCCCGGGACGGGCACGACCATGCCGTGTTGCACGAATCGGTTTTCGTGGTGCCCACGGACGCGTACTTAGGTAAGTACGCTTGGGCGAACACGTACGTAATCTTCATCGTTGATTCCCTCGTCTTTCTCCAGGAGCATACGTTCGGAACGGTCTGGGCAGGGATGAGACGGAGAACACCGGAAGAGCCGTTCAAATCAAGCAATCGTTTTGAAGCGCCCGCCAGTAAGCAGGATATGAAACACCTGCTGCTGGCGGCCCTCGGCCATTCTCGGACAATAGGTTTCGCAGTCTGCGACCAACGTTTGCGTTTCCAGATGGTCAACGAAGCTTGGGCACTGATGAATGGCGTGGCTCGCGAGGCTCATATGGGCGTAACAATACGCGATGCATTGGGACGCGCAGCCAAAGAATTCGCGTTGGCTTTCGAGAAGGTATTTTCCACTGGCAAGCCCTTTTTGGACTATGAATTCAGCGCCGAGCTGCCCACACGAACCGAAGAGGATTACTGGATTATGAGTTGTTTTCCTATTAAGGCCGCACCCGGAAGGCTGAAGATCGCCGGCGCAGTTGTATTGGAAATCACGCAACTGAGGAGACTGGAGATCTGGTCGCAAAAATTGCTGGCGGATTCCGTCCGGCTGTGGGAAGCCCTGTGTGAAAGCGACCAGGTCCGCAGTGGCACTTTCCCGAGGACCGCCGAGCTGGGGACTCCAATCAAGGGATCGCACACAGAGAAGATCTCACCGAGAGAGCGGGAGATCATTCAACTTCTTGCGCGAAGCAAGAGTAACAAGGAAGTAGCCGCAGCGTTGGCAATTAGTGTCAGAACCATTGAAACCTACCGGGCGAGAATTATGCTCAAACTGCGCATTCATTCCTTGAGTGAACTCGTACACTACGCTATTCGCAACGGTATCGTTGAGCTATGAACAAGCCGAGGGCGCTTTTCCCGACGAGGGCGTTCTGGCGTTTCACCAGAGGAAGTCGAAAGGCGCGCAGTCATTGCAGCTCTTCTACAGAGCCGGCAAGCCGCTCCCTTCCGCAACGGTCCCGAACATGTCGCCGGATAGTTTCGGTTACCCCAACGGTAATTGGCTGACAAGCTTGCGGTCGCTCATTCGGTCTGCTGTTGGCGGGGCGATCCTGCATCGTCTATATGCTTCCCAATGTGATGCAATCGTGGAACGGCACCAGCTTCCCGTGTGAACGTCTTTGCTAGCGAAAACGAAAGCACGGCGAGGGACCAGCAATGGCCGCGCACGTCTTCGACGAAGACGAAAGACCGCCGTTGGCATCGTGCGCACTTTTCCGGTGGACATCTGAGACGGGGAGCAACACTGACTCCAGCGATCCGCGCCATGCGGCGAATCGCTCGCATGGCTCCTCCGAGCGAATTTGTTTTTGCCGGTCGTTCTCACTTGCAGTGGCCATCGATCTCTCCAACAGTTTCTAGGCCGCTTGTGCCCGTAACTTGTGCCGACATTTGGAGCAGTGCGGCAGTTTTTCAAGCCAACGAATCTCTAGCGGTTCCAGGCAATGGGAGCAAGTGCTAGACCATGGATGGCCACATTCCGGGCACTTACCCAGGGAAAGCTCCGGAGGCGATAAGACTCTCCCCCCTTCTCCAAGATTCAGAAGAAAGCGGCAGGCGGGATTCTTGCAAATTAAGAATTGCACCATTTACGCCCTCCGGGATGAGCGCAATATCTGTAAACTATTTATGGTTGTCAATCCCGTGTGCTACGTCGGTCTAACTACGGACATAGCATCGGCCAGCTTACTTTCTTGACTCCGTGCATGACCCGCAAGGCCGGTGTCACGCGCCTCCGCTGTGGTCACGGCGTAAGCGAACGACTACGGGAATTCCCAAACAAGTTCGGCTTCGGAGCGATTGCCCGGCCTTAGGAGTTTCCGATTTGTAGCACGACGGCAGCTACGTTGTGCCGCAAGGGCGTTTTAGACGGTGCGAGAGCTTATTCGTGTCAGTAGTTACGTCGTATCAGCATGGCATAACGGTGCGACTTCCCCTCCACCACTCAAAAACCCTAAACTTACCCCCGGTTTTTTCACGATTATCTGAGTTTGGTATTCTTGGCCGGGCCCAAATGGGTCCGCGAATTTTTCACCGTCACCTTCGAGCTTGTCGTTCGGCTCTTGACTCCATGTGCGTCACTGTTTTCTCTGATCTTTGTGCCGGACTGGCCTAGAAATGCGGCCACCGTTTCGAGCGAATTGCCAGCGGTTGGTAGTTCCGTGGCGAACACAAGGTGAGCACGTGGGCTAATAAATCCTAGACTATTGGAAAAGGCTAGAGCTGAGGAGTAGGCTGTGCTTCAGAGACTCCATGTCTGAAGAACGTCGCCGCAAGCAGATGGAACGCATGGCGCACGAAGCCGCCGCTAGATTTCATCCTAAGCCTTTGAGGAAATCCAGTTGGGCGATTGTTGCGACGGCGATCACCCTCGTGGCGGTATTCATCACTTTTTATCCCCGGCCTAGCGTTGCAGTCGCTGACGAAAAAAGTCTAACGGAGCCGTTCAACGTAGTCATCGCACTGACCAACAACAATGTCATTCCTTTAAGAAAGGTAAGAGTATGGCTCGATTGTCATGACATAGAGACTGTGGGCGGTGAAATAAAAACCTTCGAGTTTTCATCCGTGTTGTGGCAAGCGCGGACGCTAAAGGTTAACGACAGACGAGACATAAATCTGGACAGCGGTTTTTCGGTGCCACCGGCCTTTATTGAGAGAGCGAATATCTCAGTGAGAGTTGAATATCAACCGTGGTTCATTCCTTGGACTCGTAGCAGGAACTTTCCATTTAGAGTACTCAAGCAGCCTGAAGGCGGTCTTCGACTAATGGCCGTTCCTGAAAAATTGACCTAGCCTGCTCCCGGGTCACCATCGTTAAGTGGATGGGCGCTTCTCATCCTCACCCACTGGGCAATAGCTCCGATTGGCGGATCCCTGGCATGGCTCATGAGCTACACGAACTTCAGCATTTCGTCAGGTGTCGATTTCTTGGCACTTTTCGGCATCTCGGTCCGGCCACTGCAGCCAATTCGGTTCGGATTCGTAGGGGCCCTTTGCCATTATCATCGTCGGAGGGGCTAGTCGCTGCCCTTCTGCTGAGCATTTTTCAATTACCGACGCTTTACGCGCGGTTCGTGCGTGGTGACGATCAGTTCACAGCCTGAAGCTGGGGAGGTCCCATAGAGAAACCATATAGAATGACCGTCACGGGAAGGCCAACGTTGTCGGCGACAGACGGGAAGGACTCTCACAGATGAAAAAAGAAGAAGTCTGCAGCCTCATTAAGGAAATAGGAATCATCCCTGCTATTAGGGTGTCTTCTGCGGAAGAAGCACATTTCGCTACAGAGGCGATTGCTAGCGGCGGAATACCAATCGTGGAAATCACCTTGACCGTGACCGGGGCGGTTGAGTTGATTTCCCATCTCGTTCGTTACCATCCAACGATGATCGTTGGCGCTGGGACCGTCCTAAATACCGAAACAGCCCGCCGGTGCGTAGACGCGGGCGCAAGCTTCTTAACCGCCCCGGGGTTCGACCTGAAGATTGTGGAATATGCGGCTAAGGAGAATCTCGCTGTCCTGCCAGGCGCATTGACACCAACGGAGGTGGTCACGGCGTGGCAGGCTGGCTCCGACTTCATCAAAGTCTTTCCTTGCGCGGAGGTTGGCGGAGAAAGATACATCAAAGCACTGAAAACTTCGTTGCCCCAGATTCCATTGATCGCAGCGGGAGGCGTGAATCAACTGACAGCCACTGGTTTCATTTTGTCGGGAGCCACTGCAATCGGTGTGGGCACGGAATTGATCCCGACCGAGGCTATCGAGCGCCGACAATCGAAACGAATTCGGGAATTGGCACTTCGTTTTGCCGGATTCGTAAAGGAAGCACGCGATCGGCTAGAACCACGGAAAAAAGGCGCGGTCGTTGACAAGGAGGCGGGGATCGAAGAGTGTGAGAAGCAATGAAGGAACGGGTTTCCATATTCGAGCCGTTCCCAGACAAATACGGAAATACCGATCTTTCCTACACACAACGCCGTATACGGCGACTTCCAGGCCGGCGTGCCCCGAGATTCTGCATCGGCGGCGGCTTCCACACTGCCGTTGAAACCAACCAGGTCGACAACAAGATCTTTATGCGAGTATTTGCTTTTGCGACGAGGCTGGATACCGACGTCGCCAACGATATTTTTGGCGATCCGGCGGCCTTCGTCGACGTGAACGCACTGAGCCACGAACTTGCCGAGGTGGCCAACGATCCTTTTGTGAACAAACATCGTACCCAGGTGAACGAGCGGTACCGCGGCATTTCCGCCTGGACCTAGCCACCATCGCCCTGCCGGGTGGCAGGTTGTTGCCATGCAATCCAGGATTCGGTGCGGCGAGGGGCCTTCCAGAGTGAGGGAATGTCGGAGCTGGACTGCCGTAAAGAAATAGTTGCACCGGCGACTAAGACGAAATAGACTACGCCCATGGTTTGCGCCTCGTATTCGTATTGGTTTCGATTTTGGATCCACCCAACTCGGTGGCGAGGGGCGATTTTGTAAGTAGAGCAGCAAAACGAGAAATTTCGACCCACTCGCAGCGGAGTGGGTTTTTTGTTTTTTGGGGAGAACGGAAAGGCACAACCCGGAGGACGCCAAGGGAAGGGCACGGAGGGGGCAGCGAATCATGGGCCTTCGGCCGCGGTCTGGGCGAGACGAGTGTCCCCGGGGTGCAGGACACTTGCAAACCATCATGAGACAGAACAGGAGAGGGCATGATTATTTCTATGAAGCTGCACGCTACGCGGCAGGAGATCGATGAAGTGCGCGAACAGGTGGCGCACTTTGGGTACAAGGTGCATTCGATCGAGGGAGAGGAGCGCGTCGTGATCGGAGTCGTGGGGGTAGGCGATGTGACGGCTTGTCTGGAGTCGGTCGAGGCGATGCCACAGGTGGAGAAGGTGGTGCGGATTTCCGCGCCATACAAGTTTGTGAGCAAGGAGTTCCGGACCGGGCGGACGCAAGTCCGCGTGAATGGAATGCAGATTGGCGGCGACGAGTTTGTGGTGATGGCGGGACCCTGCTCGGTGGAATCGGAAAAGCAGATCATGCAGGCCGCGGAGGGCGTGGCGAAAGCTGGCGCGAAGATGCTGCGCGGGGGCGCGTTCAAGCCGCGAACGTCGCCGTATGATTTTCAGGGTATGGAAGAAGAAGGACTGAAGCTTTTGCAAAAAGCGAAGAAAGCGACGGGGCTGGCCATCATCACGGAGGTGATGAGTGACCGCGATGTGGAGTTGATCGCGCAGTATGCGGACGTGATGCAAGTGGGCGCGCGCAACATGCAGAACTTCGTGCTGCTGAAGGCGTTGGGGAAGTGCGGGCGGCCAGTGCTGCTGAAGCGGGGTATGAGCGGCACGATCAAGGAGCTGTTGATGTCAGCGGAATACGTGGTGGCGCATGGAAACCCGGACGTGATTTTGTGTGAGCGCGGCATCCGCACATTTGAAACAGCAACGCGAAATACCTGCGATATCGCGGCGATTCCGGCGTTGAATGAGTTGACGCACTTGCCGGTGATTTTGGACCCGAGCCACGCAACGGGAAAGCGGAGCCTGGTGCCAGCGCTGTCGAGGGCGGGAGTGGCGGTCGGGGCCGACGGACTGCTCGTCGAAGTGCATCCGGCGCCGGAGAGGGCCATCAGCGATGGAGCGCAGTCGCTGGATTTGACACAATTTCAGAAAATGATGCTGGAACTGAAGCCTTATGTTTTGTTGTGGGAAGAATCGAGAAAAGGCGAAACCCTTGCGGCGAGAACGAGTTGAAGAGGCGCTGGGCGCGTGAACCGTATCTTGCGGCAGACCTACTGAGAGGGTTTGCGGAAGGCTCCTTCCCCCATTCGCGAACCCGTTCCTGGTCGTAACATTCAGGGCAAGTTCTATTGCCGCGTACGGTACCGGGTGCATCCTAAAGGAGCGGGTCGCTTTTGGGGAAAGGGCGCCTGCGGAGCTCGGGTGATGGGAAACGCAGAGTACGGGGTTCGCTGGAGTCGGCGGCGATGGAGGATGGTCACGGCATGCTGGGCTTGGTCTTTTTGTGGAGCGGCGTCGTTGGCGTTTGCGCGCGGCGGTCCTTCTCCCCAGGAGGCTGGGACCAGCAGCAGACTGCTCAACGCGAACGACGGCCGGGCGATCGCTAATGCCGCGCGGGGGCACGGGCAGCCGCTACGAGGTGCGCACGATTGTTCCCACCTGGTTCATGAGATTTACGTGCTTGCTGGTTTTGCGTACCCGTACGCGAGTTCCTATGATCTTTACGCGGGAAGCGAGAAGTTTGCACGGGTCAAAACGCCGCAGCCTGGCGACTTGATCGTGTGGCCGGGACACGCCGGGATCGTGCTGGATCCAGCGAAACACAGTTTCTACAGTTTAGTCCGCTCTGGCCTAGATGCGGAAGACTACAGAGGCCCCTATTGGCGATCACGAGGGAAGCCGCGTTTCTTCCGATACGTAGTGGAGAGTCGCGGGAGGGTGGTGGTTGCTAAGGCGCCGGCGGCGTCACCAGCGGCAGGGGCTACAAGTCCGCACGACGGGGCGGCGGTTCTCGAAGAACGCCCCGATGCGCAGTCCTCGGAAGAAAAAAGACCTGTGAAGATGGCCACGGAACGCGCTGCGGTGATTTATGGACCGCCGGCACCGGAAGTGGCGGTGACGGCCCCGCAGGTGCCCACGAGCATCGCGATCGCAGAGGGGCGAAAACCCCCTACGGTCGATGAAGTGGCGGAAGGTATTTCGGAATTGAGCAACGCGGCGGGAAACTTGTTGGCCGACGATCTCTCGAAGGTTGGCAGGCCGCTGGTGATCTACGACCACCTCAATGTCGAGCGGTTGGAAATCAAGCGCGACCACGGCTGGGCGCATCTGCAAATTGATTCCACCGTTTCCATTTCAGGGGGCGAGACGGAGTTGCAAACGCGGCGCGAGAATGTGCGCTGGGAGCTTCGCCGCACCGGGGCCGTTTGGGAGGCGGTCACACCGCTGGATCGCACCTATGTTCCCCGCGACGTGGCGGTGCGCATTTTGGCGGGTCAGCTCGCGCGCCTAACGCTGAATGAAGGCGGGGGAGCGCAAGGGGATGCGCTCCTTCATCAAGAGGCGCGGCTCGCCAGCCTGCTCAATGCGTTGCTGCTAAACAAGTAGCCGCCAGACAAGACCGGCTGGGCGAGCTCTTCTGCGACGTTCACAAGCCTCTCCACGGCGCGAAGTTACCCCGCGCTCCAACACCCACCTCCAAATACGTGCATCTTCGGCCGCGCGATGGGACCGTCCACGCAGCGACAGAGACCTAAGACACAACGCCGCCCCAATCCATTCAGATGTGGTTGAACAGAACAGGTGCGCCGAGTTTGGAAGTGTAATTCGGCCGGTAGCGCTCGGTGTTGTAGAGCGTAGCGATATCGACTTTGCGGGCACCGAGAGAAGAAGCGGGCAGCGGAGCGTGAGCGTAGCATCCGTTTTGCACGCCGACCATGCGGCCGTAGATGCCATCGCGAAGCAAATCCACGGCGATATTGGCGAAGGTGATGGCTACGAGCTGATCGATAGCGTCGGGTTCGCCGCTGCGAAGGTCGTAGGTCAGGTCGCTGATCATGATTTCGTCACCGGTGCGGCGGCGGATTTCCTCTCCCAAGACCTGGCCAATATCGATCTTTTTGCGATGGCCATAGGCGTCGGCTTCCCCGTATTCCTCGACGGTGTGGTCTTTCCAGGTGGCGCCTTCGGAGACGACAACCAGTGCGTAGTGGCTCAGATTGTTGCGTTTATCCTCCGTGAGAAGCGCAGTCACGTGATCGAGGTCAAACGGATACTCGGGAATCAAGCAGCGCGTGGAAGTAACGTACGCGGTGTAGAGAGCGGTGAAGCCGGCGTCCCGGCCGAAAATCCGGAAAATGCCAATGCGCTCGTGAGAACCCAGCGTCGTGCGCTGGCGGGTGATCAACTCCTTGGCGCGGGTGATGGCGGTGGAAAAGCCGATGCAATATTCCGTACCTTGAACGTCGTTGTCCATCGTCTTAGGTATGGCGATGACGGGCATGCCCGCGGCGGAAAGAGCGGCGGAGAAACTCAGCGTATCGTCGCCGCCAATGGTGACGAGGCAGGTGATTCCCAGGCGATCGAGGTTCTCCAACACGATGGGAGTGAAATCGTAGTGTTTGCCGTCGAAAGGGAGTTTTTTCACGCGGTCCGGGTGGATGTGTTTGGGGAGTTTGGATTCGGACATTTTACGCGGGTTGGTGCGCGAGGTGTGCAGAACGGTTCCGCCGGTACGATCGATGGTGCGGGTGTTCTCGCGGGTGAGCGGACGGATATAGACGGGATCGATTTCATGGGAGGAGTCCATGTGCGTGAGACCTTCCCAGCCTTTGCGAATGCCGATGACTTCGCGACCAAGCTCACGCGCGCGATAAACGACGGACTTGATCACGGGATTCAAGCCGGGGACGTCGCCGCCACCGGTGAGGATGCCGATGTTATTTTTTGCGGCCACCAATGGATTCTCCTGGGACCAAGGATTTGCCGGCGCGCGGTGGTGCTGCGTTCGCGACGAGAGCATTTTCGCACAAGTGCAGAGTAGAGTGGAGGATGGAGATTAAGAATATCGATATTGTATGGGGTGTGGAAGGCCAGCGCTCCGGGAACATCAGAAAGCGACGAATTTAGTTTTCAAAAGGAAGATTTCTGGCTAGTCTATGCCTCGCTGAGGGGGACTTGATGGCTGACAGTGGGACGCGAACAGCGCAGAGTGGTCAGTTTGGCGCCACGTTGCGGCGTGACGCGTGGTGGGTGGAGATTCTTCCGGTGGTGGTGGTACTCGGAGGATTTGGCGTTTACGCGACTTTGCGAGCGTTTGAAGGAAAATTCTATGAATGGGGACCGTATTTGTCCCCGTTCTACTCGCCTTTGATCGATGCCCATCACCATTGGTGGAAGCTCTCTCCAGCGCTGCTGATTCTTGGCGGGCCGCTCGGCTTTCGCGCTACCTGCTACTACTACCGGAAAGCATACTACCGGGCATTTTTTCTCGATCCACCGGGTTGCGCGGTAGGTGAGGGCAGGCATTCTTACAGCGGCGAGACGAAGTTTCCTTTCATCCTGCAGAACCTGCACCGGTATTTCTTGTATCTGGCGATACTGTTCTTGTTTTTTCTTTGGAAGGACGCGATTCAAGCGTTCTTTTTTGACGGAAAGTTTGGAATCGGCGTGGGCACATTGGTGCTTCTTGTGAATATTGGCTTGCTTACCACCTACACGCTGTCGTGCCATTCCCTGCGGCACCTGGCAGGCGGGAAGCTGGACTGCTTTTCTTGCGCGACGTTTGGCAAGCCTCGTTACAAAGCGTGGCGGGGGATCACCGCCTTGAACGAGCGACATATGCTGTTTGCGTGGTTGAGTCTGTTTTCGGTCGGATTGGCAGACCTGTATATCCGGCTGGTATCTTCCGGGGCGATCCAAGATATGAGGCTGTTTTGACCGATAAATTCGAGACGCACGAACATGATGTTTTGGTGATCGGCGCCGGGGGCGCGGGTCTGCGGGCGGCCATCGAAGCGCTGTCGCAGGGCGCATCGGTCGGCGTGGTGAGCAAATCGCTGCTGGGCAAAGCGCACACGGTGATGGCCGAGGGCGGAATCGCCGCGGCCATGGCCAACGTGGACACCAAGGACGATTGGCGTACTCACTTTCGCGACACGGTGCGCGGCGGAAAAACGCTGAACAACTGGCGGATGGCACAGCTTCACGCGCAGGAAGCACCGGAACGCGTGCGGGAGCTCGAACAATGGGGCGCGCTGTTCGATCGCACCGAGGACGGCAATATCTTGCAGCGGGCATTCGGCGGCCATACGTTCAAGCGGTTGTGCCATGTGGGCGACCGCACGGGCTTGGAGATGATCCGCACATTGCAGGACCGTGGCGTACACATGGGATTCGATGTGTACATGGAATGCACGATCGTGCGATTGCTTACCGACCGCGGTCGGTGCGCCGGGGCCGTCGGATATTGGCGCGAGCAGGGGCGATTCGTTGTGTTCAAGGCGAAGTCGGTGGTGATTGCCACGGGGGGAATCGGTAAGGCGTGGCCCATCACGTCAAATTCGTGGGAATACACAGGCGATGGAATGGCGCTGGCTTATGAAGCGGGCGCCGAGTTGATGGATTTGGAGTTCGTGCAATTTCATCCGACCGGAATGGTATGGCCTCCCGGCGTGCAGGGGATTTTGGTTACCGAGGCGGTGCGCGGGGAGGGCGGAATCCTGCGGAATAAAAATGGCGAGCGCTTCATGGCGAAGTATGACCCGAAGCGCATGGAGCTCTCGACCCGGGATGTGGTGGCGCGGTCGATTTACACGGAAGTGAAACAAGGACGTGGCACAGAACATGGCGGAGCATATTTGGACATCTCGCACAAGCCCGCCGAATACGTGAAGAAAAAGCTGCCGAGCATGTATCACCAGTTCAAGGAACTGGCGGATGTGGATATCACCAAGGAGCCGATGGAAGTGGGTCCCACGTGCCACTACGTGATGGGCGGGATTCGCGTGGAGGCGGAGACGGCGCAAAGCACCTTGCCGGGACTGTTCGCGGCGGGAGAAGCCGCGGCGGGCTTGCACGGGGCCAACCGCCTGGGCGGTAATTCGCTTTCGGATCTGCTGGTGTTCGGGCGGCGAGCTGGCTCGGCGGCGGCGAAGCACGCGAAACAGCTTGCTACGCCTGCTATCGACGCAGCGCAAATCGACGCCGCGGAACGCGAGGCGCTCGCGCCGTTCCAGCGGCAGAGTGGCGAGAATCCATACGCGATTCATCGGGATCTGCAAGGAGTGATGCAGAACCTGGTGGGGATTTTCCGCACGCGCGAAGATGTGCAGAAGGCCCTCGGAGAACTCGGGAAGTTGAAAGAGCGCTGGTCGCGCACTTGCGTGGAGGGCTCGCGGATGTTCAATCCCGGATGGCATCTTGCGCTGGATCTGAAATCGATGCTGACGATTTCGGAAGCGGTGGCACGAAGCGCGTTGGTGCGCGAAGAAAGCCGCGGAGCACACAGCCGCATCGACTTTCCGGAGCTGAGCGCCGATTGGGGCACAAAGAACAACATCATTTTCCGCGCTGGGGCGGAGATGGGTCTTCGCCAGGATACCCGGCCGGCGATGCCGCCCGAGTTGGAGCAGATTTTGGCCGAAGACAAATGATGCGCGTGATGCGCCGTCGCCGGATGTGTGGAACGCGCGACCGGGAGACTCACGGGAATAGCTCTTCCGGCGCGATTGGCTATTTCCTCAGGGCCAAGCTGCTGAGCCGCTATTTTTGGACACTTTCGGTTTGGGAAAATGAGCGTGCGTTGGATGGATTTCGTGGTCATGGTGCCGCATGGCGAGGTGATGAAGGCTCTCGCTCCGCACCGGAGCGCGACGAAATTTACCCGATGGAAAATCCTGGGTTCGGACATTCCCCCATTGGGACGATTCCACCCGGCGCGAGTGATAGGGAGAGCTGAGCTATGGCGGATGCGATTGTCAAGGTTTTTCGTGGAGACAAGACCGGCGGCAAGGCTGTCGAGTACAAGGTGCCGGTGGCGCCGGGGATGGTCGTGCTCGACGCGCTGCATTACATTCAAGGGTACCAGGCACCCGATCTTGCGTTGCGGTGGAACTGCAAGGCCGGAAAATGCGGATCGTGCTCGGCGGAAGTGAACGGGCGGCCCCGGCTGACTTGCAAGACGCGCATGGATACCCTGCCCTTGGATGAGCCGATCACCGTGGCGCCCATGAAGACATTTCCCGTGATCAAGGACCTGGTCACGGACGTTTCTTGGAATTACCAGGTGAACCGCAAAATTCCTCCGTTCCAGCCGAAGCCGGGAGTCAAGTGGAAGTTCTATCAGGAAGATGCCGACCGGGTGCAGGAGTTTCGCAAGTGCATCGAGTGCTTCCTGTGCCAGAACGTGTGTCACGTTCTTCGCGATCACGAGAAACAGGAGCAGTTCGGCGGGCCGAGATTTTTCGTGCGCGTGGCGGGACTGGAAATGCACCCGCTTGATGGGGTTTCCCGGACAAAGCTGTTGCGCGACGAGTTGGGAATCGGTCTCTGCAACATCACGAAGTGCTGCACGGAGGTCTGTCCGGAGGACATCCACATCACCGACAACGCCATTATTCCGCTGAAAGAGCGTGTTGTGGATGAATACTACGATCCGCTCGTGTGGATCGCACGAAAGATTCGCGGAACGCCGGAGGGTTAGCGTCCGTGAAGGAGGGCCTATGGATCTGAAGCTTAAGACCATATCGAAATCGGGTATCGCGGAGGCGATTGCCAAGGCGGAGTTGTACCGTTACCTGAACGAGCCGGAAGAGGCGGAATCGATTTGCCGAGATATTCTCGCCGCGGAGCCCCATCATGCGTTCGGCTTGCGGATGCTGGGCCTGGCCATCACGGATCAATTCACAGGAGGACCCTCGGACCGTTACGGGGAAGTGGAAAGAATTTTCCAAAGCCTGGCGGATCCCTATGAGCGTCAGTACTACACGGGCTTGTTGTGCGAACGGCGCGTGAAGGCGCAACTGCGCGCGGGCCGCGCGCCGCATACGCTGCTGCCGCTTTTGGAGCGGGCGCTGCAATGTTTTGGCGAGGCGGAGAAAATCCATCCTCCCGGCAATGACGATGCGATTTTGCGCTGGAACCGCTGTGTGAGGCTGTTGCAGAGCCAGCCGGACTTCGAAGCGGAGGAAGTGGCAACGTTTGAGGCGCTGGACGGCCCGCCCGCTTGAGCGTGCCACGGTCCGGTGGATCACATTGAGGCGTTCTCAGCGGGGAAGGCCAATTTCGGGGAAGGTCAATTTATTGTTAAGATGCGTTGTACACTCTTGACAGCGGCCGTGCCTCGGGCGATAACCCCTCATTGGCCAGCGTCTCGGCCGCATTTTTGTGTCCATTCAGCGATTTGCAGTCGCCAAGGGTAGCCGACCCAATTTCCCTCCCGGGTTGCCTCCCTGTTCGTTGTCCGTGTCGAAAGGACCTACGGAAATATGTGCAATTCTTCACCCTTCTCTCTTTTTGTTTTGGCAATGGTGGTTTTCTCGTCAAGCGCCAGCTTCGCCCAAGAGGTGCGCGGGAGGCAGTTTAAGAGTCAGGTGGTGGTCCCGGCTTCCAGTGTCGAGCACCCGGGGGACGCGGGGTTCCGCGCGCACACGCATCTGCGAATCTTGGTTCCCAGGGAAGGCCGCTTCGAAGCCGCGGCGCAGCGCACTGTGGGATCGCCGCCTGTCCTTGGCCTGTTCTTCGAGACTCCCGCTTCGATCGCCTGCGTTTATCGTCTGATTCCAGACCCGAGGCCAGGTTGCAATCCGGATGAAACGATCGATCCACCGTCGGGTGGCGGGGGCGCCATCGCGCTGGTCGAAGCCTTTGACGATCCGACCGCGGTCAGCGACTTGCAAGCCTTTTCAACGCAGTTCGGCTTGCCGCCGGCAGACCTAACCGTGGTGTTCGCCGACGGCCCCAAGCCAAGCGTAGACCCCACCGGCAGCGCCGAACTGGAGACCTCGTTAGATATCGAGTGGGCGCACGCGATGGCACCCAAGGCCAAGCTTTTTCTGGTGGAAGCGCCTTCCCTGACATTGTCCGACCTCTTCCAAGCCATATTCGTAGCCGGCAACCTGGTGGCTACGAATGGTGGCGGTGAAGTCTCTATGAGCTTCGGCAGCGCGGAGTTCTTGCAGGAGACCCGGCTCGACCCCATCTTTACGGCGCCCGGGGTGGTGTACATCGCTTCGGCGGGGGACAATCCCGGAACGCAATATCCGTGCGTCTCTCCGAACGTGATCTGCGCTGGTGGCACGACGATATCCCGTGACGGTGCGACCGGGAGGTTTCTGCTCGAGAATGCTTGGCAGGATGCCGGCGGCGGCCCGAGCCTGGTCGAGCCGCGTCCCAACTTCCAGGACCGCATTGTAGAAATTGTCGGGGAAACCCGCGGCACTCCGGATCTATCCTTTGACGCTAACCCCAACACCGGAGTGTGGGTTTTCGACGGCAATGCCTTCCAGGGGTCGAAGAATCCCCTAGGTTGGGCCGTCGTGGGCGGCACGAGCGCTGCTGCGCCGTCGCTGGCCGGCATTATCAACGCCGCCGGGAAATTCCGTGCTTCCAGCCAATCCGAGAACGAGGAAATCTACGAACAGGCAGGAGGCAGCCGGGACTTTCGAGACATCGAGTCCGGCAACTGCGGCTTTAACATGGGCAGCTTCGCCAAAAAAGGATGGGATTTCTGCACCGGCGTCGGCAGCGATCTCGGTCTGCACGGCAAGTGATCGCCGAGAGATGTTCGGCTGTTACGGGTGGGTCGATCCTGCCGCAAGACTCTTGGCGGCGTCGCCTAGCTTCAAGACCAGGACCCGTCCGTCGGAATGGAAGCTGCCGCCGGTCGCCGTCTTGGCTTCTTTCATGG
>Ga0209526_10000894_pt1 | contig 19644 bp, 21 predicted proteins | sample JacPinW_OM2H0_M1_FD_188566 | JGI IMG/M metagenome (GOLD analysis project Ga0209526, IMG submission 188566) | Forest soil microbial communities from Algoma, Ontario, Canada - Jack Pine, Ontario site 1_JW_OM2H0_M1 (SPAdes) (version 2) | ecosystem: Environmental > Terrestrial > Soil > Boreal... | reverse complement strand
CGACCAGCAACGCATGTCGCGGGAGCACGAGCCGGTAACCGAACCACTCCGCGGCGCGTCGAAACCGTGGTCGCGTGTGCGATCGACGCTCCTGCAGCGTCGCCCGCGCTCCTTCCATCAGGTTGCCGAACGGCACCGACGACGGGCACGCGGCCTCGCACCCGCGGCACTGGACGCACTCCTCCATGTACCGCTCGAACGTCTCGTCGATCGAAGCGCCGTCCCACTGCACGGCTCGCATCGCGGTGATGCGGCCCCGAGGCGACGCGGCCTCGAGCCCGGTGACCCTGTACGTCGGGCAATGGGGCAGGCACAGACCGCAGGCGACGCACGACGCAAGCTGATCATCGTCGACGCTCAACCGCGGACCGGGTTGTGCGATCACGACGACTTCGTCGCGGGACGGGGATCGAGGCCGGGCAGTCGACCAGGGTTCATCTTGCCGTCGGGGTCGAACGCGGTCTTGACGCGCAGGAGCAGCTCCCGGTTCGGCAGCGCGATGCCGAACGGGTCGAGTTGGGATGCGCCCGCCTCGCGCAGCATCCAGCCGCCGTGGTGCGCGGCGACCTCGCGCGCAGCTGCAAGCGCGGCGACGTCGTCGGCCGCGACATGCACGGTGCCGACCCCAACCTCGGCGAGCCAGCGCACGCCGGCCTGGTCGAGCCCGGAACGCAGCGCCGGAACGCGACCGGGCGCGACAGAGATGCGGCCGCGATGGGGACCGGCAGGGAACGTCGGCGGCGCGCCCTCGTCGAGCGCGGCGTCGTCCGATTGCGCGGTCACGTCGGCCGCCTCACCCTCGAGGCGCACACACGTCCGGCGACCGTCCCAGAGGATCGCCACGGGACGGAACAGTGCGTCACGGACCTCGTCGGGAGAGCGCTCCGTGGTCGTCCACATTCTCATGCTCGGGAGCGGCTGGGCCCGCAAGGTGACCTGAGTGAGCAGTCCGATGGTGCCGAGCGAGCCGACGAGCAGCCGGGGCAGGTCGTACCCGCTCACGTTCTTCACCGTGGGGCCCCCGCCCTTCACGACGTCGCCGCGTGCGTTGACGAAGCGCACCTCGAGCACCCAGTTCCGCAGCGGTCCGTGACGTAATCGCCGGTAGCCCGACAGGCCGGTGCTCAACACCCCGCCGATGGTTGCGCGCTCGTGGCGCGGGTCGAGGGGGCACTCCTGACCCTGCCGGCTGAGAACCTTGGCCAGGGTCGCCACGGGCGTGCCGGCCGCCACCGTGACGGTGAGGTCGGCCGCGTCGTATCGCAACAGTCCTACCGGTGCGCGCAATTCCAGTCCGTCGACGGGGGGTTCGCCCACCGCCCACTGCGTGCGGGCGCCCACCGGAACGACGGACGCCGCGTCCCGTACGGCCGCGCAGAGGTCGGCGACTTCGGGCTCGATCGAGGACACCGGCGACTCGATCAGATCCACGCGCCCTCCGGTGCCCGGACCGCTTCTCCGCACCGCGACCCGGCCGGCAGCACCTTCTGCGGGTTGGCCGCCCCGGACGGATCGAAGGCGTCCCGCAGCCGGGCCTGCGCGTCGAGATCGTGCTCGGAGAACATCCACGGCATCGCGTCGCGCTTCTCGAGGCCGATGCCGTGCTCACCGGACAGGACGCCACCGGCGTCCACGCACGCGCGGAGAATCGCGTCACCGGCGGCGTGGACCCGTTCCCAGATTCCGGGCTCGCGCGCGTCGAACACGATCAGGGGATGCAGGTTGCCGTCACCGGCGTGGAAGACGTTCATCACGATCAGCTCGTGCTCGGTTGCGATCGCGTACACCTGCTCGAGCACATCGACGAGACGGGTGCGCGGAACGACCGCATCGTGCAGGTAGTAGTCGGGTGCGATCCGGGCGATGGCGCCGAACGCCGACTTCCGGCCCTTCCACAACAGCGCCCGCTCGGCGTCGTCGGCGGCGACCCGCACCGAGCGCGCCCGATGGGAGCGGGCCACGCTGCTCACCGCGTCGACCTGCACCTCCACTCCACCCGGCAGACCGTCGAGCTCGACGAGCAGGACCGCGGCCGCGTCGCGCGGGTATCCGGCGCCGACGAAGTCCTCCACCGCGCGCGTGATCGGCGCGTCCATCATCTCCAGCGCGGCGGGGACGATCCCCGCGGCGATGATGCCGCTGACGGTCGCGGCGGCGTCGTCGACCGACTCGAAGTCGAGGAGCAGCGTCCGCACCGCGGGCGGGTCGGGGCTCAGCCGTACCGCGATCCGGGTCGCGATGCCCATCGTCCCTTCGCTGCCCACGAAACAGCCCCGGAGGTCGTAGCCGGGCTGGTCCGGCTCGAGGCCGCCCAGTTGTGCCACCGACCCGTCGGCGAGCACCACGTCGAGCGCGAGAACGTGTGTGGACGTGACGCCCGACGCCAGGCAGTGCGGTCCACCCGCGTTCGTCGCGACGTTGCCACCCACGGTGCAGGCCTGTTGCGACGACGGGTCGGGCGCGTAATGGAGCCCGAGATGCTGCACGGCCCGGGTGAGGTCGAGGTTCAACACTCCCGGCTCGACCCACGCGACCCGGTTGGGAGCGTCGATCTCGAGCACGCGGTTCATGTGCGTGGTCACGATCACGACGGGATCCCCGACGGGCGTCGCGCCGCCGGACAGGCCGGTGCCGCTCCCCCGGGCAACGAACGGCCGGTCGTGCCGTCGCGCGATGCGCACCGCGGCCGCGACGCCGTCGGCGCTCGCCGGCCAGCACACGACCGCGGCTCGGCCCCGGGCGACGCCCGCATCACGCGCGTAGAGCGTGAGCTCCAACGGCTCGGCTCGGGCCCGGTCCGGTCCGAGGGCCGCCTGAAGATCGCTCACGAGATCGCGCACGTCGTCGATCGGCGCAGCCTACGTCTCTGACGGCTGCACGGACCCGGGTCCGGCGGAGCGCACCGCGGTCGCGCCGACGGCACCAACTACGCTCGGCGGAGTGGCGCTGCCCCAGCTCGTCGATCCTTTCCTCCCGCGCGAGCGCGAATGGGTAGAGCACCCGTTGACCGGCGTGTCCGCCGGCGACCTGTGGAACGAGATCTCGCAGATGAGCTTCGAAGGGAAGAGATGACTTCACGCAACGGACGGGCCAAAGGCGCGTCCACCCTGACCGGGCCGGTACGGGAATGGGTCACCTTCGACGACCCACGCGAGAAGGATCGTCGCTGGCAGGTTGACGTCACCTTCATGCTGTCGACGTGGAACTGCATCTTCGGGTCTGGTTGCAGCGGCGTGCTCACCGAGCCGACACCCGAGCTCGTGCTCGGCTGTTGCTCGTACGGTGCGCACTTCTCCGACAAGAAGGACCGCGACCGCACCGTGCGCCTTGCACGCAAGCTCACCCGTGAGGAATGGCAGTTCTACGACGTGGGGCACGCGCGCGGCGTTGTCGCCAAGGTCGGGCCCAATGGCTCCCGGACCCGCCTCGCCGACGACGCGTGCATCTTCCTGAACCGGGTCGGCTGGCCGACGGGCCCCGGCTGCGCGTTGCACCAACACGCCGTGAACGTCGGTGAGCACTTCGCCGACTGGAAGCCCGAGGTCTGCTGGCAGCTGCCGCTACGGCGGGTCGACCGCGAGGAAGAGGACGGCAGCGTGACGTCGGTCCTCACCGAGTTCGGGCGTGAGGGCTGGGGCCCCGGCGGCGACGACTTCGCGTGGTGGTGCACCGAGGCCCCCGAGGCGTTCACGTCCGACCGTTCGGTGTACCGCAGCCAGGAGCCGGAGTTGCGCAGGATGATCGGCGACGAGCTCTACGAGCAGGTTGCCGCCTACCTCGATCAGCGGCGGAAGGTCAGCGCGCCCGCGCCGGCGCCGCACCCGGCCGGCACCCCGGTGAAGCTCGGTCCGACCAGGCGACGGTAGGGCCCGCCAGTGGCCGACGACCACGCCGCGCTCCTCGACGATCTGCGCCTCGAGCAAGAGGAGCTCGCCGCCGACGTCGACGGGATCGACCGCGACGACTGGCTCCGGCCGACCAGGGCGAGGGGTTGGGACGTGCGCGACTCGATCGCGCACCTCGCCGACACCGACGAGGTCGCGTACGACACCTGCGCCGATGGCCCCCGACCGCTCAACGCAATGGTCCAGCTGTACGCATCGGCGGAGGACTTCACGCTCGCCGGAGTGCGCCGCGGCCGCCGTCTCCCAGGTGCAGACGTGCTCGTGTGGTGGCGGCAGGCGGCGGCACGGGAGCGTGCACTCCTGGGGTCGATCGAGCCGGCGACGCGCGTGCCATGGGGCATCGGGATGTCGGCCACGTCGCTCGTCACCGCGCGGATGATGGAGACCTGGGCCCACGGGCTCGACGTGCGGCATGCACTCGACATTCCGGCGCGCGACACGCCCCGCTTGCGCCACATTGCGTGGCTGTCGCTGCGCGCGCTCCCCTACGCCTTCACCTTCGCGGGCCGTCCCGTTCCCGAGGACCCGATCCGAGTCGAGTTGACGCTGCCCGACGGGGCGGCCTGGACCTACGGACCGCCCGAGGCGGCGGCCCGGATCAGCGGCCCCGCGGGCGAGCTGTGCCGGCTGTTCGTGCAGCGGATCCGCCGTGACCAGGCGACGCAGCTCGAAGCGGAGGGCGATGCCGCCGATGCCGCCCTCGACGTCGCGCGTGCGTTTCTCTGATTCGCAGGAGGTCGAGCGTTGCCCCAGTTCTCGTTCGAGGGACTCGAGCCGCAGGTGCACCCGGGGGCCTTCGTCGCGCCGACCGCGACGCTCGTCGGTGACGTGGTCGTCGAGGACGGCGCGTCGGTGTGGTACGGCGCGGTGTTGCGGGCCGACTACTCGCCCGTCATCGTGCGGCGCGGGGCCAACGTCCAGGACGGCGCGGTGCTGCACGGGCCACCCGGCTTGCACACCGAGGTGGGTCCCGGTGCGACGGTCGCGCACAATTGCGTCGTGCACGGTGCGATCCTCGAGGAGGAGTGCCTGATCGCCAACGGCGCGGTGGTGCTCGACGCGGCCCGCATCGGCGAGCGGTCGCTCGTGGCCGCCGGGTCGCTCGTGCCGTCGAACTTCGTCGTCCCGCCCAAGATGCTTGCCGCCGGCTCGCCCGTGCAGATCAAGCGCCCGATCACGGGTTCACCGGCCGAGCTGTGGGTGCAGACCAACCCTGCCGCATACGCCGAGCTGGCGACGCGCCATCGTGGCGGCGTCCGCTGGCTGCGCGACTGATGCCGCGGGCCTAGACGAGAAGGATCCCGCCCTCGACCGCGATCGTCTCGCCGGTCATCCAGCTCGACGCGTCGGACGCGAGGAAGAGCGCGGCGCCCGCGATGTCGTCGGGCACGCCGAGGCGCCGGGTCGGGTGACGGCCGGCGATCGCCTCCTCGCCCGACTCGTACAGCACCCGCGACATGTCGGTCTTCACGAGACCGGGAGCGAGCGCGTTCACCCGTACCTTCGGCCCGAGCTCGAGGGCGAGCTGCTTGGTGAGGTGCACCATCGCAGCCTTCGACACGTTGTAGATGCCGATGAACGGGCTGGGATGAAGCCCGCCTGTCGACGCGATGTTGACGATCACGCCGCCGTGCTCCTTCATCCATGCGCTCCACGCGCGTTGGCACAGCAACAGCGGACCGACGAGGTTGACCTCGAGCACCTTGGCGACGGCGCGGGGCTCGGTCTCGATCATCGGGCCGAAGGCCGGGTTCGTCCCCGCGTTGTTGACCAGGATGTCGAGGCGGCCGAGGCGCTCGACGCAGTGGCCGATGGACGCGTCGATCGCCTCGGGGTCGCCCGCGGAGCCCGCGTACACGGTCGCGTCGGCGCCGATCGTCCGCAGCGCGGCCTCGGTCTCGTCGAGCTCGTGTTGCTTGCGCGCCAGCACGCAGACCGACGCTCCCGCCGCGGCGTACGCCTCCGCGATCGCGCGGCCGATCCCCCGCGTGCCACCGGTGACGAGCGCGACCTTCCCGTCGAGACGGAAGGTCTTGGCCGGATCGATCACCGTGACTCCTCGTGGGAAAGGCTTGGCATCAGAGGTACAGGCCGGTCTGGCCCTCGGTGCGCTCGGACGCGACCGCGTGCACGTCGCGCTCACGGAGGATCAGGTAGTCCTCGCCCTGGATCTCCGTCTCGAAGCCGCTGTCGGGCGCGAACAACACCTGGTCACCGTTCTCGATGTTGCGCACGGTCGGCCCGACCTGCACGACCTCGGCCCAGACGAGTCGCCGGCTGACGTCGGCGGTGGCCGGGATCAGGATGCCCGCGCGCGACTTGCGGTCCCCTGCTTCCTTGGAGGGCTGCACGAGCAGACGGTCGGTGGTGACCCGGATCGCCTGCTTGGTGTCGCCCCGCGCGTGATCGCCGCGGGCGGGCATGGCGCCGTAGGTTAGCGGGGCCTCCCCCGGCCGCGGCCGCCACCGTCGATGCCGTGACGCTGATGCCGTGTCGCCGGAGAGCACTTGGTAGATTCGCCGGGTCCGTCCGGTTGCCTCGCGGCCGCCGATCCCTGCAGGAGCGACCTGACTCGTGCCGTCACCAACGCCCGAGATCCCCGCCACGGCCACCGTCGCGGGTTCCGGCGTCGTCTCGGCAGGGCACGCGAGCACTCGCTCCCGAGGTGTCCCGGCAACGATCGGCGCGTACTTCCGGCTCACGAAGCCGCGCGTCATCGAGCTCCTGCTCGTCACGACGGTTCCGGCAATGATTCTCGCCGACGGTCGGTTCCCGTCGGTCGCGCTCATCGGTGCGGTGCTGCTCGGAGGGGCGATGGCCGCCGGCGGCGCCAACACGATCAACTGCTGGATCGAGCGGGACCGCGACCAGGTGATGCGGCGTACGCACGATCGCCCGCTCCCCAAGGGTGAGATCGAGCCGACGAGCGCACTCGTGTTCGGACTCGCGCTCGAGGCCGCCGCGTTCGCATGGCTGTGGGCGACAGTGAACCTCCTGTCGGCGTCACTTGCGGTGAGCGCCATGCTCTTCTACGTCTTCGTCTACACGATCTGGTTGAAGCCGCGTAGTCCGCAGAACATCGTCATCGGTGGGGCGGCGGGCGCAGTACCGGTGCTCGTGGGCTGGGCCTCGGTCACCGGCCGGCTCGGCGCACCCGCCTGGGTGCTCTTCGCGATCGTGTTCTGCTGGACCCCACCGCACTTCTGGGCCTTGTCGTTGAAGTACCGCGACGACTATGCGGCGGCCGGCATCCCGATGTTGCCGGTGGTGCGGGGCGCGCAGGCCGCGGCGCGCCAGATCGTCGTGTACTCGGTCGTGGTCGTGGCGGTCACGCTCGCGCTCGTCGCCGTCGCCGAGATGGGTTGGATCTACCTCGTGGCCGCGATCGTGCTCGGCGGTCTGTTCGTCGCGCAGGCGGTCCGGCTCCAGCGCGATGCGTCGCCGCAGCGGGCGATCAAGCTGTTCGTCTTCTCGAACACCTACCTCGCGTTGCTGTTCGCCGCCGTTGCCGTCGACACCCTCGTCCACGCCACGCTCTGACGACGGGAGCGGCGGAACGGCGCGTCGCCACCGCGGCGCGCTGATCGCCATCAGCGCGCTGGTCGCGGTCGCCGCGGTCGCCGGCATCGTGTCGGTGGTGGTGACGTCGTCGTCCGGAACCCCTGCGCCGACGCCGGCCGCGTCGACGCCTCCCCCGGCTCGGGGCGGGATCAACCGGGGTGACCTCGCGCCCGACTTCGAGCTGACCACGCTCGACGGCTCGAAGGTTCGTCTCAGTCAGTTCCGCGGCCGGCCGGTGATCCTCAACTTCTGGGCATCGTGGTGCCAGCCCTGCCGGGCCGAGTTCCCCGAGCTGCGCGTCGCCTACCGCTCGCACGGCGCCGCGGGCCTCATCGTGCTCGGGATCGTCTCATGGAACGACATCGAGTCCGACGCACGCGACTTCGTCCGCCAGGAACGCGCGACCTGGCCCATGCCCGTCGACCGCTCGAAGACCGTTGAAGAGGTCTACAGCGTCCCGTACATGCCGCAGACGTTCTTCGTCGGGCGTGACGGCCGGATCCAGCTGCGGGTCTACGCCCAGTTGACCCGGACCGTGCTCGACCAGGGGCTGGGCAAGATCCTCTGACCACGCTTCGCTAGCCTCCTGCCGTCGATCAACGAAGCGAGCAACGGAGGCGTGATGGCGAGCCGGCAGCACATCGTGAGCGTGTGCGACCGTTATCTGGCGGCGGTCACCGCGGGAGACGTCGACGCGGTCATGGATCTCTACGCCGACGAGCCCGCGGTCGAGGACCCGGTCGGCTCCCCGCTCAAGGTGGGTCGTGACGCGGTACGGGCGTTCTACGAGGGAACGACGAACGTGTCGTTGAAGTTGAGCCGCATCGGTCCCGTGTGCGTCGCCGAGAACCGGGCCGCGTTCCTGTTCCGCATCGACGTCGACCTCGGCGATCAGACCCTGAGCCTTGCCTCGACCGACGTGATGACGTTCGACGATGCCGGCAAGGTGACGGCGATGATCGCGTACTCCGACGCGGAGGCCTTCGACGGCGAGCCCTCGTCGTAGGGCCTCTCACTCCTCCCAGCGGAAGTAGCGGGCGGCCAGGATCGGCGTGACCGCGGCCCACGCGACGAGGACCGCGAACAGCCCGACCGGGAAGGCGTGCCCTCCCTCGACGACGTCGCGCACCGTCTCGGCCAGCGGCGCGGCCGGGAGCGCTTTGGCGACGGCCTGCAACGCGCCCGGCAGCTTCGTGAGCGGATAGGCCATGCCGCCGAGGAACAACAACACGAGGAACAGGCCGTTCGACAGCGCGAGATTCGCCTCGGCTCGCAACGTGCCCGCCATGAGCATGCCGATGCCGGCGAAGGCGATCGACCCCAGGAGCAGCAGACCGAGCGCAGGAATGATCCCGCTGGTGACGCGCCATCCGAGCGCGATCCCCGTGACCGTGATCACCGCGGCTTGTATCAACTCGATCGCGAGCACGTTCAGTGTTTTCGCCGCGAGCAGTCCCGACCGCGACAGCGGCGTGGCCCCGAGTCGCTTCAGCACGCCGTAGTGCCGCTCATAGCCGGTCGCGATGCCCAGGCTCACCATCGCGGTCGACATCACCGCGAGCGCGAGGATCCCCGGAACGAGGAACTGCACCGGGTCCTTGAGGTCGCTGATCGTGTTGACCTTCGCGAAGAACACCAAGATCCCGATCGGGATCGCGAGGGTCACGAGCAGGCTCTCGGATCGCCGAAGCGTGAGGATCAGCTCGATGCGGGTCTGGGCGAGGAGGGCACGGCCATTCATGAGTCGCTCATCGTCGCGCCGCAGTGCCGTCGAGCTCACGCACGTCCCTCGCTCGTCAGCCGGAGGAAGACGTCTTCCAGGGAGCGGCGGCCGGTCGAGAGCTCGCCCATCACCGCGTCGTGGTCACGGAGCCACAGCGCAAGGTCGGCGATCCGCTCGGCCGTCGCGCTGGCGGCCACGACGTAGTCACCGGGGCGAGGCTCGCGTACCGCGGTGACGGCGACGCGCATCGCCGCCGCCAGCTCCACGTGGTCGAGGCCGGCGCGGGCCGCGAAGCGCAGCTCCTCGTCACTGCCCAGCGCGGTGAGCTCGATCGGTGTCCCGGCGGCCGCGATCCGTCCGTGGTCGACGATCGCGAGCCGGTCGCAGAGATGCTCGGCCTCGTCCATAGCGTGGGTGGTCAGCACGACCGTGACCCCGCCGGCGCGCAGCTCGCGCACGAGGTGCCACGTCGTGGCCCGAGCCCGCGGATCCATGCCCGCAGTCGGCTCGTCGAGGAAGACGAGCTCGGGCCGCCCGACGAGGGAGAGGGCGAGCGAGAGGCGCTGGGTCTGGCCGCCCGAGAGCCTCCGCACCAGGGTGTTCTCGACCTCGCGCAGGCCCACGAGGTCGAGCAGGCGTTCCGGGTCCTCGGGGTCGTCGTAGTACGACGCGAACAGCCGCAGCGCCTCGAGCGGCTTCACCCCCGGATACAGACCACCCTCCTGGAGCATCACGCCGATGCGCGGCCGCAACTTTCCACCGTCGCGCCACGGGACGAGACCGAGGACGCGTGCCGTACCGGCGTCGGGCTCGCGGTAGCCCTCGAGGATCTCGAGCGTGGTGGTCTTGCCCGCTCCGTTGGGTCCGAGCAGGCCGAAGACCTCACCTCGGGCGACCGTGATCGAGAGGCCGTCGACGGCTCTGGTGGTCCCGTAGCGCTTCTCGAGATCGACGACCTCGATCGCCGGCTCGGTCGCGACGTTCATCGCGGCCGGACACTAGTGGAGGGCATCTCCGACGCTCCGAGTGGCGGAGGTCAGCGGTCGCGCCAGGCGGCGAACATCCCGAGCTCTTCGAGCGCCTGCTTGGCGTCCGCCGTGACGGGCAGACGTACGAGCGCGTCGAGCGCCTCGGCGACGAGTCGCTCGATCGTCGCCTCGGTCTCGGCCCGGGCTCCGGTCTCGATCAACACGGTTTGCAGCGCGGCGATGTCGGCATCGGTGAGGTCGCCATCGCCGAGGCGGGCCAGCATCCGTGCGTCGGTGCCGCGGGCGCGCGCGGCCGCCGCGGCCACCAGCGGTGTGAGCTTGCCCTCTCGCAGGTCGTCACCGACGGGCTTGCCGGTGCGCGCCGGATCACCGAACACGCCGAGGATGTCGTCGCGCAGTTGGAACGCCTCGCCGAGCGGCAGACCGAAGGCGCTCAGGGGTGCTTTCAGCTCCTCGAGGCGGTCCGCGAGCGCGGCGCCGAGATGGAGGGGTCGCTCGACGGTGTACTTCCCCGACTTGTAGCGCTCGATGCGCCTCGCGGCCGCGGGATCGCGACTCCCGGTCGCGGTGCCGGCGAGATCGAGGAACTGTCCGACGCACAGCTCGACGCGCAGCTCGTCGAACACGCGCCGGGCGAGGGGTGACGCGTTGGTCATGAGCATGTCGGCGTACACGAAGGCAAGGTCGCCGACGAGGATGGCGACACCTTCGCCGAAGCGACGCGGTTCGCCGTGCCAAGCGTTCAGCGCATGGCAGTCGATGAACTCGCGGTGGATCGACGCACGGCCACGACGGCGGTCACTGCCGTCCATGACGTCGTCGTGGACCAACGCGAACGTGTGGAGCAGCTCGAGCGCGGCGCCGGCGTCGACTGCGAACGGGTCCGCGTGGTCGCCACCCGCGCCGGCGTAGGCCCAGTGACAGAACGCGGGACGAAGGCGTTTGCCGCCCGCCGCGACGAGCGCACGCAGCGCCATGACCGGTGCCCGGAGGGCGCGGTCGGTGGCCGACCACCGCTCGACCTCGGCGTCGAGCAGGACCATCACGCGCTGCTCGACGCGCTCGTCGACGACGAGGAGACTGCGCGGGCTGTCGAGGCCGTTCGGATCCGAACGCCACTCGGCCCGGGCCGCCGCCTCGAAGGTCATCATCCGAGCCTAGGCGGCAATGCGGTTCCCGCCCGAGCCGTGCGGTGGCCGTAACGTTCGGCCGTGGCCCGTTTCCTCTCGGACGACTGGATCGCCGAGCTCGACCGCGCCGCGGCTGCGTCGCAGCGCCTCGCCGAGGAGCTCGCGGGCGTGACCCTCGTGGTCGAGCGACGGGTCGAGGGCAGCCCACTCGGTGACGTGACGTACGTGACGCGGATCGACGGTGGACGGGTGCGCTACCTCACCGGAGCGGCGCCCGACGCCGACCTGGTGCTGCTCAGCGACTACCCGACCGCGCGCGCGCTGGCCCGGGGCGAGCTCAACGCCCAGCAGGCGTTCGCGGCCGGGCGCCTGAAGCTGCGTGGCAGCCTCGACACGCTCGTCGCACACGCCCGAACGCTCGCGGCGGCGGGCGCCGGCCTCGACGACGTACGGGCGACGACGTCGTTCGACGACTGACGGGCGCGCGCCCCGCCGCTGGTCACCGCTACGATCCGCGGGCCGTCGCCGTCAACGGGCCGGAGGAGCGCAATGGCCGTCATCAGCGAGCAGGACTTCCGAAGCGAGGCCACGGCCTTCCTCGGATCGAACGCACAACGGCGGGGTGAGGAGAAATTCGTCTGGGGCGAGGGCTCCGACCGGGTCGGTGTGCTCGAGGAGAAGACGCCCGAGCAGGAGAAGGCGGACCTCGAGGTCGGGAAGCAGTGGAAGGCGAAGGAGTTCGACGCCGGGTTCGGTTGGATCACGGGGCCGGAGGAGTACGGCGGGCGTGCTTTGCCCGCGCCGTACGAGCGGGCGTATCGGGAGCTGGCATCGCGCTTCGCGCTCCCCGACACCCACCACTTCGGCATCGGGCTCGGGATGGTGGCACCGACGATCCTTGCTCACGCGATCCCGGAGGTGCGTGAGCGCTACCTCCGTCGGCTCTATCGCGGTGACATCGTCGGCTGTCAGCTCTTCTCCGAGCCGGTGGCTGGCTCCGACCTGGCCGGAATCCAGACCCGCGCCGTGCGCGACGGCGACGAGTGGGTCCTCAGCGGACAGAAGGTGTGGACCTCCGGCGCGCATTACAGCGACATCGGCGAGATCATCACCCGCACGTCCCCCGACAAGCCGAAGCACAAGGGCCTCACGATGTTCCTCGTCGACATGAACGCGCCGGGCGTGGAGGTGCGCCCGCTGCGTCAAATCACGGGCGGCGCGTCGTTCAACGAGGTTTTCTTCACCGAGGTGCGGGTGCACGACTCACATCGGCTCGGCGACGTCGACGAAGGATGGACCGTCGCGCTGACCACGCTCATGAACGAGCGCGCCGCGATCGGCGGCGGAGGAGCGGGCGTGGGCACGACGAGTGTGACGCGCTTCGTCGAGCTGGCCCGCTACCTCGGGATCACGCGCGACCCGATCGTGCGCCAGCGCCTTGCCGACGCGTTCGTCCACCAACAGGTCGCGCGCTACACCAACCTGCGGGCGATGGCGAAGCTGCGCGCCGGTCAGCTGCCCGGCCCCGAGATGTCGATCGGGAAGCTGTCACTCACGCAGAACATGCGCGACCTCGGCGACCTGATCTCCGCGATGCTCGGCCCTCGCCTCGCCGCCGATACGGGTGAGTGGGGAACGTTCGCCTGGTCGGAGTTCGTGCTCGGCATCCCCGGCATGCGCATCGCCGGTGGCACCGACGAGATCATGAAGAACATTGTCGGCGAGCGCGTGCTCGGCCTCCAGAAGGAGCCGGGGCTCAGCAAGTAGCGGTCGCCAAGGCCGCGATTGTCGGCGACGGTGTTCAAGGAGCCCAATCGCGGGGCCGATGCCATCGGGGCAAGCCGTGTCCGATGGAGGTAGCCGGCGATGGCACTTCGTTACGAGCTCGTGGGCGGTGGCTGGCCCAAGCAGGCCTACCTGTTCCGCATCGTTGACGTCGAGACCGACACGGTGTTGGCCACCTCACGTCAGTACGAGGTCAAGAGCAACGCACAAGCAGACATGGCCTGCATCATGGCCGGCACCGGCGACATCGTGGACGAGACGAAGCCGGAGGGTGCGCCCCCCGTTCCCGTATCTGCCTACGACGCGGAGCCCGGCCGGGAACGCTCCGGACGCGCGATCCGTTGACGGCTCCGTCTTTCATGCAGTCGGGATGGGGCGAGCCCGCGGCGTCACCCCACGGTGGGTCGTTCGTCCGAGCCTGGCGTCAACACGGAGTTGTGAGCGCCCCGGAGCGGGTCGGGTGGTGCTCCGGGGCGCTCACGGGCGCTCGCTCGCCTCGCTCCATCACGCGCGACGACGCGGCGCTGATGGCATCAGGGTCACTTCCGGGGGCACGGCGCGGCCCTGCGGCCCCGCACGTTCTACGCGATCCAACCTGAACCCTGGTTGAAGCGAGCGCACGGGTGCCGGCGGATATCGCCGGCGTCGCCGTGACAAGCGTGCGGGTATGGTCGGTTTCGTGCAGCCCTTCGAGCGCTTGCGGTATCTGGCCCGATGGGCTGGTGACGACGACGGGCTCGTGTCCGAAGCGGCTGACTGCCTGGCCGCGTTCGCCGACGACCCTGCGGGCCTCGTCGTCGCGTGCCGCCGGCTCCTGGCGCACCACGTCACGTCCGGTCCGTTGTGGTGGCTGTGCGCGCGCGTGCTGTGCGCGAGCGACGCGGCGGACGCGGCATGGGAGGCCGTGCAATTGCTCGAAGAGGACCGCACCGCGGCGCGCCTCGCCGACGCGCTGCCCTTCCCTCACGACCTCCCCATCGCGGTCATCGGCTGGGGCGAGACGATCGGCGACGCGTTGACGACCCGGCCTGATCTCGACGTCCTCGCAGTCCGGCTTCCCGGTGCTCGGCGGGTCGCGGCACAGGTCCGTCGAGCCGCCCGTCCCGTGCGGCTCGTGTCCGACATCGAGGCCAACGCGCTCGGTGTGACCCACGTTCTCGTCGAGGCCGCGGCGTTGGGGGCCAACTCGGCCATGGTTCCGTCCGGTACCGAGTCGTTGGTCAGCGCCCTCGGCGAGACCCGAGCCCAGGTGTGGCTCGTCGCGGGGCTCGGCCGCGCCCTCCCCGACCGGCTCTTCGACGCGCTCCAGACGCGCATGCAGGCGCACGACGACTCGACCGTGTCGACGAATGACGAGGTCGACGTCATGTCACTCGATCGGGTGGACACGGTCGTGGGCCCGTCCGGGCTCGAGGCTCCGGGCGTGGCGGCTCGGCGAGCCGATTGTCCCATCGCGCCGGAGCTGCTGCGCGCCGGCTGACGGCTCGTCGACGGGGGGCCGGCCGGCTCCTCAGCCGTCCCAGCGACGGATCTCGACCCTGCGAACCACGCGCCGACCGAGCCGTCGCCGCGTCAGCCTGCGAATGCCGCCGCGCACCGGTGGGACGAGCAGCAGCAAGCCGGCCGCGTCGGTGATGAAGCCCGGTGGGATCAGCAGCGCACCGGCCAACAGGAGGAGGACCCCGTCGACGATCTCATTGCCGGGCACCCGACCGGCATTGGTCTGCTCCCGCATCCGCCGGAGGACGCCGATCCCCTGTCGCTTGACGAGCCACATCCCGAAGACCGAGATCAGCAGGAGCAGCGCGATCGTCTCGCCGATTCCCAACCACGACCCGACCTTGATGATCACCGCGATCTCGGCGATCGGCACGGCGATGAACAACAGGACCAGGAGCGCGACCACGAGACCAGCGTACCCACCGGTCACGGCGGGACGACCGTCGCCCGGCCCTCGTCGGCTATGCCTCCAGCGCCAGCGGCCCCGGTTCGTCGTCGCCGTCGGCCAGTGACAGCGGACGCTCACGTCGCAGCGTCGCGATCCGCTCGAGCGGGCGATCCAACTGGCGGCGACGGGTGCCGACGAGCTCGTCGTAGTCCTTCCGCGCCGTCGACAGCGACCGGTCGAGCTTGTCCATCTTCTCGACGAACGCCTTCCACTGCTTGTCGAACGCGGCGAGCAACTCCAGGATCTCGTTCGACGTGCGCTCGAGCCGGAAGTTGTCGGCTGCCTGCCGGATGACCGCCAGCACGGCGAACAACGTCAGCGGCGAGCAGCACACGATCTTGTGTCGCAACGCCTCTTCGAGAATCGAAGCGTCGTGCTCCTGGATGAACCCGTAGAGCGCCTCGTTCGGGATGAAGAGCAGCACGCAGTCGAGCGAACCACGGCGGCCGCCGGGATAGTCGCGCCCGGCGAGCTCACGCACACGTCCACGGACATCACGAAGGAAGTCGCTGCGGAACCGCTTGCGGTCGAGCTCGGACTCCGAGTCGAGGAAGCGCAGGTAGTTGTCGAGCGGGAACTTCACGTCCATGTAGAGCGCCTGGTCCTGGGGCAGCATGAAGGTGAAGTCGGGGATGCCGCCACCGTCGACGGCCCGCTGCTTCCGGTAGTTGACGTTCTCGATGAAGCCCGCGAGGTTGAGCACGTCCTCGGCCATGCGCTCGCCCCACTGGCCGCGCGCCTTGCTGCTCGAGAGGGCCTGCCGGAGGCCCTGGGTGACATCCTGGAGCGCCTGCATCCCCTCCCGGCTCTGCTGGAGCTGCGACGCGAGGGCGCCGAACTTCGCGTGCCGGTCACGCTCGAGCTCGCTCACGAGCTCCCGAACCTTGCCGAGCTCACCCGTCATCGACACGAGCTGCTGGTCGATCAGCGACTTCTTGCCGTCGAGGTCGTGGGCGGCCTTCGTCTGCGCGTCGCTCAGCCGCTGCTGGGCGAGCTCGAGGAACGCGCGCGCGTTGCGCTCGAGCGCGTCGACGGACAGCGTCGTGAACTTCTCGGTGAGGCGGCCCTCGGCGTCGTCGCGCGCGGCCAGGCGCTCGGCCGTGACTGCCAGCTCCCGCTCGAGATCGGCCTCGCGTTGCGCGTGCTGCGTGGCGCGCTCGGCGAGCTCGCGCTCCAGGACGGCGCGTTCCCGTGCCGCGGCCTCGGCGCGGGGGCGGTACACCGCCACGATGACGGTGCCGGCACCGAGCCCGGCGCCGGTGAGAAGGACGAGCAGGATCGTCGTAGCGTCCATGTCGACGATTGTGGCGATGGGGTGTGACAGTTATCGGGATGCCGTCTGACCTGCGGTGACGCGCGAAGCACGCGCGAAGCAGGCGACGGGCGGCGCTTTCGGGGAGCCCTCGCGGGTCCGGAGCTGCGGACGGGACGCGCCGGCCCCACCGGAGTACGTTCGGGCCACGTTGCGCGACGACCACGACGACGCGGACGAGCTGCCGATCGAGCTCGGTCCCTGCTCGAACGGCGAGTACGACCCCGTGCCGCTCGACACCGTGGCACGCGAGACCATCCGTCGCGTCCGTGAAGGCGTCGACGACCACGCGCGGCGACTACGACTCCCCCGGCGGGACTTCCTGCGCTCGGTCGGTGGCGCGGCATTGATGCTGTTGACGCTCGACGCCTGCCACGGTGAGGCGAAGAAGGCGACGGCGCGCCGTCCCGGCGGTCGGTACGTCATCCCGCCCGAGTCGACGACCGAGCCATCCGTCGCGGGAGGTGTCCTGGGCGGAAGCGACGTGGTCGTCGACTCGCAGACCCACTTCCTGGAGTTCGACGACGCGCACCAGGCGGGTCTCGCATTCGCGAAGACCTTCCCGCAGTCGGCGTGCGGGGCGAGTGATCCCCGGACGTGCTTCTCGGTGCAGCAGTATCTCGACGATCTGTTCGTGCGCAGCGACACGGCGATCGCGGTGTTGTCGGCCGTGCCGATCGCGGGCGAATCGAGTCCGCTGACGATCGACGCCATGGAGCGCGCCCGTCATGCGCTCGACCACGCGTGTGGGGACGGCCGGCTCCTGCTGCACGGCGGTGTCTTCCCCCAACTCGGGCGGCCCGGTGCCGCCCTCGACGGGATGAGCGCGCTGACGCAACAGCACCGCATCGCGGCGTGGAAGGTATATACGCACACCCCCGGGCCCGGTTGGTGGCTCGACGACCACGAGCCCGCCGCGCCGCGCGTCGGACAGTCGTTCCTCGGCCGGGCGCGTGAGCTCGGAGTGCGGACGGTCTGCGTGCACAAGGGGTTCGGGTCGGGCAGCCGCTACGCCTCGCCGGTCGACATCGGGCCGGCTGCGAACGCGAACCCCGACATTCGCTTCGTCGTCTACCACTCGGGCTACGACGTCGGGCGGCCCGAGGGTCGGTACACCGACGCCACCGCCGACGCGGGCGTCAACCGCCTCGTCAAGAGTGTGCGCGACGCGGGCATCGGCCCAGGCGGGAACGTGTACGCGGAGCTCGGCTCCACCTGGTGGAACCTGATGCGCGACCCGACCCAGGCCGCGCACGTGATCGGCAAATTGCTGACGTATCTCGGGCCCGACAACGTGCTGTGGGGCACCGACTCGATCTGGTACGGCAGCCCGCAGGACCAGATCCAGGCGTTCCGCGCGTTCGAGATCACGCCCGAGCTCCAGGAGCGGTACGGCTACCCCGCGCTCACGCCGGAGGTGAAGCGCAAGATCCTCGGCGCCAACGCGCTCCGGCTGTACGGCGTCGCTGCGCCGCCGGCGTCGTGTCGCCCCACGCCCCAGCAGATCGAGCAGGCCCGCATCGAGCTTCCGGCACGCCGGACGACCTACGGGCCGGCGACGGTGGCCGAGGTCCGCGCGCTCTGGACGACCCACGGCATCGTGTGAGCGCGACATCTGCCACGCTTCCGCTCATGCGCCGCCGTCGACCACGATCTTCTGGCCGGTGAGGTAGCCGGCCTGTTCCGACACGAGGAACAGCACCACGTCGGCCACCTCGTCCGGCCGACAGACATGACCGAACGGCGAGCCGCGGTCGAGCGTATGGATGTCGTCGACGCCCATCGCGCCACGCACGAGGCGTCGCCCCATCTCGGTCTCGACCAGGCCGGGCGCGACGACGTTCACGTGGATGCCGTGGTTGCGCTCCTCTTTCGCGAGCGTCCACGCCAGTGCCTCGAGCGATGCCTTTGCCATGTTGTAGGGGCTGGAGTTCGGTCCCCATGCGACGGTCGCGACGCTCGAGATCATCACGACGTCGCCCCGGGGGCGCGTCCGCATGGTGGGCACGAGCAGCTTGCTCAGCAGGAAGGCACCGAACGCGTGCGTCCGCCACACCCGCTCGATCTCGGCGGGATCGGTGTCGACAACGGTTTGGCCCCGGCTCGCGATACCGGCGTTGTGCACGAGGATGTCGACGCAGCCGAAGTCGCGTAGCACCGCCTCGGCCATGGCCTCGTCGTCGGCCGGGACGTCGACGGAAGCCTGGTATGCCACCCCGCGCGTCCCCAACCGCGTGATCTCGGCGACGGTCGCGCGCGCGGCTTCTTCGTCGCGGCGGTAGTTCACCGCGACATCGGCGCCGGCGCCGGCGAGGCCGAGTGCGACCGCGCGGCCGATGCCACGGCCGCCCCCGGTCACCAGCGCGACGCGTCCCTTCAAGCTCATGCCGCCAGTCCTCTTCCGCTTTTTCGTGGTTCGGTCGCGCCCGGTCCTAGGCCCGCTTCTTCGCGAGCTCCGTCGCCCGCTCGACCAGGCGTCGCGCGCCGAGCCGGTCAGCCCAGCCTTGCAGGTCGGGACGCGGCCCCGTCCAGGTCCAGTCGTCGACACGACCGACGGGCGCGTCGGTTCGCAGCGTGGCCAGCACCTTGAAGAGCTCGGCCGCGGCCCGGTGCTCGTGAAGTGCCGCGGCGAGAGATTTCGCTCCGCGAACCTCGACATCCCAATCGTGGGCGTACGTGGGGATGGCCTCGACGTGCCGGTAGCGCCGCAGGACCGCGGCCGCCGACTTCGCGCCCCATCCGGGGATTCCGGGGAAGCCGTCGGCGCTGTCGCCCACCAGCGCCAGCCAGTCGGGCACCGAGGCCGGCGCAACCCCGAACTTCGCGATCACGCCGTCCTCGTCGATCACCTGCTTCTTGCGCCGGTCGAGTTGCACGACGCGTCGGTCGATGACGCACTGCGCGAGGTCCTTGTCGGGTGTGCAGATGAGCACCTCCTCGACGCGCCGATCCTCGCCCGCAACCTTGGCCGCCGCGGCGAGCGCGTCGTCGGCCTCCTGCTCCACCATGGGCCACACGGTCACTCCGAGCGCGGCGAGCCCGTCGTCGAGCAGTGGGAACTGTGCGCGGAGGACAGGGTCGACTCCGGCGCCGGTCTTGTAGCCCTGGTAGAGGTCGTTCCGGAACGACTCGATGACGTGGTCGTTCGCCACCGCGACGTGGGTCGCGCCTTCCTCGAGCAGCGTGAGCACCGAGTACAGGACGCCCCGTACCGCGGCCACCTCGACACCGCCGTCGTCGCGGTGGGACGGCAGCGCGAAGAAGTGCCGGAACAGCTCGTAGGTCCCGTCG
>Ga0209526_10000893_pt1 | contig 19644 bp, 17 predicted proteins | sample JacPinW_OM2H0_M1_FD_188566 | JGI IMG/M metagenome (GOLD analysis project Ga0209526, IMG submission 188566) | Forest soil microbial communities from Algoma, Ontario, Canada - Jack Pine, Ontario site 1_JW_OM2H0_M1 (SPAdes) (version 2) | ecosystem: Environmental > Terrestrial > Soil > Boreal... | reverse complement strand
CGAGCTCGGCCCACGGGTCACCGTGCACGTCGTGCTCGAGCAACGCCGGAAGCATCGCGAAGTCGTCGCGCCGCGCGAGGTTGCAGGCGACCCACCCGTCGGCTGTCGGAAGCAGCCGGCAACTTCCACCCGGCGACACCGTCCCCCGCCGCGCCAACCCGGCGATCGCGGCCCGCTCACCGAGCAGCGCCGGTCCGTCGACGTGGACCCTGCGGCCAAGCTCGCCCGAGAGCACCGTCACCACCCGCGCCGCGGCGCGCAGGTGCGCGGCGACGTCGCCGGGAACGGGGCGACCCGGACCCTCGGGTTCGCCGGTGAGGGCCATCGCTCCCGATGCCGCCCAGTCGCCGACCGGATCGGTGTCCGGCTCGTCGTCGAGCACGAGCGCGGAGGTCGAGTCATGCGTCGCGCCCAGCGCCCTGAGCAGGGTGGCGGCGTATGTGCCGACCCGCGTCGCGCCCACCTCACGGTAGGACCGTCCGTGGAGCGGAGCCGTCAGCTCGGCTTCTTGATCTTGCGACCGGTGACGTTCCAAAACAGGATCCGCGACAACGTGTCGACCTGCGTCGCGGTGCGAACGCCCCAGAACTCGAAGCCGTACCGGTGCGCGGCGCAGTGGGCGAGCATCGCAACCATGATGAACGCGGTCGCGGTGGGGTCGACCTCGGGATCCAGCCGGCCCTCGTGCTGGAAGTCACGGATCACCTCGCAGAGCGCGTCGGTGATCCCGCCGAGGGCCCGGGTGCGAAGCTGCTTGAAGCGAAGGTCGCCCTCCTCCGTGGCGAGGTCGACGACGCGAAAGACAGCACGGTGCCGGTCGTAGTACTCGAGGAAGCTCTCGACGATCCGTCGCGCTGTCTGCGCGCCGCGGTCGCCGCGCCAGTCGCTGCGCACGAGCTCCGCAAGGTACGCGGCGTCCCCCGCGAGCTCCTCGGCGAGCACGAGGACCGCCTGCTCGACGTCGGGGAAGTACTGGTAGAAGGTGGCCGGCGACGTGCCGGCCTCGCGCGCGATGTCGATCACCTTGATGTCGCGGTACGACGTCTTGGTGAGCAGCTCCGCGGCGCAGTCGAGCAGGCGCCGGCGGGTGGCGATGCCACGACGCCCGGGCACGCGGCCGTCGGTGGCGCGGACGTCTTCCTCAAGCTCGCCCGGCTCGCTGACCGCCATTCCGACCAGGGTATCCGGGGGTCTGACACCGCGTCAGCCCTGCGCCCACGATGACCACGCGTGCCTTGCCGCGTTCGACGGGAACGTGTTCTACTTCGCCGGATGGCGTTCAACCTCGCCGATCTGTTCGAGCTCGTCGTCGACACCGTGCCGGAGCGACTCGCACTCGTCGCCGGCGACCGGCGACTCACCTACCGCGAGCTCGATGAGCGGGCGAACCGACTCGCCCACCACCTCGAAGGCGCGGGCATCGGCCCGGGCGACAGCGTGGCCGTCTACGCATGGAACCGCGCCGAATGGGTGGAAGCGATGCTCGCGGCGTGGAAGATCCGAGCGGTTCCGATCAACGTCAACTACCGGTACGTTCCCGACGAGGCGCGCGACATCCTCGACAACGCCGACGCGGTCGCCGTCGTGCACGAGCGCGCGTTCGCCCCGCTGCTGGCCGGGATCCGAGACGCGCTCCCGCGTCTGCGCCATGCCGTCGTGCTCGACGACCGCAGCCGCGACGACGGGAGGAACGACGGCACTGAGGCATGCGAGAGGCTCGGCGCCGTCGACTACGAGGAGGCCCTCGCTCGTGAGCCCGCGACCCGCGGATTCGGGGCCCGGTCCTCCGACGACCTCTATGTGCTCTACACGGGCGGCACGACCGGGATGCCCAGAGGCGTGGTGTGGCGTCACGAGGACATCTTCTTCGCGGCGATGGGAGGCGGCGGTTTCGGCCAACCGGCCATCAGCACGCCTGAGGAGATCACGACGCGCGTCGCGCCCGAGGGCATGCAACTCGTCGGCATCTGCAACGCGCCGATGATGCACGGCGGTGGCCAGTGGGTCACGTGCATCGCCTTCTTCGCCGGCAACACCTGCGTGCTGAACACGAGCCGCCACTTCGACCCCGACGAGGTGTGGCGGCTCGCCGAGCACGAAGGCGCGCGATCCATCATGGTGGTGGGCGACGCGATGGCACGGCCACTCGTCGAGGCGCTGTCCCGGCCCGGTGCCTCCTACGACACGAGCGCCATCGTCGGCATCGGCTCCGGCGGCGCGCTCCTGTCGACGACGGTGAAGGACCAGTTGCGCGAGAAGCTGCCCCACGCCGCCGTGGTGGACAGCTTCGGCGCGTCGGAGACGGGCGCGGCAGGCAGCGTCATGGATCTCGGCGGACCGGCGGCCGGGCCGCGGTTCACCATGGGTGCGTTCATGACCGTCCTCGACGACGATCTGCACCCCGTACAGCCCGGCTCCGGCGACATCGGCCGCCTGGCACGGAGCGGCCACGTGCCGCTGCGCTACCACAAGGACGACGAGAAGACCGCGGCGACGTTCCTCACGACGGCCGACGGCACGCGTTGGGTCGTGCCCGGCGACTACGCGCGCATCGAGGCCGACGGTGCGATCACGCTCCTCGGGCGCGGGTCGGTGTGCATCAACTCCGGCGGCGAGAAGATCTTCCCCGAAGAGGTTGAAGCTGCGCTGAAGTCCCATCCCGACGTGTTCGACGCGGTGGTGATCGGCGTGCCCGACGACCGTTTCGTGGAACGCGTCGCGGCAATCGTGCAGCCGCGCCCGGGCACCTGCCCGTCGCTGGCTGAGGTCCAGGCGCACTGCCGCACCAAGCTCGCCGGCTACAAGGTGCCCCGCCAGCTCGTCGTGCTCGACGAGGTCGTGCGCACACCCGTCGGCAAGCCCGATTACCGGTGGGCGAGGGCGACCGCAACCGCCGCACCCACGCCCAGCTCGGACAGATAGGAGCGTCATGGCCGACCTCGGCTTCTGGAGCATCGCCGGCGACGACCCCGACTACCTGGCCGTCGTCGATCCGGACGGCCGCGAAGTGCGGGCGGGCGAACTGCTCGCGTCGTCCAACCAGTTGGTGCACGGCCTCCGCGACCTGGGACTGCAACCTGGTGACGTCGTCGCCATGGTGCTGCCCAACTCGGTCGAGGTGCTCGAGCTCTACCTCGCAGTGCTCCAGGCCGGGTGGTACCTCGTCCCCGTCAACTTCCACCTGGTCGGCCCCGAGATCGCTTACATCGTGCAGGACTGCGAAGCCAAGGTCCTGGTCACCCACGAGCGCTTCGCCGACATCGCGACCGCGGCCGCCGACGAGATCGACTTCCCGAAGGAAGGACGCTTCGCGGTCGGGAACGTCGCCGGCTTCCGCAGGTACGAGGAGCTGAAGGACGGACGTCCGACGACGCTGCCCGAGGATCGCACCACTGGCGCGGTCATGAACTACACGTCGGGAACGACCGGGCAGCCGAAGGGAGTGCGCCGCAAGCTCCCCGGTGTACCGCCCGAGGCGATGGCCATCGGGTTCGGCGGCATGCTGCTGCTGTTCGGGCTTCAGCCGCACGACGACAACGTGCACATCTGCGGATCACCCCTCTACCACACCGCGGTGCTCGTGTTCGCGGGCGGCGCGCTGCACATGGGTTTCAGCGTCGTGCTGATGGACAAGTGGACAGCCGAAAGCATGCTCGAGCTCATCGACCGGTATCGAGTCACGAACAGTCACATGGTGCCGACACAGTTCCACCGACTGCTCGCGCTCCCCGACGACGTCAAGGCGAAGTACGACGTGTCGTCGCTGCGCCACATGGTGCATGCCGCCGCGCCCTGTCCACCCGATGTGAAGCGTCGCATGATCGAGTGGTGGGGTCCCGTCATCGACGAGTACTACGCCGCGAGCGAAGGCGGTGGGACCATCGTGCGTTCCGAGGAGTGGCTCGAACATCCCGGAACGGTCGGCCGGGCGTGGCCCAACGCGGAGATCGTCATCCTCGACGACGACGGGAAGGAACTCGGCCGGAACGAGGTCGGCACCGTCTACATGCACATGGCCAGCGTCGACTTCGAGTACTTCAAGGACAAGGACAAGACGGAGCGCAGCCGGGTCGGCAAGTTCTTCACCGTCGGCGACGTCGGGTACCTCGATGACGACGGGTGGCTGTTCCTGCGCGACCGCAAAGCCGACATGATCATCTCCGGCGGAGCGAACATCTACCCCGCCGAGATCGAGAGCGTTCTCCTCATGCACCCGAAGATCGGCGACGCGGCGGTGTTCGGGATTCCGCACGAGGACTGGGGCGAGGAGGTGAAGGCCGTCGTCGAACCCGAGGCGGGTGTCGAGGCGTCTCCTCAGCTCGCGGCAGAGATCCTGACCTTCTGCTCCGACAAGCTGGCCAAGTTCAAGACCCCGAAGTCCATCGACTTCATCGACGAGATGCCGCGCGACCCGAACGGGAAGCTCTACAAGCGCAAGCTGCGCGACCCCTACTGGGAGGGACGGGCGCGCGCGATCTGACCAGACGCCCCGCAGCGGTCGGAGATCAGTCGTCCTCGATGCTGATCGCCTGCTTGGGACATTGCCGCACGGCTTCCTCGATCTTGGGTCGCATCGACTCGGGCGGGTGCTCGTCGAGGAGGTAGAGGAAGTCGTCGTCGCGGACCTCGAACACCTCCGGGGCGATCCCCATGCAGACCGCGTTGCTCTCGCACAGGTCGTAGTTGACGACGACCTTCATCGTGGGTCCCCTTCCGCGTGCACGTACCGGCGCGGGCGAGGATAGCGAGCGCAGCGGCGCGCCCGTGGGGGCTACGCCGCCGCGGTCCCCCGGCCTCCCTGGGCGAAGAGCTCCACGAGCGCGGAGCAGAAGGCGGGCAGATCGGCGGGCTTGCGGCTCGTGACCAGGTTCCCGTCACGGTGGACCTCTTCGTCGACCCACTGCCCGCCGGCGTTGCGGATGTCGGTCTTGAGGCTCGGCCACGACGTGAGCGTCCGACCCCGCACCACGTCGGCCTCGACGATGGTCCACGGACCGTGGCAGATCACCGCGACGGGCTTGCCGGCGTCGAAGAACCCGCGTGCGAACGCGACCGCGTTCTCCACCATTCGCAGCTGATCGGGGTTGGCCACGCCACCGGGAAGGACGAGTGCGTCGTAGTCGTCGACCTGTACCTCGTCGGTGGTCCGGTCGACGTCGAAGGTATCGGCCTTGTCGAGGTGGTTGAACGCCTGAACCTTGCCCCGCTTCGGTGCGACGAGCTCGGGCGTGCCACCCGCGCCCTGCACGGCGTTCCAGGGCTCCGTGAGCTCCACCTGCTCCACACCTTCGTTGGCGGTCATGAACGCGATCCTCTTGCCGTCCAGCTCCTTGGCCATTGCGATCTTCTCCCGGGTCCCGACCCTCTGCCGGCGAACTGCACGATGCGGTCTACCCACCGGGCGCCGACGCTCAACGGCTCGGCTACCGACATTGCGGGGTAGACAACCCTGGTGACCGAGCGGTCCCGATCCGTCCCCGCGTGGCTCGACCAGGCTGCGTCGCTGTCGTGGCGCGTGCTGGTCGTCGGCGCGGCGCTCTATGCCGTCGTCATCGTGTTCGGACGCCTGCGCGTCGTCGTGGTGCCGCTGATCGTGGCGCTCTTCCTGTCGACCGTGCTGGTGCCGCCGGCGCGCTGGCTCCGGCAGCGAGGGTGGCCGCCCCTCGCGGCGACGTGGGCCGTGTTCTTCGGCGGGATGCTCGTCGTCGCGGCGGTGTTGCTCTACATCGTCCCGTCGGTCACGAACCACTTCAGCGACCTTCAGCACCAGGCGAACCGGGGTATCAACCGCATCCAGGACTGGCTCGTGCGCGGGCCGTTCCACATGTCACGGCGCCAGGTGAAGCGCGACTTCCACCAGTTGGGTCAGCAGTTCAGCAAGAACCGCACCAAGCTGCTCCAAGGCGCGCTGCAACAGGCGACGATCCTGCTCGAGGTCGTGGTGGGCGGCATCCTCAGCATCGTGTTCGCGTTCTTCTTCGTGAAGGACGGCCACGCCATCACCGACTGGTTCCTCGGCCTGGTGAGCGACGACACGGCCGCCGACCTTCGGGCCCTCGGTGACCGCCTGTGGCGCACGGTCAGCGGCTACATCCGGGGAACCGCGATCAACGGCGTCGTGAACGGCGGGCTGATGTTCGCCGCGCTTTTCGGGCTCCGGATCCCGTTAGCCGGACCCATCGCGGTGCTGACATTCGTGGGCGCGTTCTTCCCGATCGTCGGAGCCCTGCTGACCGGCGCGCTCGCGGCACTCATCGCCTTCGTCGCGAAAGGCCCGGTGGCGGCCCTGATCGTGGTCGGCGTGACGATCGTGATCCACAACGTGGAGGGCTACCTCGTCGGGCCGATCGTGCTCGGGCGCGCGGTTCGGCTGCACGCGATCGTCGTGCTCATCGCGCTGACCGCCGGCGGTGCGCTCGGCGGCATCCTCGGCGCGTTCATCGCGGTCCCGCTGACCGCCGCAGTCCTCAACGTCCTCGACTACTACCGTGCCAAGCGCGCCGGCGCGCCACCAGAGGTCGGCGCGTCCGAGCCGGCCGAGCCGGTCGTCGGCGCCGCATCCCTGACCTGACGATCGGCCCCGCAACCGGGGGCGCCGATAGGGTGACCCCGATGGACCGCCGGCACGCGCCACTCGCGCTCGCGGTGATCATCGCGCTCCTCGTCTGGGCCACGTGGCCGTCGTCGGGTGCACACACCTCGCCCACGCAGCGGACGAAGTCGGTGCCCTCCACGTCACCGAGCCGACCTCCGGTGGCAGACGCGGTGCTCGCAAGCAGCACCGCGCCCGTCGCGCCGTGGATCGTCGACGAGAACCGCAAATCCGGGACGGGCGACTGGGCGCTCGCCAAGACCGGCAAGCCGCGTGACATCGAGGGGTACGCCGACCAGGTGAGCGCGCAACGGGGCGATTCGGTGCAGCTCATGGTGTCGACCACCGCGCCGAGCTTTCGCGTCGAGGCCTACCGGATGGGGTTCTACGCAGGGCTCGGAGGTCGCCTCGTGTGGAGATCGGCCGATGTCCCCGGTACGCGTCAGCCCGACCCGGTGATCGTGCCCGTGGTCAACATGGTCGACGCGCGATGGTCGCCGTCGCTGCGCGTCACCCTCGACGCGAGCTGGCCTCCGGGCGCGTACCTGCTCAAGCTGGTCGCGTCCACCGGGCCACAGCGATACGTCCCACTGACGGTGCGGGACGATTCCAGTCACGCCGCGTACGTCGTGCAGAGCTCGGTGGCGACATGGCAGGCGTACAACCAGTGGGGTTGGTACAGCCTCTACCTCGGCGGAGGACCCGCCCACCCCAGCTTGGCCAAGCGGGCTCGCATCGTGTCGTTCGACCGTCCCTACGACAACGAGGGCGCGGCCGACTTCATCGGCAACGAGCTCCCGCTGGTGTCGTTCGTCGAATCGAAGGGACTCGACGTCAGTTACTGGACCGACGTCGACCTCCACCGCTCGCCTGCGCTGCTCCTGAACCACCGGGCGCTGCTCACCCTCGGACACGACGAGTACTGGTCGACGGCGATGCGCGCCGGCGCCGAGACCGCGCGCGATCGCGGCGTCAACCTCGCGTTCCTCGGTGCCAACGCGGTGTTCCGTCATATCCGTTTCGACGCGTCACCGCTCGGTCCTGATCGTCACGTCGTCGACTACAAGAGCGCGACCGAGGATCCGACGCCCGACAAGAACGAGAAGACGGTCGATTGGCGGGGGCCGCCGCTCGACCGCCCCGAGAGCGCGCTCATCGGCCAGCAGTACGAGTGCAATCCCGTCAGCGCCGACATGGTGGTCTTCGACGGGTCGTCGTGGTTGCTGAGCGGCACCGGGTTGCGAACCGGCTCACGCCTGCCCCGCCTCGTGGGCACGGAGTACGACCGCTACGTCCCGTCGACGGCGAGCCCGCCCAACGTCGCGGTGATCGCACACTCGCCGGTGCAGTGCCGCGGCAAGCCCAGCTATGCCGACATGACCTACTACAGCGCCCCGAGTGGTGCGGGCGTGTTCGCAACCGGGACCGGCTGGTGGGTCAACAGCCTCACCGGCCCGTGCCCGCAGGGCGGGTGCCGCCACAGCGACGCGGTCGTGGCGATCACCTGGAACCTCCTCGAGGCGTTCGGCCAGGGACCGGCCGGACCCACCCACCCCTCGACCACGAACCGGGACCGGCTGCCCAACGGGGGCCGGCCGATGCCGGGCGAGGTCTCGTTCACCTCCGGGGCCGGCCGGGACTGAGCCGCCCGCGGCCGTGTGGGCCGATGGGCATTGGCCGATGTGGGTGGTGTGGTTAGTGTTGCTGTAGTGGTGAGTGCTGATTCATGGCGGGCCGGGCGCCGGTCGCGAGCCCTGGCGCCGGCGCTGACGCTGGCCCTGCTCGGCCTGGTGGCGGGCGGGATACCGGCGGTGGCGGCGTCGCCGATCGCCGACAAGCAGGCTGAGGCCCGTCGCCTGCAGGCCCAGATCGACGCAACCGGCAACCGCATCGCCGCGCTCGGAGAGCGGTACAACGGCGCGATCCTGGCCGTCGACCAGGCCAACCGGAGCATCGCCGAGAGCGAGCGACGCCTCCGCCTGGCCCAACAACAGTGGGATCTGGCCAAGGTGGTGCTGGGCCGGCGGGCCGCGGATCTCTACGTCTCGGCGACGCAGCAGAGCCCGCTCGCCGAGATCGAGGTCGCCAACCTGACCGAGCTCATGAGTCGGTCCCGCTACGCCGCGGCAGTCCAGAGTCGGGATCGCACCCTGCTCGGCACGATCGCGACGGCGAAGGAGGACCTCCAGACGCGCCGGCGCGACCTCGACACGGCACGCAGCCGTGCCGAGCACCAACGCGACGCCGTGCTGCAGACCCGACGCCAGGTCGAGACCGAGAACGCGCGCGAAGCGCGGCTCCTCGGTCAGGTCAAGGGGGACCTGGCCCGCCTGATTGCCGAACAACGCGCACGCGAGGAAGCCGCCGCGCGCGTTCGAGCCGCCGCGGCTGCGGCGCGGCTTGCAGCCGGCAACGGGCACGGCCGGCCCGCGAGTGGCCGAGCGACGTGGATCGGGCCCGATACGCCGCTCCCCAATGTCCCGGCCCCGTCCCGTGGTGCGGGCGCGGCGGTCGCGTTCGCGCGGGCGCAGCTCGGCAAGCCGTACGTGTTCAACGCGTCGGGGCCCGACACCTTCGACTGCTCGGGCCTGACGATGATGGCGTGGGCCGCCGGCGGCGTGTCGATGCCTCACTACTCGGGCGCACAGTTCGCGATGTTCCCGCACGTCCCACTCGGTGCGCTGCAGCCGGGAGACCTCGTGTTCAAGGGGCCCGGGGGCAGCGAGCACGTCGCGATCTACGTCGGCAACGGAATGCAGATTGCCGCGACCCACACCGGGAGCTACGTGTTGCTCCAGGCCGTCGACTACCCCGGCCTCAGCGGCGCGGTACGACCCTGAGGCCGGCCTGACTCACGCGTAGCGCAGGCGTTCGCCTTCGTCGTCGCCGACGACACGATCACACGTCGGGCAGAACCAACGAGGCTCCAGCGACGTCCCACACGCGTCGTGGTGGGGAACATCGATCCCGCCGCTGTGACGCGCGCCCCACTCGGTGAGCAACACGAGTGCGCCGCCGAGGTCACGTCCGGTCTCGGTGAGCTCGTAGGCGTACCGCGGCGGCCGGTCGGAGTACGAACGGGCGACGATCACACCCGCGCCCTCGAGGTGCTTCAACCGCTGCGAGAGCACGTTGCTCGCGATGCCGTCGACGTCGTGTTGCAGCTCGTTGAACCGGCGCGGCCCCGCCAGCAGGGCGTCGATCAACCGCAACGACCACCGGTCGCCGACCTGCGCGAGCGCAGCGTCGAGCGAGTCGGGGGTCTGCGGCATCGCTCCATCCTCGCCGACGGCGGGAGCGCAACGCGGCCCCGAGCTCCCGAGCCCGATTTGTGCTTGCACCTCGGTCCTCCCGACCAGTAGCTTGCTCTTTACAAGTTACTTGCTCGATGCAACCTGCAGGCCCAGCAGCCTCTGCAACCCCAGCGAGGAGACCTCATGAGCTACGTCGACGAGTTGCAACGCGCCACCGGCGCGGCGGCCCGCAATGCGGGGCCCTCCGTGGTCCGAATCGGCCGGGGCGGCGGTCGCGGGTCCGGCGTGGTCGTGGCCGAGGGCCTGGTGCTGACGAACGCACACAATCTCCGGGGGCCGGAGACGACGGTCACGTTCACCGACGGCCGCAGCGAGACCGGGCACGCGGCCGGCGTCGACGTCGACGGCGACGTCGCCGTGCTGACGGTCGACACCGGAGACATCCCGCCCATCTCCTGGACCGAGAACGGCGCCGAGCCCGTGCTCGGCACGCCGGTGTTCGCGCTCGCCAACACCCCGGGGCACGGACTCCGTGTGGGCTTCGGGCTGGTTTCGGCGGTCGGTCGGACGTTCCGTGGCCCGCGGGGACGCCGGGTTCGTGGCAGCGTCGAGCACACCGCTCCGCTGGGGCGCGGCTCGTCCGGTGGCCCGCTCGTCGACGGCGACGGCCGGCTCATCGGGATCAACACCCATCGCCTCGGTGACGGCTTCTATCTCGCGCTTCCGGCCGACTCGACGCTGCGCGCCCGTGTCGACGGACTCGCGCGCGGTGAGGCACCGACCCACCGGCGCCTCGGCATCGGCATCGCGCCGCCGTTCGCGGCACGCAGGTTGCGCCGCGCCGTCGGACTGCCCGAGCGTGACGGCCTCCTCGTGCGTACCGTCGAGGAGGGCGGGCCGGCACACCGGGCCGGCCTGCGCGAGGGCGACCTCATCGTGTCGGTCGGTGACTCCGCGCTCACGTCAGCCGACGACCTCTTCGACGCGCTCGACGCGCTCGGCTCCGACGACTCGCTCGCGCTGCGCATCGTCCGCGGCGTCGACGAGCTCGACGTGCGGGTGGGCTTCGGCGAGACCAGCGAACAGGGCTCGGCGTGACCCGTGCCGACGAGGCTGCGCCCTGGTCGGAGACCCGGGAGGGCCCAGCAGCAGGACGCGCCGACGACGACAGCGGCGAAGGCGACGACGCGCTCGACGTGTACTCCCGCGTCGTCAGCTCGGTGGCGAGCGCGCTCACACCGTCGGTTGCGAGCCTTCGCATCCGCCGTCGATCGAGCGAGGGTGGCGCCGGCGCGGGCTCCGGCGTGGTGATGACGCCCGACGGGTTCCTCCTGACGTCGGCCCACGTCGTGACGTCCGGCGCGGCCGGTACCGCCGCGTTCGCCGACGGCCGGGAGCTCGACTTCGAGGTCGTCGGCGCCGACCCGCTCTCGGACCTGGCGGTCGTGCGGGTCGCGGTGCCGGCCGGTGCGACACCACTCCAGCCCGCGCGCCTCGGCGACGCGTCGCGGCTGCGGGTGGGTCAGCTCGTCGTCGCCGTGGGGAACCCCCTCGGGTTCGCGGGCTCGGTGAGTGCGGGCGTCGTGAGTGGACTGGGCCGGTCGATGACCACACGCGCCGGCCGGGCGACGCGGCTCGTCGAGAACGTCATCCAGACCGATGCCGCGCTGCACCCGGGCAACTCCGGGGGCGCGCTCGCGGTCGCGACCGGCGATGTCGTCGGCATCAACACGGCCGTCGTCGGGCCGGGCATCGGCCAGGGTCTCGGCTTGGCCGTGCCCATCGACGACACGACGCGGGCCATCATCGGCGCGCTGATGCGGGACGGGAAGGTGCGGCGCGCCTACCTCGGCCTGGCCGGCGGGACACGGCCGCTCCCGCCTCGAGCGGCGCGCCTCACCGGTCGCTCCCAAGGCCTCGAGGTGATCTCGGTGGTGGCGGGCAGCCCGGCCTCACGTGCCGGCGTACGACCGGAGGACATCGTCCTCGACATCGACGGCGTCGCGATCGCGGCCGTCGGCGAGCTGCAACGGTTGATGAGCGGTGACCGCGTCGGGCGGTCGACCCGCGTCACCGTGTACCGCGGCGGCGAGGTCCGTCAGCTCGACGTGACACCGGACGAGCTCGTCGACTGACACGCGTCACACGGGTGGTACGCGCGCTTGCTACATCAGCAGCCGGAAGAGCTGGAACGCGCGGTCCCAGTGCTCGCTCGAGGGGTTCTCGAGTCGGGTGTCGAGCAGCTTGAACGCGCGGGCGAGCGCGACGCTGACACCACCCGCGATCCGCGCGAGGTCGGCCGTCGTCTCCTCGCTCAGTGTCACGTCGAGCTGGGGACGGGCCGCGAGCTCGTCGAGGATCGGCTCCAGCTCGATGTCCTGGTCCATCTTCCGGAAGTTGTGGATGCTCTCCTGGAGGCCCTTGGTGATCGGCAGATCCCAGCGCTCGATCACGTCCCGGCTGTTTGCCTTTGCCGTGGCCTGCCCGATCAGGAGGAGGTCGTAGATCTCCTCGTTCACGAAGTCGCTGTAGCGCTTGATGTCGTCCTTGTCGACGTCGAGGCTCGCGGCTTCACGGAAGAAGCGTTCGAACTTCGGTACGCCCATCACCGGCACAGGCAGCCTCCTCTGTCGAGCACGGTGTGCGACCCCCCTCAGGACGCCCGCTGAGCGCGCGCCGCGACGAGCGCGCGCTCGATGGCGGCCCCGAGTGCCTCCGGAGCAAAGCTGCCGGTGTGACGGTGACCATTCACGAAGAACGTCGGCGTTCCCGGCACACCGCTCGCGACGCCCGACTCGATGTCGCGCTCGATGCGACGAGCCACACCGTCGGAGCTCGCGTCGGCGACGAACCGCTCGAGGTCGAGACCCAGCGCGCGCGCGTAGAGCAGGAGACTCTCAGGATCCAGCGCGTCCTGACGTGTGAACAGCGTGTCGTGCATCGACCAGAAGCGGTCCTGTAACGCCGCGGCCTCGGCCGCAGCGGCCGCGACCAGCGCGTGCGGGTGCGCCTCGATGAGCGGGAAGTTCCGGAACACGAAGCCGAGCGCGTCGCCGAGCTGCCGGCGCAGGGCCTGCACGACGAGGAAGGCCTGCCCACAGTATGGGCACTCGTAGTCGCCGTACTCGACGAGGACGACGGGGGCGTCGCGGTTGCCCGCGAAGTGGTCCTCCTCGTTCACCGGCAGTGCGAGATCGCTTCCCCAGGTAGGGTCGGCAGGGATGCTCACGTGGTGCCCTCGCTTTCCTCGACCCAGAGGACCACTCAGCACCTGTGGTCCCCGAGCGACCAGGCTCGCGCCCAGGGTCAGGTCGTACACCCCGTGATCGCGTGGTCTTGACAGGGGTAGTCCAAATTGGGTGCCGCCTCGCGGGCCTCCGGGGGTTCCGATGGACGAGGAAGGTCAACCCGTAACCGGCCCTGCCACATACGGGTGGGCCGCGCTCCGCCGGGCCGTCCGTGACAGCACGTTGAGCATCGGGTTGGTGCAGCTCCCCACCCGTCGCTTCATCGAGGTGAGCAAGCCCGCGGCGTCACTGCTCGGGTTGGAAGGAGCCGAGCTCGCCGAGCTCGATGTGGCGACGCTGTCCGACGACCCCGAGAGCACGCGTCGGGCGCTCGACCTCGTCACCGAGGGCGTGCTCGACGGATATCAGACCCGGCGCGTGCTCCGGAGCCCGGACCAGTCGACCGTCGACGTGTACGTCTCCGTGCGCGTGCTCACACGGGACGACGAGACCGTCCACGGACTCGCGGTCGTCGGCGACGCCAAGGGTGAGCGGAGCACAGATGCGGAGGGGCTCGACGCGGATGGGCTCGACGCCGAGGCGGTGCTCGTTTTCGGCATCGTGGACGCGTCGCAGCAGATCCAGGGCATCTGCTCCGAGGTGGAGCAGATGGCCGGGCGGCCGGTGGCCGACGTGATCCTCCATTCGCTCATCGACGTGGTGCACGCCGGCGATGTGGCCGGCGTCCTCAGCGCGTTCGAAGCCGCGAACACGGCGGGTACCCAGGCCACGGTGCTGGTCCGCACCGGTGGCGAGACCGCGGGGTGGCAACCGATGCGCCTCGTGGTCGCCCGACTCGATGACGCGGCCGGACGCTTCGGCTTCGCGCTCGGGCCGGTCGACGAGAACGCGCCTGCGATCGGAAGCCTCGATCGCGTCACCGATCTCGAGCAACGGCTGCGCCGGATCGCGCACGAGATCGAGGCCGCGGGTGTGTTGAGCGGTTTCAACCGGTTCCCGGATCCGGAGTCCGTCCCGGGACTGCGCGATCTGACGTCGAGGCAATGGGAGATCGTCACCCGGCTGCTCGGCGGTGAGCGCGTCCCCACCATTGCCCGCCAGATGTACCTGAGCCAGAGCACCGTGCGGAACCACCTCGCGACCGTCTTCCGGAAGGTCGGTGTGCACTCGCAGACCGAGCTCCTGGAGCTCCTGCGCGCTCCCGACGAGACATAGACATCGCGAGACGGCCGAGCCGCTCGGCGCCGGCAGTGCGGGTGAGCGAACGGCTGGGCCAGACTCTCGCCATGGAGGAGACGACGAGTGAGAGTCGGGCTGCGTTCGACGAGTTGCTCGACGTCCTGCGCGACGCCGCGGATCGCTTCGCCGGCCCCGAATGGGGCCTCGTCGCCGCCGACGACGTCGCCGGCGGGCTGCGGCTGATCGCCAACCTTCTCGAAGGAGGTCTCGTCGGCCACTTCGACGACGACCCACGGCAGCCGGTGTTCCGCCAGATCGTCACGTCGACACGCAAGAGCCTGGGCGACAACGCGGATGCGATCTACTTCGATGCCGCCGTGTCGTCGGACTACACGTACCGGGTCAGCGGGCGAACCGGGGGCGCGGTGTACGTGTCGTTCACGATCGAAGCCGGCGCGGCCGACGGCGGATTCCCACAGCGCACCGCCGGAGTCGTGAACGACACCCACTTCGACGTCGACGCCGACGGCCGGTTCGAGATCTTCCTCGGTGGCCGGCCGCGTGATCGCAACTGGATCCCGCTCGAACCCGACGCCTCCGGAGTCACCAGCCGCCACTACTGGGAGCAGGAGCGCTCGCCGGCGATCCCCCCGATCCCCGATGTCGCGCTCGAGATCGAGGTCCTCGACAACCTCGCGCCGCTTCCGCGGCCGTCGGACGAATCCGTCGCCGCAGGCCTGCGCCGCGTCACTCGCTACGTGCGCTCCCGCTCGCTGGAGCAGACCAAGCCCGGTGTGGGCGAACGACCGGCGTTCGTCTCGCAGGAGCCGAACGTGTTCCCGAAGCCCGTCACACCGGGAGACCACGCGCTCGCCGCGTTCGACGCCGCGTACAGCATGGCCCCGTACGTGCTCGGCCCCGACGAGGCCCTCGTGATGACCGGACGCTGGCCGGCGTGCCGGTGCGCCAACGTCTCCCTGTGGAATCGTCACCTGCAGACGTACGACTACGCGCACCGGCAGGTCTCGCTCAACCGCGCGCAGACGAAGCTCGATGCCGACGGCACGTTCCGAATGGTGATCGCGCACCGTGATCCCGGCGTGTCCAACTGGATCGACACCGAGGGGCGGCCCTTCGGCATGGTGTTCTGGCGGTACATCCTGCCTGACGGCGAGATCGAGACACCACAGGCCAAGGTGGTGAAGCTCGACGAGCTGTAGGAGTCGGTCCCCTACTCCTCCCGGATCCCGTAGTGCGCGACGTAGTTCTTGAACGTCTCGCGTACCGACTGGTCGTCGAGGCCGACATCCGTCAGCGAGTACGCGTGCGTACCGTGCTTGCCCTTGGGCTTCTCCTCCAGGTAGCGCCGGATCACGCGGTCGTGCCCGGTGGGCCAGGCAAGACCGAGCCGTTCGTACGTGTTGCAAAGGCTCTCGACCGGATCCCGCATCAAGTCGACGAAGTGCAGATCGACGATCTGATCGTCGGGGATGGTCCCGTCCACGCGCTGCGCGATCGCGCCGTCGAGGAAGAGCTGGTACGTGGCCTGCATGGCGCTCGCGAGCATCCGGACATCGACGTGGTCGCTGCGCATGAACCGGACGGCGGACAGGATGCTGACGAGCGACGCCAGGAATTTCCGGGGGTCGCGGTGCGTATGGATCACGCGGGCATCGGGATACTCGGCGAACAGTGCCGGCAACGTCGACACATGGAACGGCGACTTCAACAGCCATCGACGAGGTCCCGGATCGGGTGCCTCGTGCGCGAACGTCTGCAGCATGCGGCGGTGCAGCTTGTACACGCGCCCGAGTGTCTCGAGGTGGTCGAGCTGCCAGCCCGTGAAGCTCGGAGTGTCGTAGATCATTCCCCAGTACGGACCGGAGAAGTCGTACATGAGGAAGTGCACACATTCGCAGGGCAGGTTGCTCGCGAGCTCGTGCATCGTGAGGAACTCGGGGTGGATGTCGGCCCAGAGCTCCTGCTCCGACTCCGACAACGTGAGGCGCCGCTCGGTGCTCCCCATCGACGTGAGCGGATAGAGCGCCTCGTACGCGATCGGTGCGCGCAGCTGCGGATCGAGCGCGAGGAGCTCGAGCGCGATCGTCGTGCCGGTGCGGGGTGGCCCGACGACGAACAGCGGCGCGTCGACAGGCTGCGCCGTCAACGCGGGTGTGGCGCGCCAGGCCTCCTGCAACCGCAGCCACGTCTGCAGGACCCGGAGCACCTCGCTGCGGGTGAGCACACGGCCGAGCATGTGCAGGCGGGACTCGGCGTCGATCGAGCTGAGGAGGCGCTGATACGTCTCGGTCCAGCCCGGCCACTCAGCCTCTCCGACGTCTTCGACGCCGGTCGTGGCGCGCGCGAGCGCGAGCAGCTCGGCGGCGTCGAGACCGACGACGTGGCGCGGATCGCCGACCGCCTCACCGAACAGGTTGAGCCGCCGGACCCAATCGGGATGTTCGAGCTCCACGGCCCGGAACCCTACGACGATGTATCAGCATGCGTACGGCTCCCGCCCTACCGTGTCGGCCGGTACATCTCGACCGGGTGCGGCACGCGAGGGGGGAAGGTGGACTTCGAGATCACGCCGGAGATCGAGGCGACGCTCGTCGCCCTCGACGAGTTCATCGAACGGGAGATCAAACCGCTCGAGGCCAGCGACGACAACAGCCGCTTCTTCGACCACCGCCGCGAGTACGCGCGCACCGACTTCGAGGCCGGCGGCGTTCCCCGGGCCGAGTGGGAGCAGCTCTTGGGCGAGATGCGCCGCCGTGCCGACGCGGCCGGATGGCTGCGATGGGCCTTGCCCTTGGAGTACGGCGGGCATGCGGCCACGAACCTCGAGATGGCCATCATCCGCGAGCACCTTGCGACCAAGGGGCTCGGGCTGCACAACGATCTGCAGAACGAGAGCTCGATCGTCGGGAACTTCCCGACGGTCCTGATGATGCGGGACTTCGGCACCGATGAGCAACGCGCCGAGTGGATGCCGGGATTTCTCGACGGCACCCGCCGGCTCGCGTTCGGGCTCACCGAGCCCAACCACGGCTCCGACGCGACCTACCTCGAGACCACCGCGACGCACGACGGCGATGAGTGGGTGATCAACGGCACGAAGCGCTTCAACTCCGGCCTGCACCACGCCACCCACGACATCGTGTTCGCCCGCACGTCGGGTGTCCCCGGTTCGCCGGTCGGCATTACGGCGTTCCTGGTCCCCACCGACGCGCCGGGCTTCAGCGTCGAGTTCTTCTGGTGGACGTTCAACATGCCGACCGACCACGCCGAGGTGACGTTGCGCGACGTGCGTGTCGGGGAGTCGGCCGTCTTCGGCGCGGTCGGCCACGGGCTCGAGCTCGCGCAGCATTTCGTGCACGAGAACCGGATCCGACAGGCCGCGTCGTCCCTGGGCGCGGCGCAGTTCTGCATCAACGAGGCGGTCGCGTACGCCAACGAGCGGGTGACCTGGGGCCGGCCGTTGTCGAGGAACCAGGCCATCCAGTTCCCGCTGGTCGAGCTCCACACCGAGGCCGCCATGCTGCGCCAGCTGATCCGGTCGACGGCATGGTCGCTCGACCGGCACCACCACATGGAGGTGACCCATCTCGTCGCCATGTGCAACTACCGGGCGAACCGCCTCGTGTGCGAGGCCGCGGACCGCGCCATGCAGACCTGCGGCGGCCTGGGGTACAGCCGGCACATGCCCTTCGAGCACATCTACCGCCACCACCGCCGCTACCGCATCACGGAGGGTTCCGAGGAGATCCAGATGCGCAAGGTGGGTCAGCATCTGTTCGGTCTGCACGCCGGCACGTCGAGGGAGCACCGCCCATGACCACCGCGATCGACACCGTCGCCGACGTCATCCGGGTGCACGGTCGCACACGACCCGACGCGCCCGCGCTCACGATGGACGGGCACACCGTCACCTTCGGCGAGCTCGACCGCCGGTCGAGCCAGGTTGCGCAGGCGCTGCGCGCCGCCGGCGTCGGCGCCGGCGACCGGGTGGCGTTCATCGACAAGAACGGTCTCGAGTGGTTCGAGGTGACGTTCGCGCTGGCCAAGCTCGGAGCCGTGAACGTGTCGGTGAACTGGCGCCTGGCGCCGATCGAGATGGCTCAGATCATCGACCACGCGCAAGCGGAGCTGCTCATCGTCGGTCCCGACTTCGTCGAGCACATCGAGAAGGTGGAGAGCGACCTCGCACGTGTGCGGACGATCGTCGCGCTCGGTGGCACCGACCGGTGGCCTGCCTACAGCGACTGGGTCGACAACCATGCAACCGACGATCCGGGCGTCGCGTCGTCGGGGAGCGACACCGCGTTCCAGCTGTACACGTCGGGGACGACCGGTCTGCCGAAGGGCGCGATGCTCACCAACGACAACTTCTTCAAAGGTGTCATCGGCATCGTCGACCAGTGGCGCTTCACCGACGACTCGGTGAACCTCGCCATGATGCCGCTGTTCCACATCGCGGGCGCGGGCTGGTCGATGGTCGGGCTTCACCAGGGCTGCCAGACGATCGTGCTGCGCGACGTCGAGCCCGCGCAGATCCTGCGGGTGATACCCGAGCACGGCATCACCAACGCGTTCATGGTCCCGGCCGTCATCCAGTTCTTGTTGACGACACCGGGGGTCGAGTCGACCGACTTCTCCAGTCTTCGCGCGCTGGTGTACGGCGCGTCGCCGATCACGGACACCGTGCTGACGCGGGCGATGGAGACGTTCGGATGCGAGCTCATCCAGGTGTACGGGCTCACCGAGACGACGGGCGCCATCACCCAGCTCGACGGGAAGGATCACGACCCCGCGGGGCGCCCGAACCTGCTCCGCTCGTGCGGGCGGCCGTATCCGTGGGTGGAGGTGCGTATCGTCGACGCGCCGACCGGCGACGACATGGCCACGGGCGAGGTGGGCGAGCTGTGGACCCGCTCGCACCAGAACATGGCCGGGTACTGGGACGACGCCGACGCCACGTCCGCCGCAATCACACCCGACGGGTGGTTCCGCACCGGCGACGCGGGCTACTACGACACCGACGGCTACCTGTTCCTGCACGACCGGGTGAAGGACATGATCGTGTCCGGCGGCGAGAACGTGTATCCGGCCGAGGTGGAGAATGTGTTGATGATGCACCCGGGCGTCGCGGACGTCGCGGTGTTCGGTGTGCCCGACGATCGCTGGGGTGAGGCGGTCAAGGCCATCGTCGTGCGGGCGGACGGCGTCGACACCTCTCCCGCCGAGCTCATCGCGTTCGCCCGCGAGCGCCTCGCCGGGTACAAGCTGCCGAAGTCGGTCGACTTCGCGACGTCGTTACCCAGGAATCCGTCGGGCAAGCTCCTCAAGCGCCAGCTGCGCGAGCCGTACT
>Ga0209526_10000892_pt1 | contig 19645 bp, 16 predicted proteins | sample JacPinW_OM2H0_M1_FD_188566 | JGI IMG/M metagenome (GOLD analysis project Ga0209526, IMG submission 188566) | Forest soil microbial communities from Algoma, Ontario, Canada - Jack Pine, Ontario site 1_JW_OM2H0_M1 (SPAdes) (version 2) | ecosystem: Environmental > Terrestrial > Soil > Boreal... | reverse complement strand
CGCTTGCCCCGTATACCTTTGTCAACTCGCGGACCACTTCCCGGGGCATAACCATCCAGACCTATCGGCCTGCTGGGCGCCCGGAGTACCCAACGTCCGACCCGAATAACGTGACCTAGCCGCGCCGACCCGAGACGGCGTCGCGGAGGACACCCAAGGGACGCCTTTATGCTCAGAGACATGACCATTCAGCGGATGGACAACGTCGGCATCGTCGTCGACGACCTGGACGCGGCCGTCGCGTTCTTCACCGAGCTCGGCATGGAGCTGGAAGGCAAGGGGCAGGTCGAAGGCCTTTGGGCGGACCGCACCGTCGGACTCGATGGCGTCCGGAGCGACATCGCGATGATGCGGACCCCGGACGGTCACAGCAAGCTGGAGCTGAGCAAGTACCACACCCCCGCAGCGTCCGGCGCCGAGCCGGAGAACCCTCCGCCCAACACGCTGGGCCTGCATCGCGTCATGTTCGCCGTGGACGACATCGACGACACCGTCGCCCGCCTGCGCGCCCACGGCGTCGAACTCCTCGGCGAGGTGGCGCAGTACGAGAGCATCTTCCGGCTCTGCTACCTCCGCGGCCCCGCGGGCATCATCGTCGCCCTGGCCGAACGGATCGGCTGACGCGGGCCTGCCGCGCGGGGCTCAGCGATGCGCATGGGGATCGCATCAGCAGCTGATACCGCCGTTCTCCGAGCTCGGCGCGACCAATGAAGGTCAGCAGCCGCCCAGAAGGCGCAAGCAGTTTTGGAGGAGCCGGGACCGCGGCGGCTCCATAGACTCAATGTCGTCGCCATCAACTCTCGGATAGGAGTGCGAAACCATGGACCCGACGAAGACCCCAACCATGCCCACCTCGAAATCGACGACGCGCACCAGCACGAACGACAAAGCGTCCCAAGGATTTAGCGCCGAAGAAAAGGCCGCGGCGCGCGAGCGCGTCCGGGAACTGAAGGCGGAGGCGGCCAAGGCGGATGGGGAAACTGAATTGCTCGCCGCGATCGCCAAGATGCAGGATCCGGATCGCGCCGTGGCCAAGAAGGTCCACGCTCTGATCAAAGCCGCAGCACCGGGCCTCGCACCGAAAACCTGGTACGGAATGCCCGCGTACACCAAGGACGGCAATGTCATCTGCTTCTTCAAGAACGCAGGGAAGTTCAAGGCCAGATATCACACACTCGGCTTCAGCGACAGGGCGAACCTCGACGACGGCGCCATGTGGCCGAGTGAGTACGCGCTCGTGAAGGTGACCGCCACCGAAGAGGCAAAGATCACTGCGCTTGTGAAAAAAGCGGTGCGCTGAAAGGCTCAAGGCGGGAATTGAAGCTGTCGATGAACCAGGGCTAGCCTCTGCCCTCACGATCTCCTCGGCCTCGGCGCGCTCGGAGGACCTGCGACGACTGCCGGATCAACAGTGGGCCGACTTCCGCCACCAGACGGTTCACGGCTTCAGTCCGTACCTCGCCACGGGCGACACCGCGGTGACCGATGTGATGGCCGACCCGATGAGCGCCGGGAGCGCGGAGCGCCGATTATGCTCGGCGAAGGTCGCCTGGAGCGGCCGGCCCGCGGCATTCGCACAGGTCTTAGGAGGAGTGATGCGTGTAACCGGTATCGTTGCAAACCTTCCGGTGGCTGACATCGCCGCGGCCCGTGACTTCTACACCGACTACCTCGGGTTAAGTGTCGAGGGCTTTAATCTCGGGTGGGTCGCCAATTACCGATCTCCGAGTGGTAAGGCCACCGTCCAGCTTGTCACCCGCGACGCGACGGCGCCTCATGACTCGGTCATCTCGGTGCACGTCGGCGCCGGCGTTGATGAGGCGTATGCGGAGGCGAAACGGCGTGGGTACGAGATCGTTCACCCACTTACGAACGAGGCCTGGGGCGTACGAAGATTCTTGGTCCGCGCCCCGGATGGCAATGTGATCAACATGGTGAGCCACAGTGACGAGTAGGTGCGCCCGGCCACACCTCAATCACCGACGAGGCGCCGACCAGTCGGGGAGTGACCCACTAAGAAGTACGGACCGCACTAGGAGGAGGTTCAGGGGCCGCCCTCGCCGGTCTCCGGCTTAAGATCCCGGGGCCTTCGGGCGGCGCTCCTGACTCATGCCCCTGGGACCGATAGACTCGCGGCTAGCCGAGTCTCAAGAAGGGAAGGGGGCTCGAGCATATGCCTGGTCCTCGACCAGGTAGGCGATGCCGATCAGCAGGACGAAGAGGTGGTAGCCAGCCAGGGGAAGTAGGCCGGTGCCATGACCCAGGATCAACCAGGGCATCATGACCAGCGGGATGTAGAGGCCCATCGCGACGAGCGCGAAGCGTCGCCAGGAGGACCAGCGCCCGGTGCGGATAACGCCAATCCCGGCCAGGATCATGCCGAGCGCCTGCAGCGGCCCGGCGATGCCGAAAATGACGTTGCCGAGCCCGAAGTCCACACGCAAAAGTGCCTCCGCCGGGACCATGACCAGGGACCCGCCGATGAGAAGGGCGAACGCGGTCTTCTTGAGCCAGCCTGCCGAAACAGCGGACGCGGATGCCATGGCTGCAAACCCGAGGGCAAGCAGCAGGTCCACCGGCGTCATGACGAAACCACTCGCTGCGTAGTGGGGATCGCCCGGGCGCGCGATCCCGGCATCAATGAAGGCAGCGGCTGTCGTGACCATCAGTGCAAGACCAGCGGAGACGATGAGGTACCAAGGCCCTAGGCGCCCCCACGCCGGCATCGCCTGGCCGTTCGTGATCGTGGTCGTACCGTTCATGAATCCCTCCTAAGAATTTAGTGTAGCGAGACTCTATAATTATTACTGGGAGCTGTCAAGGTACCGTGACGACGTCCATGGAGAGCGAGGCGATCCCCTCGAGCGATCGCCGGCGGGAGCGGTCCCGTCGGACGAGACGGAGGATCGTCGAAGCCGCCTACCAGCTATTCGTGGAACGCGGCTACGGAGTACCGCTCGTGGAGGTGGCCGCAGCCGCCGGGGTGTCTGTACAGAACCTCTACGTCACCTTCCACAACAAGCAGACCCTCGTCCAGCAAACCCTGCAGCTGGCTGTGCTGGGCGACGACCGGCCGGTGCCGCCCCACGAGCGGTCCTGGATGCGCCACCTCGTCGAAGCCCCCAGCCCGGCGAAAGCCATCCAAGTTTGGGTGGCGAACACGCTGCCGATCTACAAGCGAGTGGCGCCACTGGCCGGCATGTTCCTGGCTGAGCCTGATCTGGCTGAGATCTGGGCGCACTCGGAGCTTCTCCGCATCGAGGGCTTCCGACAGGTCATGAGTCTGGTCGCGGACAAGGGCAGCTTCCGGCCCGGCCTAGACGTGGACTCCGCGGCGGACGTGATGTTCGTGCTGCTGAGTCCGGTGGTTTACCAGGAGTTCGTCGGAGCCCGCGGCTGGGATCCGGAGCGTTGGTCGGCCTGGACCGCCGACGCGCTGAGCCGGCTGCTCTTCACTTTGTGATCCGCTGGGCTGGGCATAGGCAGTGGCGGCCGCGTGCTGGAGCCGAGAGTCACCTTGTCGAGGGCGACAAGCGCAAGCTCGCGATGCCACGGGACCAGCCTGGCCTGATCGGGGCTAAGAACCCCGTCGCCGACGCTCCCATGCCGGCCGAGGCCGATGGGGTAAGAAGTGCGGAGAGACTTGAAGTAAGCCGGGTGCCGTTATGTCAGTGCAGAGCCCGCCACCCGACCACCGTCAGCACCGTGCTCGCGGCCGCTAGAGGCCACGCGTAGGGGAGGGCGAAGCCCCACCAGAACACGGCGCCCGGCACGAGCAGCAGCAGCGCGAGGACGGCGCCCGACACCTGGCCCCTCCAAAGCAGCACACCCGACGCGACCTCCAGCGCGCACACGGCGGCGAAGACCAGCAACAGCGGTACGGAGCTGTGGATGCCGACGCGCTCGAAGGGACCGCCTCCATAAGTCGGATATCCCATGACGATGGCGGGTCCGTGGCCCGCCGCTACGCTGCGCACGGCGACGTAGCAGGGCACGCCGAAGCCGAGTCCAAGCACGCAGAGAAGCACGGCGGCGATCCGGAGCCAGAGCACTGGGCAATTCTGGTCCAGCAGCCAGGCGGAATACAGCATGACCGGACGCGCGAAAGGCGAGATTGTGTTCAAGTTCGCTGTGACTGAGTCGGCGGCGGCCTACTCGTCGATGTTGGACGAGTGACCATCTTCATTCCGGCGAACCTCCGGAAGCCCCGGCAAAACCAAACCTGCTCGAGACACAAGAGGCTCGTTCTTGCCATTTGTGGTGGCGGATCCTGTCTCGGGCCATAGTCGGTCCTCAACCTGGCAGCGCAACTGGCGACGTTCATGCCGGCGTTACATAGCTGCCGGATAATGCGGTCTGGATGAATGTCCTGGGGCGCGTGGCTGCCATCTTGGCCCTGCTCGCCATGACGACCTCCGGCTCGCCCCCGATCGGTCCCGGTGCCGGGCGACCGTCAGCGCTGCGCGCCCAGACCGGCGGAGTGGCTTCGACCTCCCAGCGAACCTCCGCCTCCTCGAGCCGTCCGACCGTTCGGCTGCTCTTTGTGGGTGCCAGCGTCACCGCCGGCTATGGGGCCGACAACCCGGATCACGCTTTTCCAGAGCTCGTCGCCAGCCACCTGCGGGCGGCGGGTTGGAACACCGTCGTCCACATCGCCGCGCGTCCGGGTGCAACTACAGCGGAAGCAGCCAAATGGAGCCTCAGCGGCCCCGCTGACGCTGTCGTGGTGCATCTCGTCACGAACGACTTCAGCAGAGGCACGCCGCTCGCTACCTATCAGGCCGACTACGGCGATGTGATCCGGAGACTGCGGGTGAGCTCACCCAGCGCGAAGCTTGTCTGCCTCGGCGGCTGGGGCAGTCCGGCGAGTGTGAACAGAGCCGGTATCAGTGCCGAGCGGTATAACGACATAGCCCGGACGGTCTGCACCGCCAATCGCGGCACCTTCGTAAACGTGTCCGCCCTGTATCTCCAGAAAGCGGATCACGGACCGGCCGGCGGCATGACGAGCAACGGACTGACGGACTACTTCCATCCCAACGATCGGGGGCATCGGCAGCTGGCGGCGGCGGTGCTGAGGGAGCTGGCCATTCCGGCGGGGGCGTCCGGCAGGCGCGCTACCGTCTGAACTGGGGCCGGTCGAGGCCGGCTTGCGTCCCAAGGATGGCGCTGTAACCTCGGAGCGTGAGCACCGTCCTCGTGGTCGATGACGATCCGCACATCCGTGCCTCCCTTCGCCGCACGCTCGGCTTCGAAGGCTACCGGGTCCGCGAGGCTGCGGACGGGATCGGCGCCCTCGCCGCAGTGGCCCAGGAGCGGCCGGAGCTGGTGATACTCGATCTGATGCTGCCCGGCATGGACGGGGTGGAAGTGTGCCGGCGTCTGCGTCAGATCGACGACGTACCGGTCCTCATGCTGACCGCTCTGGAGCGGACTCCCGACCGGGTGAAAGGGCTGGACGCCGGTGCCGACGACTACCTTGTGAAGCCGTTCGCAACTGACGAGCTGCTCGCCAGACTCCGCGCGCTCCTGCGCCGCCGCGCGCCCGGGCAGGAACCCCGGCTGCACCGTCTGGCCGACCTCGTTCTGGACGAGCGGTCGCTCCGGGTCGAGCGCGGTGGCCGGGTCATCGAGCTGACGCCTCGCGAGTACGAGCTCCTACGGTTCCTGATAACGCACGCGGGCCAGGTGGTGCCGCATGCCGAGCTCCAGGCCGCGATCTGGGGCTATCAGGACAGCAGGGTCCTGGAGGTGTACGTCGGCTACCTCCGAACGAAGCTTGAAGCCCGCGGCGAGCCGAGGCTGCTGCACACTGTGCGGGGCTTCGGCTACGTCTTGAGGTCCGGTGGCGGCGAATAGGCGTGTCACTTCGTCTCCGCCTTGCGCTCATGTCAGGAATTGCCACCTTCGTGGTGGCCGCGCTGTTCGGCACGGCCGTCTATCTGGTCACATCGCAGCGCCTATACGCCTCGCTTGACGACTCGCTGAACCAGTACTCGTACGAGGTCGCACGGCGGATGGATCGGCCGGCCCCGAGCCAGCTGTCTCTTCCCAGGCTGCTGGGTGGCAATCCGACCGACTTCGCCATCGCCTACTCGGCAGCCGGCACCGAGCTCGGCCGTTCGGCGAACGGGACCGGCATACAGGTACCACTGTCGCCTCAGGCTCGCGCCCGGGCTCTTCAGGGCCAGACGACGTCGATGACCTTCTCCAGGCAGGGAGTGCGCTACCGGCTTCAGGTGGTGCCCCTGGCCGCGCCGCCGTCCACGGCCGCTGAGGTGACAGGGACCAGGATCCTCGTGATCGGAAGCAATCAGCAGGCACTCGACTCCTCCATCGCAACTCTGCGCCTGATCCTGTTCGGAGCCGCACCCGTCACGCTGCTCTTCGGGCTGGCGCTGGCCTGGTTCGTGGCAGGCCGGGGGCTTCAGCCGGTCCGAGAGCTGACCCGCGCCGCAGAGCGGCTGGAGGCAGACGACCTCAGCAGCCGGCTTCCGAGCAGCGGGCGGCGGGACGAGCTTGCCGGTCTGACCGAGGCCTTCAACTCCTCGCTTGCCCGACTCGAAGCCACCTACACCGCACTGCAGGAAGTGCTGGACCAGCAGCAGCAGTTCGTAACGGACGCGTCCCACGAGCTGCGGACCCCGCTGACCGTGATCCTGAACAACGCTCAGACACTGATCGACCACCCGGAGGCTTCCGATCGCCAGCGGACGGAATCCATGGAGGAGCTGGTCGACGAGGCGAACCGGCTCGCGCGATTGACCAGCGACCTTCTGCAGCTGGCCAGCTCGGAGGTGGAGCAGGAGATCGAGGAGGTGGACTGGGACACGTTGTTCGAGGATGCCGGACGCGATGCCGTCGCGATCTGCTCACCTCGCGTGGTCACCGTGGAGAGGCAGGGCCGGCTGGGCGGTGGCACAGCAAACCGTGCCGTGCTCCGGCAGGCGTTCCGAGCCTTTTTCGACAACGTCGCCCGCCACACCCCGGCCTCGGCTGCTGTTGCGGTCGGGGCGCGCGGAGACGAGCGGTGGATTCAGCTCTCAGTGGCCGACACGGGCCCGGGCGTGCCGGTCCCGGCTCTGGCGCGGATCTTCGACCGCTTCTACCGGGCGGAAAAGTCCCGGCGCGGCCAGGGATCCGGCCTGGGCCTGGCCATCGCTCGCGCCACCCTCGAGTCCCACGGTGGAGAGGTGGCGGCGGCCAACTTGATGGGCGGCGGATTTCGGATCGAGGTGAAGCTGCCTCGCTACCTCGAGCCAGGAGCCTCCGGGGCCGAGCCCACGGCATCCAGGGGTCGGCCCGGCGCCACCGAAGACCGAGCGGCGGAGCCCGCTCCGCTAAGGACTAAAGGCTAGCCAGGCCCCTGAGCCTCCTGGCCACTGCCAGGAAATTCTTGCAGAACTCTTGCACGGCTCTCAGAAAGCTCTCAGAGCCGCTCGCCTCAATAGGGCCATGACTATCTCAACCGAGGATGCGGACCTGGCCCACCTGGCCTGTGGGATGACGGCGGGCTCTGTGCGGGAGCTGTTGGCCGTGCGTGCCTGTAACACTCCTGAGCGGCCTGCCTTCTCGTCGGCCGGCGGCGGCCGCGAGCTCACCTATGGCGCGCTGGCCGCCCTCTCGGGGCAGTGGAAGGCGGCGCTGCGTACCGCGCGTCTGCCCCTCGAGGCCCGCATAGGTCTCTGGATCGACGAGCCGCTCGACTTCATCGGCACCTACCTCTCGTGCCTGGCCGCCGGTGTGACCGTGGTCCCTTTCAACCCTGACGCGCCCGTCGAGGATGTCGAACGGAACGCCCGCCGGCTCAGGCTCGACCTGGTCGCGACAGACCGTCCGGAGCGGTTGAAGAGCGGAACGGTGTGGCACATCCAGGCCGGCAGGCCGCAGATTGCAGTCGGACCGGGTCGAGGCCCGACCTCCAACCACGCCGGGCACCGGGCATCGGTGCTCCTGCTTACGTCGGGCACCACCGGCGAGCCCAAGATCGTGCCCCTTCCGGAGTGGCATCTGCTCCATCGCGCCCAGCTCGTGGCTGCTCATCACCGACTCGGGGCAGCGGATCGAGGCTACTCGTCACTCCCGCTCTTCCATGTCAACGCCCAGGTGGTCGCCGTGCTGGCGACCCTTGTCGCGGGTTCGACCCTGGTGACCGAGCGCCGGTTCCACCGGACCGGCTTCTGGGACCGGATGGCAGCCGATCGAATCACCTGGATCAACGCGGTGCCCGCCATCCTCGCCATCCTGGCCGGCGGCCCCCGCCCGGATCCGGCGACGGCAGACCGCGTACGGTTCGCCCGCTCCGCCTCGGCGCCACTCTCCGAGGCAGTGCTCGAACGCTTCGAGGAGCGGTGCGGCGTGCGGGTGCTGGAGACCTACGGGATGACCGAGGCCGCCGGCCAGATCACCGCTAACCCGCTCGACCCCGAGCATCGGCGACCTGGCTCGGCTGGTCTCCCGGTGGGAATCCAGCTCCGTGTGGTGGACAAAGACGGAAGGCCCGTGGCGGTCGGCGCCAGGGGGCTGGTGGAGATCCGCGGCGCAGGCGTCATTGACCACTACCTGGTCCATTCCGAACCCTCGAATGAAAGCATCGAGCTCCGTATTCCAGCGCTCAACCGCGGCGGCTGGCTGCCTACGGGGGACCTGGGCCACCTCGACCACGACGGCTACGTCTTCCTGAGCGGACGCTCCGATGACGTGATCAACTGCGGCGGGGAGAAGGTCTACCCCCGCGAGGTCGAGGACCTGCTGCGCACCGATGCGCGGGTGGCAGACGCCGTCCTGGTAGGCCAGGCCGACCCGGTCCTCGGCCAGTGTCCGGTGGCGGTCGTCGCCAGGGTGGAGGACACCGAGCCGGCCCTTCTCGCCTCGGACCTCATCGAGATGTGCGTCTCCCGGCTGAGCAGGGCCAAACGGCCCCGGCGGCTGATCGTGGTCGACCACCTTCCGACAGGCTCGATGGGCAAAGTGAGCAGGCGGCTGGTGGAGCGACAGCTGACGTCCTCGAGCGTCGGGCTGCTGGAGACGCATGCGCTGGTCTCATGACGGCCACCACCCAAGCGCCGCGAACCCGGGTGCCGCACCTCGAGGTGCTTCGCCTGGTGCCCATGGGAGGCGTGGTGGCGACCCACACGCTGATGTTCACCCAGCCGGCAGCGAGCACGGTCTCGAACGCGGCGCTGATGTTTCTCCACGCCAATCGCGAGATCTTCTTCTTCGTCTCGGCGTTCGTGCTCGTCTATTCGTCGGGCGCGGTTGGAAGGCGCCCGTCCGTAGCCGGCTTTTGGCGTCGCCGTTACCCGCTGGTCGCGGCGCCATATCTGGCCTGGACTCTCCTCTACTGGATCCCGGTCGCGGGCTTGCCGAGTCCGTCGGGCAGTTCGCTCTATCAGCTTCTCGTGAACCTGAGGACGGGCTGGTTCCATCTCTACTTCCTGCTCGTCACGATGCAGCTCTATCTCGTCTTCCCGCTGCTGGCGTGGCTGATCCGACGGACGTCCGGCCACCATCGGCTGCTGCTCGCAGGCAGTCTCAGCATGCAGATCGGGTTCACAGGGCTGATGCAGTACGCCTCGGGAGCCGAGCCCGGCTGGCTGCAGTCCTGGCTCGAACAGGCGCAGGTCGAGGCGACCAGCTATCAGCTCTACTTCCTGGCCGGTGGGCTGGCCGCGGCTCATCTGCCCGACGTGCTGAGATGGCTGCACAGCCACCGCCGTGCCTCGCTCCTGGCGGCAGGGACGGCCGCCGCCGCGGTAAGTGCGAACTACGCGCTGAACCTGCGCATTGGCCAGTCGGCGCAGGGAGCCGCCAGTGTGTTCCAGCCAGCGGTCACGCTCGCGGTGGCGGCCTGCCTCGTCCTCCTGTTCTGGGCGGCGGACGCGCTGGTGAACCGCCTTCCCACCGACGGCAGGGCATGGCGGGCGCTGCTGAGCACCTCCCGCGCCTCGTTCGGGGTCTACCTCAGCCATATGGTCGCGCTGCAGCTGCTCCTCCTGACCCCATTGGCCGCGACCTTGGGAGTCAGCGGCCTCCCGGCCGCGCTGCGGGCGCTGGTCGTCCTCACCATCGTGCTCGGCGTGACGATCCCGGCGGTGCTCGCTCTGCAGCTCACCCCACTCAGCGCTGTCCTCTCCGGACGCCGCCGCAGCCGGGCCCCCCGGCTCGAAGCCAGGTTCGCGGACCTGGTCCGTGCCCCGGGCGGCGGACGCCGCCGCCCCGCTCTGCGTCGCCACGCCGGCGAACCGGAGTACCCCTCTGGAGGGGCGCCGGTCCTCGAGACCGCGACCCCATCCCCGTTGTGACGGAGGTCAAGAAATGATCGCTACCGCTCCCGACCTGAGGAGCATCCTGCACCTGCCGCGGCGAGAGGAGAAGCCTCGCCGCAAGGGCCTTACGGTGGTCATCGACTGCGGCCTGCCCACCGGCCAGGTGCGCGACCTGGCGGCGAGCTCGGGCCACCTGATCGATCTCTGGAAGTTCGGCTGGGGCACGTCACTCGTGACCAGAGACCTGGAGGCGAAGATCGACGCCCTGCGACAGGAAGACATCGAGTTCTTCTTCGGAGGCACGCTCTTCGAGAGATTCGTGGCCGGCGGACGTCTCGACGACTACGTGGATTTCTGTCGTGCGCATGGCTGCCGCAATATCGAGGTCTCCAACGGCACCATCCTGCTCTCGAACAGCGAGAAGGCGCGCTACGTGTCCGCGCTGGCGCATGAGTTCACCGTGTTGAGCGAGGTCGGTTACAAGGACCCGGTCCGCTCGGACCTGCTGGCACCGGCTGAATGGGCCCGATACGTGCGTCAGGACTTTGAGGCAGGCGCTTCGCTGGTCATCACGGAAGCTCGTGAGAGTGGGAGAAGCGGGATCTGCGACGCCAACGGCACCCTGCGGCAGGGAGTTGTCGACGAGATCGTGAACTCCGGCGTGCAGCTCGATCGATTGGTGTTCGAGGCGCCGACCAAGCAGCTCCAGACCTACTTCATCAAGGAGCTCGGAACCAACGTCAACCTGGGCAACGTCGCTGCGGGCGACGTGATCGGCCTGGAGACGCTCAGGCTGGGTCTCCGCTCGGACACCTTCGACCTGGTGAGGGACGCGCTCCACCATGCGTGATATGCAGGACGTATTTCATCTCGCGGTCCCGGTGCGCGACCTGGACGAGGCCCATGAGTTCTATGTGACCAAGCTGGGCTGCAAGCTGGCGCGCCGGTATGACGACCGCATAACCCTGGACTTCTTCGGTGACCAACTGGTCTGCCACCTCTCCGACGCCTGGGACCGGCAGCTTCAGCTCTATCCACGCCACTTCGGAGTCACCTTCCGTCACAAAGAGGACTTCGACCGTCTCCTCCGCCTGGTGGAGCTGCGCCAGCTGAAGTGCGTCCACCCGACCAGCAAACGCTTCGAAGGAACCGTCGAAGAGCATCTGACGGTCGTGCTCGCCGACCCCTCCAACAACCTGATCGAGTTCAAGCACTACCACGACCCCCGGATGATGTATTGACGTCCGGCCAACGCTGCCGCCGACGGCAGCCAGTCGACTGGTAGCCCCCCCGTGCACGCGGTGAGCGTTCCCCGGCCCGCTGCGGAGCGGCCGCCGGCGGCCGCCCCCCGTCCGCGCCACCTGGGCGCGGTAGACGTGATCCGCGTGGTCACGGTCGTAGGCGTCGTCGCGGTGCATAGCATCGCCGGGACCAGTCTGGCTGACAGCCTCCCGGCCGGCGCCGCGATGATCGTCCTGCACGTCAACCGGGCGGTCTTCTTTCTGCTCACGGCACTCGTGCTGACGTACAGCCTCGGCGCTCGGCGGCTCCGGCTGAGGACCTTCTACGCTCGCCGCTACAGCCTGGTCGTCACCCCCTACGTGGCCTGGACGCTCATCTACTTCTTCTTCAACGGCGAGCTGCACTCACCCGCCCGGGCCGCCCTGCACCGCCTCGCTGGCGAGCTCGCCACCGGATCCGCCCGCTTCAACCTCTACTTCCTGCTCGTCACCATGCAGATCTACCTGGTCTTCCCGCTGCTGCTCTGGTTCGTGCGAGCCAGCCGAGGCCATCACCGCCTGGTCTTTGCGCTCAGTCTTGCGATGCAGCTCGGATTCGTGACCGCGGTGCACTACCGGCTCCCATTGCCGGGTCTGCTCGGCGCCTGGGCCCAATATCCAGACACAGCGCTCGCGAGCTATCAGCTGTACGTCGTCACTGGCGCGCTCGCGGCGGACCACCTCGACGAGCTGACAGCGTGGGTGCGACGCCACGGGGGCGCCATCGCGGCAGGATGCGCCTGCGCCGTCCTGTTGAGCGAAGTGAGCTACCTCCGCGACATCTACGCCGGCGGTCTGGCGCCCCTGGACGCGTCGCAGGTCTTCCAACCGGTCGTCGTGATGGACAGCCTGGCTGCCTTCCTTGGCCTTTTCACGCTTGGCGTCAGCTGGGCGGACCGGCGGCGCCCGCTGAAGTTCGACCGGTTGATCGGCGAGGGTTCGCGGCGCTCGTTTGGGGTCTTCCTGGCGCATCCCCTGCTCCTGCAGGCGGTCCTCTGGTTGGGTTCGTCCTGGGGCCTGCTCACGCTCCTGCAGCGTGCGCCGGCCAGCGCCACGCTCGCCGTCGGGCTCGGGTTCGTGGTGCCGCTGGTGCTCTTGCTCAGCTGGGCTTTCGTCGGGCTGGCAATGCGCTCTCCGCTCACCCTTCCTATCACCGGGCGACGTCGCACGTCAGGGGCCTTCGTGGCCGGAACAGGACCACGGCGCGGACTGTTGCCGCGGCGACAGGATGGCTTTTGACCTGAGTGTCACCGGCATCCACTCTCACCGCCAGCAGCCAGCCGGCCCGCACCTGAGCAGCGGGCCCGTCAGCTCATCCAGGCGCCGCAAGCTCATCGGTCAACCGCCGTGCCGACGAGCCTCGGCTTGCTCACAGCGGCACCACCCGCCAGCGCAGGAAGAGGGCGGCAGCCGCCAGCGCGCCGAGGGCTATGCTTGGCTCAGGTCACCCTGGATGTCGCCGTCCCCTGGGGACGTTCTCATCCTCGAGCATGTGGTGGGGGCGGCGGGCGCTTCGAGTGTGACTCCGAGGTCAGACGAACATGGGCACGGTCATTACCGCCAGCTTTCGAAGCGACGAAGGGAACCTGCCCCCGGAGTTGACGAGCTTCGTCGACCGCGAGGATCAGGTGGCCGAGGCCAAGGCGCAGTTGTCGACCTCTCGGTTGGTGACGCTGGTGGGGATGGGTGGCGTCGGCAAGACTCGGCTCGCCCTGCGGGTGGCGGAGGCCGTGCGGGCTCAGTTCGACGACGGTGTGTGGCTCGTCCAGCTGGACCAGTTGCAAGACCCGGCACTTCTGGCGGACAGCGTGGCCGCCACGCTGGGACTGCAACAGCAGGCAGCGGGTCCGCCACTCGACATCCTGGTGGAGTACCTGTCCGAGCGCAGGCTGCTCCTGCTGCTCGATAACTGCGAGCAGCTGCTCGACGCATGCGTGGAGCTGGCTCTGAGGGTGCTGCAGAGCTGTCCTGACGTGCGAATCCTCGCGACCAGCCGGGAGCCCCTGGGCATTCGCGGCGAAGCGACACTGCCCGTGCCGCCCCTGGCGCTGCCGGATGGGGGCACACGTCACTCCTTGGAGGAGGTGTCGGGGTATGACGCCGTGACGCTGTTCACCGAGCGCGCCACGGCTGCAGATCCGAAGTTCACCCTCGACGAGGACAACCAAGCGGCGGTGGCCGAGATTTGTCAGCGGTTGGACGGGCTTCCGCTGGCGATCGAGCTGGCGGCGGCGCGAGTGCGAATGCTGCCCGTCGATGAGATTAGCAGGCGGCTGTCCGACCTCTACGGGCTGCTGACCACCAGGCTGCGCGCCGTGCCGGCCCGGCACCGGACCCTGTGGGCCTGTCTCGAATGGAGCTACGACCTATGTTCACCGGAGGAACGGCTCCTCTGGTCGCGGCTCTCAGTGTTCACGGGCGGCTTCGAACTCGACGCCGCCGAAACTGTGTGCGCAGGTGATGGCCTGGCAGCCGGAACGATCCTCGACCTGCTTGCCGCCCTGGTCGACAAGTCGATCGTGGTCCGCGAGCCGGCGGGCAACCTCGCGCGCTACCGGTTACTGGAGATGATCCGGGACTTCGGGTGGACCAAGCTGGGGGAGGCGGGTGAGGGTGCGATCCTCCGCCGCCGGCACTGCGACTGGTACATCCAGTTCGTCAGCGAGGCTGACGCCGACTGGATCGGCCCCCGGCAGGTGGATTGGCTGCAAAGGATGGACCGCGAGGTCGCCAACCTCCGTGCCGCGTTGGAGTTCTGCCTCACCGACCCTGGCGAGGCCGAGGTTGGCCTGCAGATGACCGCAGCGCTAACGCAGTGTTACTGGGTGGTGCGGGGTCGGCTCAGCGAGGCGCGGCATTGGCTCGACCAAGCTCTCGCACGGGGCGCCAGGCGTAACCGCCATAGGCTTCGAGCGCTCTACGTCCTCAGCGGGATCGCCGTTATGCAAGGCGATGTTGCCGGGGCTTCAGGCATGGTGGAGCAGGAACGTGAGCTCGCAGATCAGCTGGGTGACCCCTCGGCACGCGCGCAGGCCACCTACGGCTCGGGGCTGTTCGCGATGCTGACCGGTGATCAGCGCAGCGCCACGGTCTATTTTCAGGAGTGTCTCGATCGGTTCCGCGAGGAAGGCAACCTTCGCTCCCAGCTCGAGACCCTGGGTTTTCTGGGCGTGAGCCTCGCGGTCGAAGATGAGCGGCGGGCCATCGCGTACGTCGAGGAAAGCCTCGAGATCTCCGAGTCCCGGGGCGAAATCTACCACCGGATTCATGCGCTCTGGATCCTCAGCATTGCGGCGTGGCGGGAAGGCGATCACGAGCGTGCGACCGCCCTGGTCACGCAGGCGCTTGAGATGAGCACCAGGACCGCGAACGATATAACCGCTGGCTGGTGCTTCGAGGTCCTGGCCTGGATCGCGGCCAGCATCCACGATCAGAGCCGGGCCGCGAGCCTCCTCGGCGTCGCCCATGCGATCGCCGACGCCATGGGGGTGGCAACGGCCATTCCACCGTACCTGGTCGGTTATCACCAGGAGTGCGAGCGTCAGACCCGTGGTGCGCTGGGTGAAGAGGCGTTTGAGTCGGCCTTCGAAAGGGGACTGAGCCTGAGCCCGGCCGATGCCGTCGCCTACGCGACCAAACCGACACTCGAGAACGAGCCGCCACGGCTCGCGCAGGTGGACCCGCCGCCGACACGACCAGAGCAGCCGGCGGCTGAGGAGGCCGCCGGCGAGCGACAGAGGCCCAAGCTACGGGTCCTGGTCGTGGACCGCCACCGGGTGGAGGCTGACGGGATCCAGATGGTGCTCGACCGACATCCCGACCTGGAGGTGGTCGGCACCGCCACGAACTCCGGCGACGCTGTGGCGCTGGCGGCTGCGACACACCCCGACGTGATCCTGGCCGATTACCAGCTGCCGGACTCGACTGGCGCCGAGCTGGCAGCGAGGCTACGTAGGGACGAACCCGCGAGCCGCGTGCTGCTGCTGAGCTCAGTCGCCAGCGACCCGCTCCTCCAGGAGGCGGTCAAGGCAGGAGCCCGCGGCTTTCTTCTCAAGACCCAGCCGGCTGAGGAACTGGTGGAAGCCGTCCGCCGGGCAGGCGCCGGCGAGATGCTGATTCCCGGCGTCCGTCTGGCGGCGCTGCTGGCTGATTCCGACACCGACGCCCGGCTCTTCGATCCGCTCACCGGGCGCGAGCACGAGGTCCTGCGCCTCCTGGCCGCCGGCCTCGAGAACAAGGTGATCGCCGCTCGGATGGGCGTCGGCTATGTGACGGTTCGGAGCCATATTCGAAACCTGAGCAGCAAGCTGGACGCGCGGTCCCGGCTGGAGGTTGTCGCCAAAGCCTCGGAGCTCGGCCTGATCGGGCGCTAGGGGCGCGGCCCTGGGAGCGGTTCGCCGCCCGGTCCGCGCCGGGTGAGGTCTCTCCTCCTCCGGTATGAGGACACAAACGTCCCCGGGGACGGCGACATCCCAGGCGGCCAGCGCCAATCCTCGTCTCATAAAGACAGTGCTTATGAGCGAAACCGCAGATCGGGCCAAAGAGAGCGCAGACCTCGCCGTTGAGGCGCGGTCGCTGGACCTCGCCTTGTCGCCCCGCTTGGGAGAGATCGACAGCGGAGCCCTGCGCGTCGACGTCGAACAGGTCCTTCCACCGGAAGAGGCCGCAAGGGCTTTGAGACACTCAACGCCGGCCGGGCGCTGGGCAAGATCGTCGTCATCGTCGACGCCCAGGCAACTGCCGAGGTGCTGATCCGGCTCCTGCTCACACACCTTCGCCCCTACCGGGCGGCGATAGCGATTGTCGTCGTCCTGCAGCTGGTGCAGACCGTCGCCACTCTCTACCTGCCCACGCTGAACGCCGACCTCATCGACAACGGCGTGGTGAAGGGCGACGCCGGCTACATCCTTCGAATCGGCGCCGTGATGATCGCGATCACGCTCGTGCAGGTGATCTGCGCCATCGTCGCGGTCTACTTCGGTGCTCGCACCGCCATGGCCTTTGGCCGCGACGTGCGCGCCGCGCTCTTCGACCACGTCCAGTCGTTCTCGGCCCGCGAGGTCGGGCAGTTGGGCGTGCCCTCGCTCATCACCCGCAACACCAACGACGTGCAGCAGGTCCAGATGCTGGCACTGATGACGTTCACGCTGATGGTCTCGGCGCCGATCATGGGCGTGGGCGGCATCGTCATGGCCCTCCGCCAGAACGTGCCGCTCTCGTCGCTGCTGGTCGTCATCGTCCCGCTGCTGGCCGTGATCGTGTTCCTGATCATCAGCCGCATGCGGCCCCTGTTCCGGCTGATGCAGGCACGGATCGACCGCATCAACCAGGTGCTGCGAGAGCAGATCACGGGAGTCCGGGTCATCCGTGCCTTCGTACGCGACGAGCGCGAGCGCGAGCGGTTCAGCGTGGCCAACGCTGAGCTCTACGACGTGCAGCTGGGCGTGGGGCGGCTGATGGCATTGATGTTCCCGCTCGTCCTGCTGGTCGTGAACGTCTCCAGCGTGGCAGTGCTCTGGTTCGGCGGCCACCTCATTGACAGCGGGAGCATGCAGATCGGCTCCCTCACAGCCTTTCTCAGCTACCTCGTCCAGATCCTGATGGCGGTGATGATGGCGACTTTCATGTTCGTCCTCGTGCCCCGCGCCGAGGTCAGCTCCGAGCGCATCCAGGAGGTGCTGGACACGGACTCGAGCGTCGTCCCGCCGGCGGACCCGGTGGACGCCACCACCGTGCATGGCCACCTGGAGCTGCGCGACGTCGAGTTTCGCTACCCGGGGGCCGAGGCGCCCGTGCTGCACGGCGTGGACCTGGTGGCGCGCCCGGGTGAGATCACTGCCATCATCGGAAGCACGGGCAGCGGCAAGACCACGCTCCTCAACCTCGTGCCCCGGCTCTTCGACGCCACCGGCGGCAGCGTCCTGGTCGACGGAGTTGACGTGCGCCGCCTCGACCCGGCACTCCTGGCCACGGTGATCGGGCTCGTACCTCAAAAGGCGTATCTGTTCGCCGGCACTGTCGCCTCCAACCTCCGGTATGGCAAAGGCGACGCAACCGATGAGGAGCTTTGGCACGCGCTGGAGATCGCCCAGGCGCGCGACTTCGTGAAGGAGATGCCGGGTGGCCTGGAAGCGAAGATCGCCCAGGGAGGAACCAACGTCTCAGGCGGACAGCGCCAGCGCCTGGCCATCGCCCGGGCGCTCGTCCACCGACCTGAGGTCTACCTCTTCGATGACTCTTTCTCCGCGCTCGACTACAGCACCGACGCGGCCCTTCGCGAGGCCCTGGCCCGCGAGACCGCGGAGGCCACGGTGGTGATCGTCGCGCAGCGGGTCAGCACGATCCGCAATGCCGACCGGATAGTCGTGCTGGAAGCCGGCCGCGTGGTGGGCGTGGGCTCCCACCGGAAGCTGATGGAGGCCAACGAAACGTACCGCGAGATCGTCCTCTCGCAGCTGACCGAGCGGGAGGCGGCGTGAGCGAGCGCAATGGCGGCGCGCCTCAGGGTCAGCCCGCGCCGGCCCCGTCTCAGGCCGCGCCCGAAACCGGCGAGCGGGCGATCCCAGCTCGGGCTCCCGGGCCGGGGACCGGCATGGCCCGTTGGACGGGCGGAGGCATGCCGACCGAGCGCTCGCTGGACTTTCGCGGCTCCGGCCTGAGGCTGCTGCGCACCCTGCGCCCGGAGCGAGGAATGATCGCCGCCGCGCTGCTCTCGGGTGTGGCCAGCGTCGCGCTGTCGGTGCTCGGCCCGCGAATCCTCGGCCACGCCACCGACCTGATCTTCGCGGGCGTGATCGGCCGCCAGTTTCCGTCCGGAATGAGCAAGGCGGCGGTGGTGGAACAGCTGCGCCGCTCCGGCCAGGGCAACCTCGCCAACCTGCTGAGCGGGGTCAACTTCACGCCCGGCCAGGGCATCGACTTCACACAGGTGGGCCAGGTGCTCCTGCTGGTCCTCGCGATCTACGTCGTCGCGGCGCTGTTCGGCTATCTCCAGGGCTGGCTGAGCACTACCGTCGTGCAGCGCAGCCTCTTCCGGCTGCGCGCGCAGGCCGAGGCCAAGATGGCCCGCCTGCCGCTCAGCTACTTCGACCGCCAACCCCGTGGCGAGCTGCTCAGCCGGGTGACGAACGACATGGACAACCTGGCCCAGAGCTTGCAACAAGCGCTCAGCCAGGTCATCACCTCGCTGCTGACGATCGTCGGCGTCCTGGCCATCATGATCGTGATCTCCCCCCTGCTGGCCCTGATCGCACTGCTCACGGTGCCGCTCGCCGTCGTGGTAGCGGCCGTAATTGGAAAGCGCGCGCAGCCGCAGTTCGTGAAGCAGTGGAGCACGACCGGCCGCCTCAACGCCCACGTCGAGGAGATGTACAGCGGCCATGCGCTGGTCAAGGTCTTCGGCCGCCAGGAGGAGGCGGCGCAGGCCTTCACCGGGCTCAACGACACGCTGTTCGAGGCCAGCTTCCGGGCCCAGTTCATCTCCGGGATCATCCAGCCGGCGATGATGTTCATCGGCAACATCAACTTCGTCCTGGTGGCCGTGGTGGGCGCGCTCCGTGTCGCCGCGGGAGCTCTGTCGCTGGGCGACGTGCAAGCCTTCATCCAGTACTCGCGGCAGTTCACCCAGCCGATCACGCAGGTGGCCAGCATGGCCAACCTCCTGCAGTCCGGCGTTGCGTCGGCCGAGAGGGTGTTCGCGCTGCTGGACGCCGAGGAGCAGGAGCCTGACCCCGTCCGGCCGATGGTGCCTGCGGCCATCCGCGGCCGGGTGGAGTTCCAGCACGTGAGCTTCCGCTACACGCCCGAAACGCCACTGATCGAGGACCTCTCCCTGGCCGTCAACCCCGGCCAGACGGTCGCCATCGTAGGTCCCACCGGTGCCGGCAAGACCACGCTCGTGAATCTGCTCATGCGGTTCTACGAGGTGACCGGCGGCCGGATCTGCCTGGACGGCGTGGACATCTCGACGATGGCGCGCGAGACGCTGCGCGAGGCGACGGGGATGGTGCTGCAGGACACCTGGCTCTTCAAGGGCACGATCGCCGACAACATCGCCTACGGCGCGGACTCCGCAACTCGCGAGCAGGTGATCGAGGC
>Ga0209526_10000891_pt1 | contig 19649 bp, 23 predicted proteins | sample JacPinW_OM2H0_M1_FD_188566 | JGI IMG/M metagenome (GOLD analysis project Ga0209526, IMG submission 188566) | Forest soil microbial communities from Algoma, Ontario, Canada - Jack Pine, Ontario site 1_JW_OM2H0_M1 (SPAdes) (version 2) | ecosystem: Environmental > Terrestrial > Soil > Boreal... | reverse complement strand
CACCTCTAAGGCTTTCAATCGTCCCGTCATCTGGCCCGAAGAGCGCAAGGAAAAGGTTGCTCTCGATGCCGCCGAGGTAGAGGCGCTGGAAGAAGAGATTGACCGTTTAATCCGCGACTACAAAAAGGATCTGACTTCGGGATTCATCGTGGAAAGTCCAGACAAGTTACGTCGCATTGTGCTGCACTTCCGTGCCTGCCTCAAGCAAGTGCCGCCTGTCGCCCCTCGCTGCAATGCACCTTGGGTTTCGGCGGTTGTCGAAGCGGGAGGAGACCTGCGGCCATGCTTCTTTCATCCCCCCTGGGGAATATTAACGAGGGCACGTTGCATGAAATTCTGAACGGTTCCAGAGCTCTGCACTTCCGCAAAGATCTCGACATCGCGAGCAATCCAACATGCCGCGGATGCGTGTGCTCTTTGTACATCCCGACTACAGAGACATTCGATGCCAAGGTTTCAGACAACAACCCGCGAATGACCGGGACCGGAGAGGAGCGGAACCGCTGACGGAACAGCAGAGTGTCCGCCAAGTAGATTCGCCACGTCGTAGGGCGACGCGCGAGAGTAGTCCACGGCGAACGTATCGAGCTAGTGGAGGTTTAAGCCTGGTTGAGGTTCAGGGCCTTTCGGATGGCATCTAGATCACGTGGCATCTGGACGCCAGGCCATTTGCGGAAAGGGTGCGCCAGATAGGCATCTGATAGGGCAGACTGAGTCAGTAGTCCGTTAGGGACGCAGCCGTACGTTTTTCGCACAGCCTCACAGACCCTTCTTGACATTCGCTTTACCCGCGTACGGAGGAGCTTTTCGCGCTTCGCATAATTGCCTGTCGTGCCGTCTGGCTTGGCAGTTTCCTCGATCGCAATATTTTTCAAACTTTTCCCCAGGCACAGTTTTGAGAGAGTGTCTAGTGCCTTTCGATTTTCGACCACGGTCGCTTTATCGCCGCGACTCTTTCGTTTTGCGCGTGCCTCTTTTCTAAGTTCGTGTAAGAATTCCTTTGCCTGGTCCATCGCAGCTTCCTTTGCATTTGGTTCCTCAGGAAGCCATATATAGTCGGGATCAAGCCTTTTTCGTGCTTCCGCGATGGCTTCGAAAGCACTCAGCCTTAGCCATTCAAAACGGTCAACGGCAAGCGGGGCCAGAGCCATGTAATTCTTCGGTGGGGCAAATTTTCCGAGCCGTTTGTTGATGGGCCGCCGTGGCGCTCGCTTGGAGGCGCCGGCGCGACGGGCGCGCTTTCGCTTGCTCTTCGTCTGGCGATTCACGGATTCTCGCCCCAAGCCGCCATGAACTTCACTAGCCACGGCACAACCACCGTAGCTGTCAATATCCTAGCAAAGCCGGAGGAATTCTCCGCAGACCCCGGCATCCACCGCAGACGCCCAATCGTCTCTCTCACCCGCGCCTAGCGTATTCTGACGCTTGCCGTGTTCGCCCGAGGAGAGTCTCTTGTAATCGCCGAGTGCTCTTGGGTTTCAGGCTCAAAATGCAAGCCGGTTCTTGATTGTTCTGAGCTTGAATTCTCAGCAACTGGTAAGTAGTGAAAGATATGGTCGATACGTTTCAGCAGGAGCCGCTGATTCCGCTATGCGCTTCGGCCGTCAGCTGAACTTCCTCGATATTGGCGGGTTAAGAATGCGGTTGGCTTCTGCCGACAATCGGCTCATCTGGCGCTGGTTCAGCATGGCCGTTTCACAGGTGCGCGAACCAGTGCTGAGGCTCACGCAGCCAGTCTATGAAGCAGATGCGACCCGGGAAGTCGCGTCAACCCCGCTGACAGCATCCCGACAGCACTTGCAGGACGCTCTCCAGAATGCCCGTTCTGGTGCGGTGGTATCGGGTTTCAGCGGCTTATAACGATCTGGCGATATTGGGTAGAGGTAAAGTACGAGCGATCGCGGCTACCGCTTGAGCCACAGAGTTGGCGGGTGCTACTCTAACTTCCTCATGTCCCGAGCGATCATTTGCCTTCTGGCGGCGATAAGCGCGCAGCCTGCGAGCAGTGCCCAGAGTGCCAAAGATCGGTATGTAACCCTGGTGCTCGAGGAACGGACGACTCTACAAGTTGGTCAGTTGGCCCTGCTGTCGGTTCCTTCGGATCATCGCTATGCGATCGACAGTGAGGGCACTGCACTCGTACTCGTTCACGGTAAGAGACGCAGAAATCAAGTCGTGTTTCGTGCCGTGCGTCCCGGGCTGGAAACGATCGTGGTCGGTCTGGTCGATGTACTGTCTGGAGATTGCATCAGCTGCCTGACGCTCCACTATTTCATTACGGTTATTTCACGTAACGCCGGTCCGTCGAACTCTCGGTCGCGATAGAACAACGAGAATCGAGGAATTCTCCTCGCGTGCGAATGGGCAACCTTTTGGACATTAGGCGCTCGAACTCCTGTCCAACCCGGCGCCGGAACTCAATCACCCGCTCGATACACTTCTGATACTAGGAACTGGTTTCAGACTGTGAGTCCATTCTTCGGCCGGCGCAAACCTTTCGATGCGTGTCGGTGCTTGAAATTTCTGCCTGCGCAGCGGGTTGCGGGATCGCGACGTGTTCTCAATTTTGGCAGACTGGGCAGTGCTGCTCGTCTAAGCGTTGTCATGCCAGTGGCTGACCGCTTGCGTGCTCCGCACGTAGACCGCAAGCGCGAGTGCATCGCGAGGCCATGTGTAACAATTCGGTTCGGCATCCCGAACTCAAGCGCGATGATATTTCGATTCTAATCTGTGCCCAAGTTCGCTATGTTCCTCTCTTGAATCAGCAACTTTCCCCGCTTTCAATTGAAACGACGAGCTCAAAATCAGATCCATGAGGTACAAGATTGGGTTTCGAGTGAAAATCACAATCGGTCAATCCAAATTTCTCTACTATTGTAGTGAGGATCAGTGCTTTCCGATGCCAGGATTCGCGGCATGGTTCCGTCAAAAACGAAGATCGCGCAAATATATGAAGCTGGCGCGACCGTCATCGATGGGTGATTTAGGCGAATCGTTTTCGACGAAGTAGTGCCGAATGCCTGTCCTGCCGGGCCGCGCAAAGATGCGCTTCCATTCGATGCTGCCCTGACCTCTGGCGTGTTCATCCTTCGCCATCTCGCCCGGTCCTTTCCAATCCTTGACGTGGACGAGCGGGAACCGCCCAGAATATTTCAGTGGATCGGCGTCCCCGACGGTAGCCCAGCACAAATCCATTTCCATTTTGACGAGCCAGGGATCAGAGTTAGCGAGAAGGAAGTCGTAGGGGAGCTTGCCACCGAGAGCGTCGGGAGGCTGGAATTCAAACGTGTGGTTATGATAGGCGAATTGCGGGTCGGCTTTCTGGCTGCCTTCGCCGGCACGATTGAAGAGATTGGCCGCGCGCCTCCAACCGTCGGGCTGTTTGCGCTGGGATTCATCTATCCAGGGGCAGACGATGAATTGTTCGCCCAGGACGTAGGCAGCGTCGAGGGTTTCGGGCCATTTGGCTTCGACGACGGTGTAGGAAACATGGCCTGACGGAGCCGTAAGACCCTCGCGGTCCAGCGTCGTGCGTACATCTTTGGGCGGCCCATTGAAGAGTCCGGCGAATTCGACCTCCGTATAGCCAACTCCGGCGACTTTTAACGAGGGTGTCTTCGAAGTCCGACTTCATTAGATCGCGAAGGGTGTAGAGTTGAAGGCCGACCTGGTCGATTCTCTGCTCGGGGACGAAAAGCGAAACGTGCAGAGCAGAGAGACAAGATGTGACAATGGAAGTTTCGAGAAAAAGTCGTCGATTCATGCGGGCAGTGTACTGCATTACCGCGTTTCTCAGGATTGCGGCGAATTCCTTTGGATTATTTCGTAATCTCGCCTTTTGCGACCATGAAATAAGATGGGCTTCTTCGGTTGCCAATTGTTCTTTCGCATGTTCTTTGCGGACGGTTTGTGACACCCTCAGGGTATCTCTTCGAAGACCATGAGATGGGCTTCTTCGGTTATCCAGTCGCCTACCCCATACTGTGTAGTAGGCATCAGCTGAACAAGGTGCTTCGGGACAGCCGAGTAATATCGCTTTAGTTCCGGGATCCAAATCCCGGACTTACCGATTGCGCCGGTCGGAACTTTGCCGAGAAGCCGGAAATGGTCCTTGTCGTCCTCATGAAACACCGCCAGAGTGCCGGTGGTGCCGGAGAAGTAGATGCGTGAGGATGGCGCGTCGTAAAAGATTTCGTCGGCGCCTCCCGTGGCGTCCAGCGCCTGAACCACCTTACCCGAGTCCGTGTTTATCACCACCAACTTCCCAGGATCAACGGAGTGTCCGCCTCCCAGCCGGCTGCCCATAAACAGGCGATGATGGGCCGCATCCAGACCTGCAACGTGGGGCTGCGGGCCCCCGGTGATGGGCCACTCGGCAACAACAGTGCGTTTGGCGGTATCGATTACCTTGACGACACTCTCACCGTTCACAACATCTCCCATGCCGACGTACAATTTATTTGCCGCAGGGTCGAGTAGGACGCCTGCCGGATCGTTGCCATCCATCTTGATACTGCCCACCAACTTGGCCGCCCTGGTGTCGACTATCTCGATAGAGCCATCTTTGTTTCCCTGCCGCCCAGTCACGACAGCAACGTAATACAGTCTCTGGACAGGGTCGTAGGCCGCGTTATCTGGGTCCCTATGCGCGGCACCTTTTCCACCAGTCAACTCGACGGTCTTGGTTACCTCGAATGTAGTTCCGCTAAGGGCTACAGCCGTGTTGTCTCCGAGGTCCACCCAGATTTCGTTGGTAGCGGGGTCAAAGAATGGTCTGCGAGGATTCCCGCCGAGTTTGGTCTCGTGGATCACCTTGCCTGCCTTCATATCCACGACGACAAGCTCCTTATCGTTTTCCCCGGAAATAAACAGGCGCTGGCCTTTGACGTCTGCCGATAGGTGGTCCATGTAGCCTTCGGTCGGCAGCGGGATAGTCTCCACCAGCCTCAGAAGACCTGACATGTGCACCATGGGCGACTGCTTGTTCACATACTCCTTCGACTGTTGCTGACCCCCTGCCTGCGAAACGAAGATCGTGCACAAAGTCAAGACGATCGCCAGGTAAGTTTTCATTTCTCATCTCCTCAGTCGGATATTTGCGATTCCAAAATCCTTCGATATGCGCCGTAACGGTGACAATCAAATTCAAAATGGCCGGCAAAGTGCCTGAACATTTCGTGTAGGCATGCGTCTTCCCGCGTCCACGTCCACCTGTGATGCCTCGTCATCAACTGTAAGTTGCTCCCTCCCGCTCTCAATTGCGAGTCAAACATCTGCCCTTTGGACTCGGCCGCGCAGAATCTCCACATTCTCTTTCACGAATAACGCAAAACCTCCTGCGCTCGCGGTAAGAGTGTAAGTGCCTGGCGGGAGGCCCTGGAATTCGCAGTTGCGTTGTTGATTCGTGATAGTTGTCCGCGCCTCGCTGACCGTCGTTAATTTCAAGATGGTAAGCGTCTCGCATCAAAGCCTCCAAATGACTGATTTCCGCTGAAGAGAGGCAAGATGCCAGATCATGCGTCGCACTCGCCCTCACCTAGAAGCCAGCGTGGCGCAGGGCGGCGACCGCAGCGGCTGCAATCAAACAATAAACGCCAAACCAATACCAGCGACCGCCCTCAAGCCACTTACCGAGCCATTGGAGCGCGAGCAGACCGGCAAGAAACGCGCAGAATGCTCCGGCGAGGATGGGCACGATAGTTGAGTCCAGACTTCCCCTCAGGCTGATGTGTCCCTCTTTGACCAACCGAAAAGTCTCTCGCGCAATCGCTGGAGGAGTCAGAACGACAGCAAGAGCGAAGCTGAACGATTCAGCATCGATTTTCGCCATACCTGCGAGCATCCCGGTCGAAATCGTTGCACCAGACCGGGAGAATCCACGGAATGGCAAGCACAGGGCCTGGACAGCACCGATGAGTCCTGCCTGTTTCGCGTTCACACCCGTAGCATTTTCGGAATCTGGTGACAAAAGCCGTTTTTCGAGTATGCCCGCCCCAAGAATCAACACGCCCGCAATAGCCAGCGCGGGCGCTATCAAGTCCAGGCGGCTGAACAACTGCTCGACGTCGGCGTGCGGTTCTCCGCGCAAGCCGAATTTTTCGATGGCCTTAATCAAAGTTTCGCCGATCACTGCGGTGACAGTAGTCGCGAGGATCACGAGCACGGAGAATTTCTTTAGCGTCTCCGCATTCCTGAAATAAGTCGTCCGCCACTGATTCCAGAAATAGACAATAACGGCAAACATCGTGCCCGTATGCAGGATGACCAACAACAAGGTCATCTCGGGAGCCGATGGATCCATGCCTAGGAGTTTCTCGGCAACGACCACGTGCGCCGAGCTCGACACCGGAAGCAATTCCGTCAAGCCCTGGATAACGGCCAAAATAATCACATGCAAGAGTGACATTTCAGAACCCTAGCACAATACTACTTCGCAAGGGTAACGCCAAAGCGGCAACGAAGGGCACCGCCTGGGAACTGGCACTGCCTGGAGTATGCCAAATATCGGAGGAGGCGTCACGAGATAAGCGCCTTCGGAGCCATATTTGCCGCGGACGTCCTGGAATACGCGGAGGTAACCTGCTTTAACAAACACATTCGCCCTCGGGGAGCTCATCCGAGCATGTGGGGCGACTCCGTCCGCGCAGCGCTGACCGCGGCGTTATAGGGTGTACGCGTCAGCAGAATCGGCGCGTGCGTGGCGCCCTTTGGGAATCACAATCACCGTCGACAACCTCACACATCGCGCATCGGAATCATCTCGACGCGTTTGGCGTAGTTGTAGTCCGACGTCGGTGCCTTGAACTCAGCCGGAATGTCGGACTCGGTGGACTTGCCTTGCGCGAACGACGGCAAACTCGCCAAAGTGAGAGCCAGAGCAACGACGACGGAACGGCAGAATGCGGTCGTCCTCGTGTGTCTTGGAAAACGAAAACAAGCCGACCGCAGCGGCGGTCAGCGAGCGAAAACAGAAGAGTAACTCGGCGCTGCGAATTGCAAGTTGCCAGAAGCTCCTCTTCCGATCCGGCAGTGTCGCCCGGACCGCCGATGGATTTTGCTGGCTACGAATGCGAACAATACAACATTAGAAAAGCTGATCGGGAACTTTGCAGCTCGTATTCTTTCGTTTTGGCTTCCGAAACTATTGGGGTGCCGGCCCGCGGACTATCTGAACGAACCCATCGGGCCGAATTCTTTTCGCAAAAGCCTCACGAACCTGCTCGGCGGTCATCGAAAAGTACCGCTTCGCCGATCGGACGGATTCGTCCAGTGGCAAGCCAGTCTGCGCGCGAACCAGCAACCCTCCGGCCAAGCCGTCTTCACTTGATTCACTGAGCGGAATTTGTCGCAGGAGCAAAGCCTTGGCCTGCTGAAGTTCCGCTGGCGTGACATTTTCTTTCTGCATCGAATTCAAGTCGCGCTCGATTAATTGCCTGGCCTTCGATACGTTTTGAGGGTCGCATCCGTAACGGATCGTATAAGTGGTTCGCGTTCTTGTAGCGTTCAAGCTAACGTCTACGTTATACACGTAACCGTTCACCTGCCTCAAATCGTGGTACAAACGCGTCGCATAAAATCCGCCGCCTAAAACATGGTCGCCGAGTTGAAGCGGATAATAGTCGGGATCAAATCGGTTCATCGGGACCGTCTCCGACAGTGTCACCGTGTCCTGCAGTTGAGTTACATCCGGAACAGCGGCCGATGAAGCTTTGTTTTCAGGAACGCCAGGCAGATCAACCGCTGGCGTCGATCCAACTGTCTTCCATTGGCCGAACCAATTTTCGATGGTACTTCTCGCTTCATCGGGACTGACGTCTCCGATGACGACGATCGTCGTAAGATCGGGCCGGATCGTTTTGGCGTAGTAGTCTTTCAGATTGTCCAGAGCAAGTGAGGAAACGGTTTCCGGCGTTGTTTGCCGGAGCACAGGGTCATTGGTCGGCAGCAATGCGAGGTTTAGGGCTCGGCTAGCGCGATACCCGGGACTCTTCAACTGTCCGGCCACGAATTGGGCCGTTTGTGGCTTGATGACATCGAATGCCTGCTCAGGAAGAGAGGGATTCAACTCGTTATCAGCCAGCAATTGAACGCCTCGTGAGAAATTCTCTTTCAACACTTGCAGCGAGAAATCGAAACCGGCCGATTCATCGGCCGCTATATCGTCAAGGGCTTTCTGAAATGCCAGCCGATCGAGATTCTTCGTGCCATACGAAAAGAGATTTTGCAGCACATCCGCGACACCCTCTTTCCCGGGCGGTGTTTCCATTCGAGCGTCGTGCCTCACACTGCCAAGTACGCTGACGGTTGGGGCAATGCTGAGAGTTTTCACGATCAGGCGAATGCCATTGGGCAAGGTCATGTCGGCTACCTGGGGTGACGCAGCCGGTATCTGGAGCGACAACAATTCGGACGAAGCCCAAGCCGGCAATTCCACGGGTTTTGTCGGAGTCGAAGTCAGCTGTTCGGTTCCTCCGAATCCTTTGGAAGCGACCGCGGCACCCGATGGCGCCGGCTTTAGCACCGCCGTGATAGAGTTCTGGTCTAGAAGATACTGCTTGGCAACCCGGTTGATGTCTTGCAGGGTCACCCGTTTCATCGCATTGATGTCTTCATCGGGCGAACTGCGTCCTTCGCCGGCCAACGCTTCCGACCAAGCGTCCGCCAGACCTGGAATGGAGTTGCGACGAAATTCCGCTCCGACTATTTCTCGACGCTTGGCAGCTTCCAGAAGATCTTCAGGCACGCCGTTTCTTGCGTAATCAGCCAGAATGCTGCGCATCTCCTGAATCACGGCTGCGGAGTCTCCATCGGCCGGCAAAGCTACCTCACCATATGTGACGCTAGCCTTTGGATATGTCTCCGCCAAACCGAATTCGGTTCCGAGCGCCTTTCCTCGCGGAACCAGCGCGTATAAATTCGCCCGCTGGCTCGATAGGACATCGCACAAGATCCGCACGGCCGCGAAATCAGGGCTGTCGGTTCCCGGCATCCGGTAGGCAATGAACGCCAGCAGATAGGGGAGATTGCTATCGAGCGTGAAGGATTCCGACTTTACGGGCGGCAGTTTGATTTCAGGGCGTGGCGGCAAGGATTTCCGCTCAATTTTTCCGTAGAACTCCTTGACCTTTGGCAAAACCGCGTCCGCTTGCACATCGCCCGTGATCACGAGAATGGCGTTATTCGGTGCGTACCAGCTCTTATAGAACTGCTTCAGCATTTCCCCCGTTGTGGCGTCGAAAGAGTCCTTGGTCCCCAAAGGGTCGTGGCTGTAGGCCGTGCCAGCGAACATATCTTCGTTCGCGCGCGTGATGAACTTGTAGGTTGGATTGGAGAGGTCGCGCGCCACTTCCTGCTCGATCGCACCTTTCTCCTGAGCCCATTCGGTCTGCGAATCTTGAATATCTTGCATGCAGTCCGCGTCGGTGCGCAACGCAATAGCAAGATCGGCCGCGGGAACGGTCTCGAAGAACTGAGTGATGTTCTGCTGTGTATCGGCGTTACCAGAACCGCCCAGCTGGGCGAAGATCGCGGAAATTTGGTCCGCCGTCAGCTCTGAACACCCGCGGAAAGCCATGTGTTCCTGGGCGTGTGCCATTCCGGGGAAACCCGCTGGTGTCTCGTCGCCGCCGACCAAGTAGTTTTCCTCGACAGTGACTACCGGAGCGAGCGGATCGCGAATGATCACCACTCTCAGTCCGTTGTCCAAGGTGGTCCGTCTAACACCGGCATTCCCAAGCGGCTTCTCTTGCGCGGACACAAGTGATGCAGCGATGAGAACCGCGACTACAATTCCTAGTCTGGAGATAAACATGGTCCCTCCGATGAGCGAAAGGATATCTCGCCTACTAACACTTTGAATCCGTCAAGAAGCGCGACAAGACGAGCAGGACTTGATGGCACTTGTTTGGGATCTCGATTATCTCTCGCGCATGATCTCTCGATGTTTTACCTACCACATACCACCACGTGCAGCCACTTGCCTTGTTCGGGGATGGCTCCGTGCATCCGCCGTCAAAGCTCGGCTTCGACAGCGCCGGCGTCCCGGAGGAAGTTAACGCTAAGCCACTAGCGGGCACTTTGGCAGCGTCCATCGAAGTGAAGGGACTGTCAAACGCACCTGGCTCCGGAACGGCGTTCGTCTTCGTCTGCGCCACGAACTGTTCTTCCACGGCAGACTTCGGAGCGCTCATGATTGCTTCTCCCAGTCCCGTTCAGACCGCTCTCGTTCTGATATCGATTTCCGACATGAGGGTTCGGTGGACCGGACATTTATTTGCGATCTCGAGCAGCTTAGACCGCTGTTCCGTCGTCAGTTTGCCAGCAAAGTGAATATCCCGCTCGATGCGATCCAGCATTCCCTCTTTGGTTTCGCACTCGGCGCAATCCAAGGCGTGGACCTTCGAGTGCCGCAGATTGACCGTAAGTTCCTCGAGCGGCCATCCTTTCCTGCGAGCGTACATCCCAACCGTAATCGAAGTGCAGGACCCCAAAGCGGCGAGGAGAAGATCATAGGGCGACGGTCCCGTGTCCGTGCCACCCACAGACAACGGCTCATCGGCAATCATCCGATGCGGGCCGGCAAGAATTTCTTGCGCAAACCCAGTGGCACTGCCGCGGACAACCACACCTCTTACGTCACTCTTTTTAGTTTTGCTGTCCACTTCCTGATGTGCGTCGGCCATGTAGGCTCCTGCTCGCCGTTAGTGCCGATCACCGGCATCGTCAGCTGAGGGTCCATAAATACTCGGGACTTTGCCGCCCATCGGGCGAATGTAGGTGCTCAATTGGCCGCGATGGTGAATGATATCGAACAGCGCAATCCACAACAGCCCTCCGACGGTGTCCTTCAATAAGATCTCTTCCGAATCCTGAAGCAGCCATGCCTGATGGTTCCAACCGCCGTCATCCAACGTGTGCAATTGGCTTGCGAGCCTGTCATGATCACCCTCGTAAACATCGATCATCTCGTCGCGACTGCCGAAACTGCCGGGTTCCTGCCAACGCAATCCGCTGTACATGCTCTTTCGGCTTTTGCAGAGTTCAATGCAGCTTTTTTGGGCCGAGACTAGCAGGGCCACCAATTCTCGAGCCGAACGGGACCGCGGGTGGGGCCGGTAATCGAGTGCGCCTGGCGGCAGCGCTTTGAACACCCTCACGAAGGCAGGGTGTTCTTGCTCCCACCTCTGAATGAAGAACTCTCGGTTGCTGAGCTCTTTCCCAAGCGATTGTGTTGCCATAGGAGGCTCCCTCCTGCGTGCCTAAATTCTGATGTCGTAACGGGGAACGGTCCTCAGAGCATGTTTTCTATCGCAAGTGATGCGCCAGCGATTCGTGCCTCAATCACACACTGAGAAGCGTCGCACATTACGGAACGAGAACGATCTTGCCGTAGGCACCGGACTCCAAAACGTCTTTGTGGGCGCGAGGAGCCTCGGCGAGAGGCAACTCCTTCCCGACGACAGGCCGCAGGGTGCCATTCTCCATCCCGGCGATTGGTGCAGCATGAATCTCGTTGTCTTCGGCCTCGGTGACGCCCCACAGCGTAAAGCCGTGAATCGAGCCGCGCCGCGTCATGAGGTCGCGTGGGGAGATGGTGACATCACCGCGGCTGCCAATCACGACAACGCGGCCACGAGGAGCGAGCAGCTTTAGATTTTGGCCGAGATTCACGTTGGGGAGCATTTCGAGGATAAGGTTGACACCCAGCCCGCTAGTTGCTTTCAGAATCTGCTTTAAATATCCCGCTTGCGAGTGATCAAATACGTGGTGCGCGCCTTCGCGCCTGACCAGTTCGAGGCCTTTCTGTGTGCCGGCTGTACCAAGAACGGTCAGGCCCATCGCACGCGCGATCTGAACGGCCGCGACGCCAACGCCGCCACTGGCGCCATGAATCAGCACAGCTTCGCCGGCACGGCCTCGTGCGCACTGATATAGCGCATGGTACGCGCTGCCATACGGTACCCAAATGCCCGCGCCTTGGGCATAAGCGATCTCCGCCGGGAGCGGGTGAACCTGGCTCTCCTGGGTCAGCGCATATTCCGCGTACGCTCCGTTTACCGTCTTCGCAACATAAACGCGGTCGCCCGGTTTCACCTTATTCACACCTTCGCCGACGTCTTCGATGTCACCTGCGCCGTCGGAGCCTGGCGTATAAGGCAATGGAGGCTTGATCGTATAAACACCGTTGCGCATGTAGGCGTCATGTGGGTTCACGCCTGCTGCGCGAATCCGGACCAGCACTTGACCAGCCATGGGACGTGGCCTAGGAACTTCTTCGAGTGTTAAGACTTCGGGTCCGCCGAATTCATGAACAACGATGGCTTTCATGCGTAACCTTGATGGCCTTCGATCCCTCTTAGACCGGTATCGCCGCGCCCTGAACCGCCTTGGCGTCGTCGCTACACAAGAAGAGAATGACCCGCGCGATATCCTGTGGCTTTGGCCACTTCGTGTAATCGGCGTTTGGCATCGCCTGGCGGTTCGCCTTGGTGTCGATGATACTGGGGAGAATCGAGTTCGCCCGCACCCCCGTACCTTTGAGGTCAGCGGCGAGTGAATCGATCATCGCCACTGCCGCAGCCTTTGAGGCGGCATACGCCGCGGAAGAGGCCGCATGATCAACCGCCGCTGTTGAAGCGACGTTGACAATCGCACCGTGCCCCAGCTTGAGCATTATGGGAACGACGGCCCGCGACAACACGTAACCCGAAAACAAGTTGAGAGACAACATCTCGTCGAGAACCTTCGAGTCCATTTCCCAGAGTTTTTTACCAGCCGCGTAACCGCCCACAGCATTTGTCATGACATCCAGTCTTCCATACTTCGCAACAAGTGCTGCGACCAGCTGATGAACCGCAGCTTCATTTGTGACATCGACACTGCGCCCCTCGAGCCGCGACGTATTCGTGCCCGTTGCGCGATGCAATGCCTCAAATTCGTCTTGTCTCCGATACGTAGCAACAACTGTGGCACCTTCTTCCAGAAACGCCAGGCTTACGGCGCTTCCCAATCCGCCTGTCGCTCCAGCCACCAGCACCAATTTCCCCACGAATTTTTCGCTCATTCGCCACCCCTGAATCTTGAGAGAACTCCCTTGCCCGGTACTGTTGATCGTTCTCGCTCAATCACAACCAGAGCGATGTGCGCTGCCGCCTCAATCAGCAAAATGTCAACTGGGACTCGGCGTTCGCGGTTCTGGATAAGGTACCGAGAACTCCGTTGTCTTTCGAAACGATCGGCTGAGACCAAGCGGCACGAAGGCCGTTGCGCAAGGCAACTTCACGAAACTGGACCACAATGAATCGATAGCAATATCTGAAACGATCACTCGCTTTTTTAGAAATGCAGCGGTCCCGCATGAATCTACGCAGGGGCCGATTCTCACCTATATCAGTATTCGTTCCATACCATCTGATCAGCTTTTCCTGCTCGTCGCGGTGTGGCACGGCACGAAATAGGAACCAGCGATACTCCCTGTCGAAACGCCGCAGACGCGCTTCCTTCTCACCTGGCTCTCCAGAAGCAAGGAGACCTAACCACGTATCCATCAGCTTTCCCAGGTCTTCGGGATGAACCGAAACTTTCCAACCCCAGCCCAGAGACTCTTCCATCAAGAGCACCGTATGCTGGAGCCACGGTTTGTTGAGGAATCCAGTGGTGCCATCCGGACGGGAGCTCAACGCCAGCGTGGGGATCTTGTCAATCATCATCTGCCGCTGGTCTTCCGAGTAGTTCATTTCTTCGAACATTCCCGCCAAGCCTGCAGGCGCCTTTTGATGTCCAAAAACACCTGTAGTTGTGGCGACAAAGTCGCCGACATCATACATCATGAAATCTCTCGAAGCATTTGATGCCGATATTCGGGTCTGCGTTTTGAGATATTACTCAAAATGGCAAAATCCTGCATCGAAAGAAATAAACGAACCGGAGATGAAGTCGGCCGGTTCAGAGTAATCCGGGTAAGCCACTATAGGTGGGCCGTACATGTCCCAAGGATCGAACGCGGAACGTAAACGACTTCCGGGTTTGCGCGTTCGATGATGGTCGTGTGGTCCTGAGTTGTAACGGCCTGCTGCGATGTGCTCTCAAGGCTGCCTGCTTGTTGAGCACTTCGACGCATACCCTGGATCGCGTTGAGCACGTCTTGCGGTTGATTGAAATACGCATCGCCGGGCGCCGACGTCCAGGAGAGGTTCTTGTTCACGTTTGCGACGACAGAGGGGAATTGAACTAACGCCTTCACGCTGGGATCCCAGGGTTACTTGTTCACTTCTGTAGCCAGCTGACCTCCTTCTTGGGTTGAATTCTGCTGAAGCCATCGGTCCGGTTCGACAATCTGCGCCGGGGGGTGGAGACTGCCAGAACCTGGGCAACGAGTTCGTCCGGTTACAACGCAACGGGTGCTCCGAGCCGCTGTAACTGTTCTGGAGTTTGCTGTACGCGGGTTGAGGTCCGGCTGCGCTGTGGACTGAGGCGCCGAATAGGCATTCGACTCTCCTTGCCGTGTTCGAAACACAATCGAAATCAAACGGACTAGCGCCAGAGTTTGTTTCGGGAAACGCATGATCGCTTCCCGTGTATCCATCCGGGGCCGCGCGGGACCGAGGATTCCTGTGATTACTAAATGCTGCTTCATTATTTTCGTCCCTCTACATCATGCGATGGGAGTCCAGTCGTCGCGGGTTCCGGGGGAGTGTCGAGAATTGTTAAGACCAAGTGGCGCACTGGTTAGCAGACAGGGATGGCGTAAGTCCAAGACGGAAGTGCTGGTTTCGGATGCTTAAGCCGTGTCCAGATTCGATATCCTGGAAGACCCTGGGGGCCTGAACTTTGGCGAAATCACGCCATTGTCCTTGGGCTTTGCAGAATTGCTGCGCGGGGTGCTGCGGACCGGAATACCACACTCGTTTCTCAATAGGAAAATGCGATCTTGGGTCGTCAGGATACGCGCGAGCAGCACTGCACTAGGTCCGACCTTTTTCATCATGCCGGTGACTTGGACGGGTTGCCCGGTCGAAATGCCGAAATATCTGGGGTTGGCCGTGGCACCATATCCAAGCTGTACGTTCACTATCCCTTGCGAGCTCTCAATTAACACCTGTGTGCGAATTCGTCCGCGAGTGCCACCCATTTCAATCCTCGCGACAGTCCCGCGAACCTTGATCTCCTGCGAAACGTCGTACGCTGCCAGGGAACAGCCTGTCGTCGGTGTGTGCACCATGGCAGAGGTCACGAGCTGTGCCCTCACTAGCAGAGGGAAAAGAAGACTCAAGCCAACAAATAGCGATTTGCCGATTCGTTTCGTTGTCATTTGAATCACCATCAGAAATAATGCGGAACCTGCTTCAAGAATCACTCTAGGCCCTGCCTCGACCGCAAACTCCTGCAACGTCTCTGAATTCGATCTAATGCGAACTATTTCGAGCGCGCTTACGCAGACGGACTTCCGACCCGCCTCGTTCAAAGTGCACATCGTCCATGTACGCTTTCATCAGCAGGACGCCACGCCCATGTTCGGCATCCGGGTGTGGTGTCAATGCGTCACCTAGTATTTTTTCCGAGTCGAATCCTTTTCCCTGATCCGCCACGGCGATGGATATACCCTTGCCGGGCCAGCAGAGGCACTGGATATGTACTTTTTTTCCTGGATCTTCCTGATTGCCGTGCAGGACGGCATTTCCCAGAGCTTCGCGGAGCGCCAGCTCGACATCCAACTCCTCTCCCGGAACACATTGCGATCCTTCAATCAGCCGCATCAGGCGGCCCACCAGCGGTGAGATGGCTTGAATCTCGCTGGGCATCCAAGAGTCAATTTCCACGATGGAGGAACGGGAGCGTTTTCCTGAGAACTGCGATGGGGAATCCGATAGTCCGTCCAGGCTCTGCATTCGACTCATCGCGACCGCCTCACGCTCAGGAGAGATGCATCGCGGATGCCAAAGCGCAAGGCGTTCCCGGGGGTACCGAACTTGTTGATTTGTCGTGAGATGGCTCGCGGAGAAAGGACTCTCGGGATCAAACTGCCAACGTGGCACTGCCACCGGCATGGTACGCTGCCAATTCTCTGGCACACGAGGCCACCCTCAGGCAGCGACTGCTTCGCGGGAAAAGGGCGGATGAAAAAATGAGGCCCGAAGAATTAAACGATGGGTCGCGCGGTCCCGAGCTTACGAATGCTCATCTGGAGGGTCGATCGCTTCGTTCCCTGGCGTGCCACAACTCAATTGCACTACTCGAGAGCATTGAGGATGTGCCGGCGTTCCGTTTCGTCCAAAATGTTGTGCAGTACGCCACTTCTTCGGAAGTTCATAGGATGGACACTCTCGCGCGAATGGCTAACGCTGGGAAATTTCAGATCAGCAACATCGACGCTTAGCGCAGGCTTTTTCGAGAGGATCACGGCGCGCTAGATCGCATTCTGGAGTTCTCGTAAGTTGCCGGCCAATGCTAGTGGCATAGGGCATCCATCGTTGCCGATGGAATCGTTTCAATCACCTTTTTCACGTGCCTGGTAAACCGCTGCATGAAGTGCCCGACCAGTTCCCAATCGGTCCAACTCCTTCTCTCGCAGCACACGGAGCAGCTTGGTCTGCAATGCAACAGGAATCTCTCCTATCTCGTCCAGAAAAAATCGTGCCGCCTTTGGCCACTTCGAAGCGGCCAATGCGTTGCGCGATCGCTCCTGTAAATGCGCCTTTCTCATGTCCGAAGAGCTCGCTTCCAGCAGGGCCGTCGGAATTGCCACGCTGTTGAGCTTCACGAATGCTTTTGGGCGGCGCGGGCTCAATTCATGAACAGCGCGCGCAATCAGTTCCTTGCCTGTGCCAGTGTCTCCATAGATGAGCACAGTCGAATCTGTCGGCGCTATACGGTTTCCACTCGTTTGAGCACTCTGCGCAAAGAAAGTGCTATTCCCGATGATCTGGGCAAAAATCCATTTCCGTACGGATTTCATCCTCCAAGTAGACCTTTTCCTGGGATAGTTGGTCCTTCAATTCCCGAATCTGTCGCGTAAGCGAATGCATGGGCAACCGCAAGCGCGATCTGGTCAATTTGACCAAGCAAGGCCACATCATCCTCGGGAAAAGCATTCTCCCCGATGCTGCCGAGGTTCTGAACACCTAGGACGCGTTCCCGGCTAATGAGAGCCAAGTGACAATTCGATCTGTGGCCTTCAGCGATGGCCTGAGGATCCGCCGTGCTTTCCACTTTTGCGACGCCGACAGGCTAGAAGGTCTGGCCTATTTTGACTCAGCCCCCAGGTCGGGATTGCGACAGAGCATCCTTGTGCCAGAAAGTTGGCAGCTTACCATCTGACTGGCAGCGGCACCCTGGCACTGTGATCTGACGGACACCCGTGCTGTTGGCAATCCCACATATAAATCAATAAGTTCGGTGGTTTCGGAAAACCTTCGAGCTTTGGCACTCCCGCTGCAATGCTCAAGACCGTGAGGCGCTTGTTCATGGCTGGGGCATGCAGTGCGAACTGGGTTCTTGATCGCCTCGGAGGCAATTCGAATTTGTAGGGAGTAGTTTTCGTGCACAGCGAAAGGCCGCAATCGCTCGAACAGTTGGAGCCCATTCTCGAAACGCTGAACGACGGTATTGTCATCGCGGACGATTCGAATCAGATCCTTTTTGCAAATGCCGTCTTCGAGGAAATGACTGGGATTCCTCGCAGCGAAATCATCGGCCGCGATGGCCGGCAGTTGTATGGTCGGGCCGAAGAGTTCGCTCTCGCCCAGGCGTTTTACCAGAAAGCCCTGGAGATGGGGCGGAGCCGCGAAGAGTTCTTTTTACCTACGAAGGGCGGCGGGCGACTGCCCGTGGTGGTCAGTATGCGTGTGTTGCGTCGGCCCGAGGGAGGGCGTTTCGCGGTGGTGACATTGACCGATATTTCGGAACAAAAACGTACGGAAGAGAGGCTCCGCGCAGCAAACGCACGGCTCGAAGCGCATCAGAGAGAGATTGAGCAAGACCTGGTGCTGGGGGCCCGCGTACAGCAGAGCCTAGCACCGGAGCCCTTCCTCTGGGGAGGCTTGCGTGTCGACACTTTCTACCAACCGGCGCACACGATCGGCGGCGACTTCGGCTTGGTCACTCCATTTAGAGAAGAACACCTGAATATTCTGGTGTGCGATGTCTCCGGCCACGGCATCAGCTCCGCTCTCGTCGCCAACCGAATATACTCGGAGACGGTTACGCTGTTGGGTAATCGTGTGCCGCTCGCGGACATGCTCCGTCAATTGAACTCTCTTGTGATTCAGAATGTGGGCACGCAAGGATTCTTCTTCACGTTGGCGGCGGCCCGAGTTGACCGCAACGGAAGGAGTATGGAGTTCGCCGGAGCCGGACACCCGCCAGCGATGATTGTTCGGCCGGGAGCCGAGCCTCGCCTGCTCCCGTCCCGCAGCATGGTCCTCGGCGCACTGCCCGAAGCGGTGGAAGACGAGCCGACGTTTGAAGTCGAGCTTCAGGCTGGCGACCGCATCGTGCTTTACACCGATGGGATCACCGACGTCTTTGATTCGCGTGGCGAGATGCTGGGGGTCGAAGGGGTCCAGAACATTGTGCGCGAAACCTCGCTCCTGCCGTTCCACGAGATGAAGGGAGGTATTCTCGACCGCGTAGCTGACTGGCGGGATGGCGCGCAGGGCGACGACGTGTCACTCGTGCTGGTGGAGGCGCGCTGAAACATTTAGGACCCGCCGCTCATCAGACCTCAGGTTAGAAACCCAGGATCCGACTAATCGAGACCATGAGCTGGCAACGCTACGAACCAGAGGGTCCGGACTTTCAAATTTCCCAGGTTAAGGCTTACGACATCTTTCGTGGATCGATACCGATGTTCTTCATCCGCGTGAGCAAGGTAGTCCGCTAAAGGCCCAAGCGGGCCGCGACGCCGTTCGGGCCGCCGACGCGTCCCTGTTTCTTTTAGAACGCACACAACCTATCTTGTTCATCGAGGACCAGAAGCGTTTGCAGGCCCGTGTGAAACGTGTTTCGGGAGTTCGTGTCCCAGGTAGCTCTTCTCCGCTTCGCTGCCCTTCGACTTCTTATACAGCCGAGCATCCGGATCGGTGGTCGACTGGTGCGTTTCATTACTGCGCTTCTTCCCATGAAAGTTCGCTTCCCGGCCGTTCGCAGATGGCGGTTCTCTTCCGTCCTTCGCGCGAAAGCTTTTGTGGCTGGCCCAAGCTTCGATCAACGTGCCATCCACCGTGAAGTGCTCATCCGACAGATACGGCTTGGCTCGTTCCAGCACTCGCTGGAAAAAGACTTCGGCCACCTCTTAGCTCAGTAGCCGCCCCCGATTCTTGCTGAACACCGCATGGTTCCAAACCGCTTCGTCCATGTCGGTCCCCTATTTTGCGCTAGATGTAACCTCAAAAGAGTTTCCTATCGCGTGTGCACGTGGCGCCCGAATTTACTTGATCCGCGGCGCGCCGCTACTTCATCCCTGTCAATTCGAGCGACTTTCTCAGCTTAAAATGAAGCCTCGTCTCGGCCGAAATCGTGAAATCCCGTTTCCCAGTGAAGGCGGTCCCCGCTGTCCCAGCTCCGCCGCCCGCCAGAGCACCAATCGCAGCGCCCTTTCCACCTCCGGCGAGAGCCCCCACGATAGCCCCAAAAGCGGCTCCGCCTCCGGC
>Ga0209526_10000890_pt1 | contig 19652 bp, 18 predicted proteins | sample JacPinW_OM2H0_M1_FD_188566 | JGI IMG/M metagenome (GOLD analysis project Ga0209526, IMG submission 188566) | Forest soil microbial communities from Algoma, Ontario, Canada - Jack Pine, Ontario site 1_JW_OM2H0_M1 (SPAdes) (version 2) | ecosystem: Environmental > Terrestrial > Soil > Boreal... | reverse complement strand
CGCACTTTTTGGAGTAGCGGTTTCTTCCTTTGCTCCGTGGGTCGAGCCACCCTCGAAATCCTCAAACAGTATAGAGAACCAAGGCGGTCGCTAACCCAGACTAAAGTCCGGGATTGCGCTCGCTGAGCGGTTTATGCACCCTCCCTTGCCCCCGGTGCCATCCTAAAACTCAGAGCAACCGGGGGGGCACAAAAAACCTCCAAGGACGCTTTGCACCTGTCGGGCGACTCGCGCGAGCACTAGGACGGCGCTGAGCTGCGGGCGAGCTGCCGTTGTTCATTGTTCCAGAGCCGCGCTCGGGAATCAGGCTAGCACGGGGGACCAAGATTGCAAGCAGGTCGTTTGTCTGGTGGATTGGTCACGGAACTTTGCGGCCAACCGATTATCAATAGCGAAGGGCGGTAGTCAACACCTGCCCTCGTATTTCCCCTTACTTGATCGGATCGTGAATGGTGACAAGCTTGGTGCCATCTGGGAATGTCGCCTCCACCTGAACCTCATGGATCATTTCTGCGACGCCGTCCATCACCTGGTCGCGCCTAAGTATGCTGGCACCGAAGCTCATGATCTCGGCGACGGTTCTACCGTCACGGGCCGCTTCCATAACCTCGGCGGAAAGGATTGCGACGGCTTCGACGTAATTAAGCTTTAAGCCGCGGGCCTGTCGCCTGCGGGCCAGATCGGCCGCGACAACGATCATCAGCTTTTCTTGTTCACGCGGGGTTAGGTGCACCGATGTCCTCCCGGATCAGAGCTTAGCGGTACGACGAAGACCGAAAAAGAACCGCCCCCAGGAACAAGGATGGGAGACGAACTAGCATGATACAGAACGAAATACGCTCTATCTGCTCCGTTCTGTTGCAAGCATTTTGAGCCGTCAATTGACTTTTCGTGGTGGCACCGCTTCACGGCCAAACAGAAGCAGTTTCGCCGCGTGCCAAAGCGCGTGCAAGCCCGCAAGCACATCGCGCCCATGGCATGCAAGTGATCGCACAACCAGTCCATGGGCCACAAGCGTGCTGATTCCCCAGACCGCCCGAGCCGGCTGGCTCAGTTTTCGAGCGAGTTCGCGCAGTTCCTGCTCGGCCGCCAGCCACACACCGGGTTCAGGGCCGACGCGGCAAATATAAAAAGTGGCCCAGTAACGGTAAGGACCCAAGCGCGCTAAAGACCCCAGCGCGCGATCACGCGGTTCGAGCCGAATTCGTTCGGTCCCGATCCTTCGGCCTGCTGCGTAGAGATCGGATTTCATTTCGACACGTTCGTACTCGAACACTTCCCCCCGGGCTTCCCGGCCCGGCGCGAGGATCTCCCAACAGAACAGTCCGGCACCCTGGGCGAGGTGGATCGTCGTCCGCTGAGAGAAGCAGGCTCGAGCAAACGGAATTAGCGGGTCCGGAAGGTACTCAAGAAGTGCGTTTTCGGCGACGTCGATCTCGGTTGACTGCGTTGTCGCCGATGTGTTCGCAGGCGGGCGGTAGATGCGCGTTGCGCCGGTCGTGGTGAGCTGAACACTCGCGCCCGCGCCTACTCTCACAGAAAGCGCAAGCCGATCGCCGCCGAGCAGACCTCCGGAAACATTGTGAAGATGAGCGAGTGCGGAGCCGTCGTCGAGCGGAAAGGCACGGACGACCCGGAGCGGTGGTTCTTGCAGGCTAGCGTCGAGCACCGTATGTCCCGATGATTGGTCGCGCTTGAAATCCAGGGCGAGCGATGCTTGCACACCTCTGCGTGAGAGTTGGGGGCAGATCACGGCGCGGTCGACTTCGTTCAAGAAGGCCATGTGCTCGGCGGGACTGCAACGACTAAAGCCTCCGTGATTTTGGGGAGGCGATGGCGGTTCTTGCGACGCGCTGCTTTGGAAATTCTCACCGAATGCACCCCTTAACTTACGAACAAGCGCGTCGAGAGCGCGGGGTGTTCCATGCCACCCCAATCGAGCAATGGCATAAAGCAGCAGGCATCATCGATCTCGCACGTGGCGCTGCGTGCCGCCGTTTCGATGATAGCCGGCTTCAGTCTCCAGAGGATCCGGGTTGCCTCTGTCTGCCCGAGCGGCAACAGCCGCTGGCAGGCGGAGACGAGGCAGGCAATGGATTGATGAAGATACGCAAGCACGGCGCGATTTTCATCGATTCCGAGCGCTCCGCACCCTAAGCCGAATGCCGGGCTGTGATGAATCACGCCGCCCTTGCTACCGGAAGGCCTGTTTGCCGGCAGGGCCTCCCCGAGCTCCGGGAACTCACCGAGCGCCAAAACGGCCCGGAGAAAGTTCTGTCCCAGAGCTGCACTCCCCGACCGGCTCTCGCGCGCTGGTTTCAGTGCGCTCAGCTGGTCATTGATCTCAAACCATCGGGCGGATGAAAACCTTTCGGGACGAGGGTTCATCAAACGATGGGCCTGGCGACAAAAAACCGCTTCCAGCATTCCTGCTTCTTCCAGGTATCCGTAGAGAAATCTCGAGAGGTCGCCTGCTTGGATGAGTCCCTCCGATACCAGCGTTTCGAGGCCAAACGAATGGGCGAGCGAACCGATGGGCAATGCGCTGTCGGCTAACTGTAGAAGACGCAGTTCGGCGAGATCCAAACAAGATCGCGAGGCGGCACGGGCTCGGTCCGATTCCACCGGCATCATTCCTTACGTGTGGTGATGATCGTGCGTATGGCTGCGGCCGTCGTCATGTTCATCAGCATGTCCATGCTCGTGGCCTTCTGAGTGAGGCCTCCGTGTATAGGGCGCGTGCGCGTCGATGAGGGAACGACGCAAGTCCGGCGACCGTACCAGGTACGGTTCGAGCCAGGCCACGACATGATCGAGTCCCACTTCGTCGCGCAGGTTTGTGAACAGGAATGGACGATCGCCTCTCATCTTGCGCGAATCGCGGTCCATCACTTCCAGAGAGGCACCCACATACGGAGCAAGGTCGATTTTGTTAATCACGAGTAGGTCCGACCGCATGATGCCTGGACCGCCCTTGCGCGGGATCTTGTCGCCCTCGGCCACATCGATCACGTAAAGCCAGATGTCTACTAGTTCAGGGCTGAACGCGGCGCCGAGATTGTCTCCTCCGCTTTCAACAAGGATGAGTTCCAGACCGGGAAGGGTGTCTTCGAGCTCGGCAATCGCCTGTAAATTCATGGAGGCATCTTCGCGGATGGCCGAATGGGGACATGCGCCCGTCTCGACTCCGCGGATGCGCTCGGCGGGGAGAGTTCCCTGATGGAGCAGGAATTCCGCGTCCTCTTTCGTGTAGATGTCGTTCGTGACGACGGCGAGGCTATACCGGGGAAAAAGCCGCCGGCTCAGCCGATCAACAAGTGCCGTCTTTCCGGAACCGACGGGCCCTGCAATGCCGACGCGGAATGCACGGGATGAATTGTGTTTTTCCATTTCTTTGACCCCGGAAATCGCGAGCGTACCCTGCAAACGTTCTGGCGATGGCCACAGGCGCCAGAACCCACCGTGAACTCTGGCGGCATTGCGGCGCGTCTGAAGCCATACCGCGATGGGACACGCCGCGTTCCAGCGCAGGGTCGCTAGCGTTTGTGCGCGACTTTCACATCCGTGTCCCCGGCGACAGCGCCGACTCCCTGGCGAACGAGTGCGATGAAGGCGGCGGCCGAACGCGGGAGGGTGCGATCGCGCCGGTAAACGATTCCCAACTCTCGCCAAACCTCGCTGTCGGAAATGGGGATGAGCTTCACCTGACCGGCCCGGACTTCATCGCGGGCGAAGGTCTCGCTGATAATGGAAACGCCCAGACCGGCGGCAACGAACCGCTTGATCATTCCGACGCTCGGCAATTCCATGGTAACGCGAAGCCGGGAGCGGTACGGGCGGAATTGCTTGTCGAGCACCTGGCGCATGAAACCGGTCTTGGGAAATATCAATGGCTGCTCGGCGATGTCGCTCGTGAGTACCGATTTGTACGACGCGAGGGGATTGGTCGGGCTGACCATCAGCATCAGACGATCTTTGAAGATGACATGAACCTTGAGGCTGGGAGATTTTACCGGCAGCGTAACGATGCCCACGTCAACGGTGCCGTCTTCGACTTTCTCGAGAACCTTATGGCTGAAATTGCGGTAGATGCTGATTTGTACCGATGGAAAGCGCCGGCTATACTCGGCGAAAATGTCCGGGAGCACGTAAAGACACGTCGCTTCGTTCGCTCCGACAGCGAGTGTGCCGCGCGGGGTGCTGGCCTGGTCGGCAACGGCACGCAGCGATTCATTCCGCAGAGTGAGGAGCCGTCCTGCGTATTCAAGCAGCGTTTCGCCTGCAACCGTTAACCGGACCGATTTCCCCACGCGGTCGAAAAGCTTCTGGCCATATTCGTGTTCGAGCTGGCGGATTTGTGCGCTTACCGCCGGCTGCGAGCGGTAGAGCTTCTGACCGGCCCGCGAAAAACTCCCCTGTTTAGCGATTTCGACGAATGTAATGAGATGGTCAAAGTCCATGAGTGGTGGGCCAGAGTATACCAAAGAAGTGCTCCAACACGGGTTGATCAACGTCTGCCCTGTGATGCTCGATCATCCTCGCTCGCGGGGTCGCAGGTCTCTCACAGGGGCGGGGTTCGACGGCATGATAGGCATCCTCGGGGCGGAGCGGATCAGAAAGCAGGAGACTGGCGATTTCCAGCCTCCCCCGAGATGCCTTGTCTTGGCGACTCCCGCGGCCACGATTCGAACTCCGAAGACGACAGAAGAACCCCTCTTGGGTGTCGCTGGCACTTCCTCCCGGATTTTTGGTTTGAAAGTCAGTGGTAGGGGTGTAGAAGATATGCGTCGACTGCGTTCATGCGCAAACCAGGGTTTCGAAACAAAGCACGAAGAAGGAAGGAGTAAGGATGAGAAAGCGGTTCCCGAGAAGAGTCGTACTCACACTCTGCTTTAGTGCTTCGTTCTGTTCCGCCCGAGCCCAGGACCAAGGGCAGGTTTCGCCCGTTCCGATAACGAGGGTGGGAGAAGTGACTTTCGCGCGCCATTGTGCGGTGTGTCACGGCAATCCTGATGCCGGGCTGCAAGCTCCCGACCCGGCAACCCTGGCTCAACTGACGCCCGAAGCTATCTATGCTGCACTCACGACGGGTGTAATGCGCGTCCAAGGGCAAAAGCTGACCGACGAGGAACAGCAGCGCGTGGCTGAATTTCTGAGCGGTCGGCCACTTGGCAGCGCGCAGGCCGGTGACGCTAAATTGATGCCGAATCGCTGTTCGACCAGCGGGACCTTGCACGACCCATCGGCACCGCCGTCGTGGAACGGCTGGGGCGTCGACGTGGAGAATACGCGATTCCAGCCAACCAGCGCCGCGGGGCTGACATCTGAGCAGGTATCTAAGCTGAAATTGTCCTGGGCATTTGGATTTCCCGGCGGCGTATCTGCATGGGGCCAGCCAACGGTTGCGGGTGAGAGGGTATTCGTTGGCGCCGATACCGGATATGTCTATTCGTTATCCGCAAAGTCAGGTTGTGTTTACTGGTCTTATCGGGCCCAGGCGGCCGTGCGGACCGCAATAAGCATTGGTCCTTTGAGCAAACCTGCCGCAAGCAAGTATGCGGTCTACTTCGGTGACCTGAAAGCCAATGTGTATGCCTTGGATGCATTAACGGGCGAACCGCTCTGGACGACACGGGTCGAAAACCACTACACCGCGCGGATTACCGGCGCTCCGAAGCTATACCGCAATCGTCTCTATGTTCCGGTCTCCTCAATCGAAGAAGTAGGGGCCTGGGCGCTCGATTACCCTTGCTGCACATTTCGAGGGAGCGTGGCGGCCTTGGACGCGACTTCTGGCAAACAGCTCTGGAAAAGCTATGTCATTCGCGAGAAACCAAGACCCATCCGCAAAAATGCGAACGGAGCACAATTGTGGTCTCCTGCTGGTGCAGCGGTCTGGAATTCTCCTACCATCGATGTCAAACGCCAATCGCTCTATGTCGGAACCGGCGGCTCCTATACCGAACCAGCCGCCGAGACAACTGACTCAATCATTTCTCTCGATCTGAAAACAGGAAAGATGCTGTGGGCGTTCCAGGGGACCGCACGGGACGCATACCTGGGGCTGGCGGGCTGCGCTCAGAATGTTAGCAGTCGGTCGGAAAACTGCCCGATGGTAGAAGGACCCGATTGGGATTTCGGTTCTTCGGCCATCCTTCGGACGCTGCCTGGGCACCGCAGAATTCTGCTCGGTCCACAGAAGAGTGGAAATGTCTTCGGCCTGGATCCCGACCGAAAAGGCGCCTTAGTCTGGAAGGCTGAGCTCGCCAGGACTCCGCCCTCAACCACCGGTCTGATCGCTTTCGGTGGGGCGGCAGACGAGTTAAACGCGTACTTTGCGCTCACCTCCGGTAGCATGGCTGCTCTGAAGTTAACCGACGGCAAAGTGGTTTGGTCGACTCCTGTGAGGGCCAAGACTGACCGGGCGGGTCAGCTTGTCCGAACTGCGGGGCCGTCTGCCGCCGTATCCGCAATCCCCGGGGTCGCCTTCGTCGGTGATTGGGACGGAACGCTGCGCGCCTTCTCGACTCTCGATGGCCGGATGATCTGGGAATATGACACGGCCCAGGAGTACGCGACAGTCAATGGCGTTCGAGCGAAAGGTGGGTCCATGGGTTCGGCGGGTGCGGTGATAGCCGAGGGCATGTTGTTTGTAGGATCGGGATATGGCTTATACACAGGAACCAAGCCAGGGAACGTGCTACTCGCCTTTTCCCCGGAATAGACGCCTGCAAATCGGGATGAACCTGAGCCTAGCGGTCCCCGTGGGAGTGATTGACTCACTAGAGAAGATCCGGCCGTGTGGATGTACCATCCTGGCATCGGTCATGGGGCGTTTGATCCGATCGGGTGAGCGACGGTTTGAAGTATTTGCGCAAGACAGGACGATCACGTTCTGAAACGATGGCCGAGGCCGCTTTGGCCTCAATGTGCACCTATAATCGCGAGGAGTTGAGCATGAAATCCCAGTCCAGTAAGCCCCTTTCGCGACGCACCTTGCTTGAAATTCTTTTTGCAACGGGCAGCTTTCCTTTACTGGTACGAAACCGCCTCGGTCGACAGGTTCACGCTGCTCTGACGCGGCCCTTCCGCGTGGATATTCCTCCACCAACCATCGACCGCATTCTCGACCGCGTGCGTAAAGCGCACTGGCCCGACCGGCTAGAGGCGGATGACTGGCGCTACGGCGCCAACTGGGATTACATGAAGGCTTTGACTCAGCATTGGACCACGCGGTTTGACTGGCGGACAGCGGAGGAAAGCCTAAACCGTCACCCGCAGTTTCTTGCGCGAGTTGGCGATTATGACATTCACTTCTATCACGTGAAGGGACGCGGCACAAAGCCCGTTCCATTGATCCTCACCCACGGCTGGCCGGGCTCGGTCTTCGAGTTCCTCGAAGCGATCGGACCACTGACTGATCCCGTCGGTTTCGGCGGCTCGCCCGATGATGCGTTTGACGTGGTCATCCCCTCTGTGCCTGGCTTCGGGTTCTCGTCAAAGCCCAACGGCAAACCAATCGGTCCGCCAACGACTGCCATGCTCTGGCACCGGCTGATGACCGACGTGCTGGGCTACACGAAGTACGGCGCACAGGGAGGAGACTTGGGAAGCAGGGTCACGACGCAACTGGCCCGCCAATATCCAGATTTTCTCCTGGGTATCCACTTCAACGGAGTTGGAGTGCCCCCGCCTCCTGTAGCAGAACAGACGCAGCAAGAGCGCGACTGGGCAAACACCGTAGTCGCTTTCGTTGCGGCTGAAAGGGATTACTTCAACGAACATCAGCATAAGCCACAGACTGTGGCGTTTGCTCTCGCCGACAACCCACTCGGCACGGCGGCTTGGATTGTCGAAAAATTGAAGGGGTGGAGCGATTCGGGCAGCGGGCTTGAGCCCATCTTCACCAAAGACCAGGTGCTCACAGACGTGATGCTCTATCTGGTAACCGACACCGTGGACTCTTCGGTCTGGTTTTATCGGGGAATGCTAGATGACATTTCCAATCTTGTTGGCAAGGTCACCGTGCCAACTGGCTTCGCCTCTTTCCCTCATGAGATGCCGACCTTAAATCCTCCCCAGAGTGTGCTCGCGCGGAACTTTAATTTGGTGCACTACACGACGATGACGCGAGGCGGCCATTTTGCGTGTTGGGAGCAACCCGAGCTACTCGTGGGAGACTTGCGGCAGTTTTTCGGAAAATTGCGGAGCTAAACAACCGTTATCGAATCGCTAATATAGCGCGAGCGAGCTACCCTTGCCACTACCGCAGTGGCGATGCAATTGACACCAGAAGACGACTGGGGTACGGTTTTGCTCAATCAGAGAGTTGCAATCGGAAGTCCCGGTTTGTTTATTCAAAGACGCGAAATCGCGTCCCATGTCAATGACTTGGAGACCCATATTCATCTAGTTCATTGAGCGCTGTTTCCTGAGTGGGAGGGGATCACGTGAAACGTGTATGGACTTGCATTCGGCATCTGTCCCCCGCTTCGGTTTGTGTTCTGTTTATTTGGGCGATTCCCACGGTCCTGCCCCTCCCCGCCACCCCGGTTTCTGGAGCGGAGGTTTATCAGAATCATTGCGCAGCATGTCACGACCAAGTGGGTTCGCGGGCGCCGTCGCGTGACGCGCTGCAGAAAATGCCGGCGGCGCGCATCCTCCGGACCTTGGACTTCGGGTTGATGATGGGCGTGGCCTACCCGCTGAAACGAGAAGAACGGGAGGCCGTGGCCAAGTTTCTAGGGACTACGGCGAGCGATGCGCCTCTCCCCGCCAGCTCCTTCTGCCCCGCCGGGCAACATACCTTGTCCGCCAAGCCGACCGGAGCTTGGAATGGGTGGAGCCCCTCTCCGTCGAACATGCGGTATCAATCGGCCGAGCAGGCCGGGCTCACGATTGGGCAGATCCGACACCTCAAGTTGAAATGGGCATTCGGTTTCCGGGGCGACGTCACTGCCTTCGCGGCACCAAGCGTATTAAACGGAACGCTCTTGGTGGGGAGCGCGGGCGGCGCAGTCCAAGCTCTGGACGTCAAGACTGGTTGTCTCCATTGGGTGTTTCAGGCAAATGGGCCTGTCCGCGCAGCCATCGTTGCCATTCAATCGGGCCCGCTAAATTCGCTGGTCTTCGGCGACCAGATCGGCTGGGTTTACTCGCTCGACGCAAGGACCGGTCGCCTGCTCTGGAAGCGAAGAGTAGAAGACCACGAAGCCACGCGGCTGACTGGGTCGCCTGTGGCGCAAAATGGTGTGGTATTCATCCCGGCCGCGTCCTGGGAGGAAACTCGATCGATCGACCCCCAGTACCCTTGTTGTACGTTCCGCGGCAGCGTAACCGCGCTTCGCGTTCGGGACGGCTCGGTCGTTTGGAAGTCGTACATGGTGGATCCGCCCAGCAAGACCGGCGTCAACAGCGCGGGAGCTCTGCAGTGGGGTCCTTCCGGTGCTGGAGTTTGGTCCGCTCCGACTGTGGATTCAAAACGCGGACTACTCTACATCGGCACCGGGGATAACTATTCGTTGCCCGCAACCACGACCAGCGATGCCGTAGTGGCGCTGGAAATCAAGACGGGGCGGATCGTCTGGTCCCAACAAACGACTCCGGGCGACGTTTACACTTCCGGTTGTCGCGACCGAAACGCAAACTGTCCGGCAAACAATGGGCCAGACTATGATTTCGGCTCATCCGCCATTTTGGTGCGCTCCGCAAGTGGCCGGGACATCATCGTTTCCGGACAAAAGTCCGGCGTCGTGTACGCTCTTGATCCGGACCAGAAGGGCAAAATCCTTTGGCAGACTCGCGTTGGAAAGGGCGGCACCGATGGGGGCATTGAGTGGGGAATGGCCACCGATGGACAGGCAGTCTACGCTGCGGTTTCTGATTTGGGTTCCACTGCGAGGGGTGTTGCGCCTGTGGGCAATGCTGAGCTCGATCCCGCGCAGGGTGGTGGCCTGACGGCATTGCGTCTCGAGGATGGTGGGAAAATCTGGTTCGCGCCGGGCCAGCCGTGTGATCCTCCGCGGCCTGGCTGCAGCCCCGCTCAGCCGGCCGCAATCACGGCGATCCCCGGCGTGGTCTTTTCGGGCTCGCTCGACGGACATCTGCGGGCGTTTGCGTCTGAAGACGGTGAGGTTCTGTGGGACTTCGATACCGCCAAGGAGTATGCCACCGTCAATGGAATCCCAGCAAAAGGAGGTTCGCTCGACGGAGCGGGCCCGGTAGTCGTCGGTGGCTTAGTTTTCGTCAATTCCGGTTATCCCCGAAATGGCGGTATGCCCGGCAATGTGCTGTTGGCGTTTGCTCCGGATGAATAGCGCGGCGTGTCGCCGTTTGTTAGGTCGCCGGGCCGGCGTGCGCAGGCTCCTCGCCGAGCTGCCGCAGGGTTGGTATTACCCTACGGGCAAAGATCTCCAGGTTCCGCTTGGTGAGATCGTGCGGCAGAGTGGCGAACTGTAGCATCGGCAGCAAGTAGCCGAAACCGATCTGCTTCTGGAACTGCTCGATCTGCTGACGGAGCGTCTCGGGGCTGCCGCAAAGGAACATGCCTTTTTGCAACAGATCATCGATCGTTTGCGGACCGCCGGTGATAGCCCCCTTGACGCCCATGACTCCTTTCATCGATCGCAGGGAGAGGTAGCCTGGCGGTAACAGCATCTCGGGCGGCATCCTCAGAAACTTGTTGACCAAGTTTTCGATGTGAGGTTTTGCTTCACGGTAAGCCTGCTCGTCGGTATCGGCGACATAGATCGGCACCGACCAGCCGAGCTGATCCGACGAAGCCTCATAGCCGCGCTTCGCCGCTTCTTCCTTATACATGGCCATGTATTTGGCCAGCGCGGCTGCGGGACTAAACGTTTGCAGATACGTATATCTGCGGCTCGGATCCGAGGCCCATTCGATGGTCTCCCGGCTGCCCTGTGAGGGAATCCAGATCGGCGGATGAGGTTGCTGGTAGGGCCGAGGCCAAGTGTTGACATAATTGAATTGATAGTACTTACCGTAAAACGGAAACGGGCCCGTCTCGGTCCAGGCCCTCAGGATCAGGTCGTGCGCCTCGTGAAAACGCTCGTGCGACTCGGCCGGGTTCGCCCCGCAGGCGTGGTATTCGGCGCCAATGCCGCGCACAAAGCCCGCTACGAGCCGTCCTCCGGTTATGTTGTCGAGCATAGCGTATTCCTCGGCGACCGTGAGCGGATTGTTCAGCAGCGGCAGCGCTCGCCCAAGCACCGCGATTTTGGCCCGTTTCGTGCGTCGCGCGAGTGCGCCCGCCGTCACCCCAGGAGTCGGCATGAGGCCGTAGGCGTTCTGGTGATGCTCGTTGACGCAGATTCCGTCGAGACCAAGCTCGTCGGCGTACTCGAGCTCATCGAGATAGCGGTTATAGAGCAAGTGGCCTTTCACCGGATCGTAGTAAGAATTCGGCAGAGTCACCCAGGCAGAGTTGTACTTCTCGGTGTAGTTCAGATCGAGGTCCGCGTAAGGCATCAAATGGAGGAAGAAGAACTTCATGAATCGACTCCTTGAAGAAAGCGAGTCACCGTGTTGACGAAGTCGGTCGTCTTCTCCAGCTGTGGTAAGTGGCCGCAATTGGGCAGGATTTCAAGGCGCGCGTTCGGGATCAGGTCGCGGAACGCCGGCCCGTATTGCGATGGTATCAACCGATCCTCGGCGCCCCACAAGATCAAGGTGGGCAAAGTGATTCGATGAAGCCATTTCGCGAGATGGACATTGTAGAGCCGAGGCTGCCAGGCGAGCTTCGCCGTAGTCAGCCTGTTTTTGAGTTGGATATCCAGGTCCTCTTGGTTCGGCTGCTCCTCGAGCATGGCCTCGGCGAGCTTCTGATCGTAGAACAGATTGCGGGTGAGTTCCTGCGTTGACCACAAGAAAATATCGCCCTTCTCTACACCCGGCACATGGATGCCGGCGGCCCCCACAAGAGTCAGCGTACGGAGCGAGCTCTGATTGCGCACAGCGAGCTCCGCAGCAACCCAGCCGCCCAGCGAGGTGCCCACCAGATGAACCTGATCGAGGCCCAGTCCTCCGATGAAGTCGAGGTAGAAGTAGGCAAGGTCGCCGATATCGTCGAGCCACTGAGGCGTCTCCGAGAGGCCAAAGCCCGGGTGCTCCGGGACGATCAGTTCGAAGTTCTGGGACAGGCCTTCCATGAAAGGAAGCCAGCGCCCTGCCCCCCGTGCTCCGTGCAGGTAGAGAAGCGGCTGACCTCTACCCCCGCGATGCACGCTCACCCCACAGCCAGCGATCCTCTCTACGGAGTGCCGAATGGCGGTCATGTTCTTCTCCTGGCTCCGGCGATCGAGTTTTATGTTCGCGGCGTTAGGGCGAGGCGCAGGCCTGGGGTGCTGATACACAATGCCACCCCGCCCTCGCGAAAGCCGCATGGCAAGCGTCCAGCCTGCCGTCTTGGCTTGCTCCACAGATTCGCGAGAGTCGACGCGTTCCGCATCCACGGCACTGGGAGAGTCTTGTGCGGCACGTGGGTATTTTGGCGGATGAGTGAAGCTCAGCGAGCGGCTACAACCTCGGTTGATAAACCGTCCGAATCTTCGCCGACAGACCCGAACTAGACGCGAGCTGCTTTCCCCCGATAGGCCGGGACGAAAATTTCCGCCACGAACGTCTCAAGCGTCGTAGGAGTCGTGTTCATTGGTGAGCGCGGTTCGAGCGCTTTCATGTGGCCCGAATTGAGTGCATCCGTCATTTCCAACAACAGGTCCGCCATGTTGGAAGACATTCCCATCTTTGTCAAAGCAGGTTTCAACTGTTCCGCAGGCAATTGCTTGTACGCCAGGCTGGGCTTGCCAATCGCAGCGCCTACGATCTTCGCAACTTCCTCGTACGTGACGTCGCGAGCCCCGTGTAGTTCACGCGGACGCTTTCCCTCAAAATCCAGTTTCAATAGGGCTTCGGCTGCCACGGTCCCTATATCGCGCGTGGCGATCATTGGTAGCGGCAGGTCCGAACGCAGTGGGCCAGCGACGCTTCCAAGAACCTGAATCACACCGACCTGTGGCAGAATATTTTCCATGAAGTAGCCGGCCCGCAGGTAAAGGGCGTTTAGTCCAGCAATCCCTTTTAGTTTTTCCTCAAGATTGTGCAGCCCGACCACGGGGCCCGTTTTCTCCGGTTTGTCCGCGCCTACGCTACTTAGTACGACAACATGTTTTAACCCGCTCTTCTCGATCGCGGACAACAAAGCATCATTTACTCGCTCCTGGTAGGAGCGCACATCGGGAGAACTAATACTAGGCGGGACCATCGCGTACGCTGCCTTAGTGCCGGAAAATGCTTTCGCCATAGCGCCCGCGTCGGTTACGTCAGCAACGAATGCGTCTGCACCCTTCTGTGTGAATCGTTCGAGCCGCTTCGCGTCGCGGCCCACAACACGCACTTTCCCGCCGTTTGCGAGAAGTGTCTCCGCTACGATGCTTCCAGTGTTTCCTGTGGCGCCTGTGATAACGTACATGAGCTTCTCCTTGTCGATTCTATCGGCAGACTCTTTCTCTCCTGATTGTAGATGTCAGCCACCTCTGCCGACTCAAGCTAGATGAAATTCTCGGTTTCTCCTGACGCTATCAGGGAACAGCATAGCTTCCTCCCTCGAATGCGTTCAGCGGGCAGAGCGATTCTCACCGAAATTTTACGCGTTGCCAGGCTATCGCGCAGAAGTTTTGCAGAATCTTATCCCGGCCTCCGTGGGAACCTCTTCCCTGCCTATTATTATCCCTTTCTGCCCGCGTTTGTCGGCGCGCCCCCCCCACGAATGCGCCTCAATCCGTCAGTGAACCTTGTCGGTGTCCCCCAGCATTACGTCGGCGCAGAGCCAGACGAGGAGCGTATCACCGAGCAAGATGCCGTGCGCACTTGTTGTCGCTATACGCATGAGGATCCGATCAGAAGACCTCGAAACAATCCAGTTATCCATTGTCTCGTCTGGTTTGCAGACACGTGGTTAACCGTATCTTGCTCCTCGGGCCGAAGACTGATTTTCGATTCGCTCGATCCCGAACGGATCGTTCCGGCTGTGGAACTTCGTCCGGCGCGCCAGTTACTCCCCTGCAAATCGATAGAGAGCTCTTCGCCGCCCTCGACCGACCGATCCCGCGATTTCGTCAAAAAAGAAAACGAACTGCGTCCCGAGAGCCGGCAAGCGTAGATGACAGAAACGGTGTGATACGGAGCGTTTCGCGTGTCTCACTTTATGAACCATGGTTGCATATTGACACCGACGACTTTCTATCTACAATGCGGGTGGGGCGCGTCACACCCGGGCGTCCGAAAGCCTGGGTCAACTCAGGAGGCCAGGTTTTGCCAGGAACTCCGCTTTCGAACAAAAAACGTGCCTCCAGCGACACGACTCTTTCACCAGGGTCGAGCAAGTCGTTGCAGCAAGCGCTCCGTATTCTCTTCCACTTCCGAGACAGCGGCCCCGAGCTAGGCCTCGCACAGCTAGCCTCTGCATTGTGCCTGAACAAGACTGCGCTCTACCGCCGCTGACCGCCATGGAGAAGTTCGAACTGATCGAGAAGAACCCGGCGAGCGAAGGATTCCGGCTCGGTCTGAAACTTCATGAGCTCAGAACAAAAGCAGTGGCGTCAAGAACGCTGCGCAGCGAGGCGCGCCCCTTTCTCAAGGAGATGTCGGACCGTTGCAATGAGGCGGTAGGTTTCGCCGTTGCTGCCGACGGAGGGATCCTACGTCTCGATCGGGTTGACTCACCGCACACGGTCATCGCCGTACGCACGACTGTGGGCGCGCGGTTCCCGGCACGCTGCTCAGCGATTGGGCGAGTCGTGCTCGCGTACCTGCGAGAAGACGAAGTCAAAGCAGATCCTCTTAAAAGAATGGTCTAGTTCGTTTCACGCCATTCACGCTGACGGCGTGTCGAATCGGAAGAAAAATCGGCGGACGACTCGCGAGCGCGGGTATGCCCTGGACAGGCAGGAGCGAGAGGGAGGATTAATCGGCGTAGCAACTCCGGTTCTCGCGAAGGGTGCCCGGATCGTCGCGGCCGTTCGAATCGCAGGACCCACACCGCGGTTCCCGGGGCAAGAGCTCTCTCAGAAAATCTCGCTGGCCAAAGAAACGCTGGCAGGATCACGAGCTGCCTCGGTGACCTGATCGAAGACCTTAGTTCAGCGTCCTGACGGTCGAGGGTGCTATCTTCGGTGAAATCAATTGGGGAGAACATGACATGGCTACGCCATACCGGGCCGAACACGTGGGAAGCTTCTTGCGACCGCCCCAGCTGATCGAGGCGCGGCGAACGTCTGGGTCCGCTCCAGACGATCAGAAGCGCCTGCGGGCAATTGAGGACGATCACATTCTGCGCGTCCTGGCCAAACAGAAGGAGCTGGGATTCGAAATTTTCACCGACGGAGAGTTGCGCCGGCGCAATTTCATGAGTGACTTCACCGACGCAGTCGAGGGTTTCGACTTCCGAGACGCTGTCGCGCGCACGTGGAAGGCGGGAGAGGAGAAGGATACCCCGGTCAGCAGTGTAACCGGAATTGTTACCGCTGCGCTTCGGGAGATCCGGCCGCTCACCGGGCACGAGCTGTCATTTCTGAAACAACATGCTCCCGGCGCCATCAAGATGACGCTGCCGAGCGCCACGCAGTTCCCTGCGATCTCATTCAAGCGCGGGGTCACAGACAAGGTGTATAAGGACCATTCCGCCCTGTTGTGGGACATCGTGGGGATCATGAAAAAGGAACTTTCCCGACTCTCGGCCGAGGGTGTGACCTACATTCAGATCGACGCGCCACGTTACAGCTACTTCATCGATGAGAAGTGGCGGGACTGGATTCGCACCGAGATGAAGATGGAGCCGGACGTTCTGCTCGACGAATCGATCCGTGCAGACAACGCGTGCTTCGACGCGGCGCGACGCCCGGGCGTTATACTGGCGATGCATCTTTGCCGAGGCAACAACCGTAGCCATTGGTACGCTGAAGGCGGCTACGACGCCATTGCGGAGAAGCTCTTCACGACCCTGGCGGTCGATCGCTTCCTGCTCGAGTACGACGACGCGCGCTCGGGAACGTTTGAGCCGCTGCGTCTGGTCCCGAAAGGCAAGATCGTCGTGCTGGGGCTCGTTAGCTCCAAGCGGCCGCAGCTCGAGGGGAGTGATCAGCTCATGGAGCGAATTGACGAAGCGTCGAGGTACGTTCCGCTCGAGAACCTCGCACTGAGCCCACAGTGCGGTTTCGCCTCTACGATGGAAGGAAATCTGCTTACCGAAGACGAACAATGGGCCAAGCTGCAGCTTGTGGCGAAAACGGCTCGACGTGTGTGGGGCTGAGCTGAGGCGATCTCGTCGCTGATAACAGCCTGTTCGAGACCGCCCTGTGTGCCTTCGTTTGTCTGCGTCCTCGCTATAAACTGCTTCGGACACCCTACGGTGGGTACTCGAAAGTTTGAGGAGCACGATGACTCCACAAATCAAGACGACGACGGTTGGCAGCTATCCCGTTCCATCCTGGATGGTCGGAAATACTTCGCGCCTGGTGTTGCGTGACGCCGTAATGGCGGTACTGAAGACTCAGGAACTGGCTGGTTTGGACTTGGTGACCGACGGAGAGCTCATGCGTTTCGATCCCAGCCATCCCGAGACCAACGGGATGGTCGACTACTTCGTTTCTCGGTTGGCTGGGACCCGGAAACAATTCTCTCTTTCAGATTTTGACCGGTACCGGGCTGATCGCGCCTCGGGATTCCGACTTCTGACGGCCGGGATGGTCGTTGGCAAGATTGAAGACGGCACGCTGAACCTACCTAGAGATTTTGAGTTCGTACGTCCACTAACGGAATTCCCGTTTAAGTTCACCTGTACGGGCCCCCACATGCTTTCCAGGGTCCTCACCAATCTGTTTTACGCAAATGTGGCCGATCTCGCCATGGATATTGCCGTAGTTCTTCGCCGACAACTCGAGCTGGTCGAAGCTGATACGGTGCAGCTAGATGAGGCATCCATCATCGGTTACCCTCAAGACGCCGGTTGGGCGGCCGAGGCGATCAACCATGTTTTGGGTGGTGTCTTAAATGAAAAGGCCGTCCATATCTGTTTTGGCAATTACGGGGGCCAGCCGATGCTGAGGGGTTTCTGGCGCGATCTGATGCCATTCCTGAATTCCCTGCAGGCCGATCACCTCGTCCTGGAGTTCGCTCGGCGCGGCTATGAAGAGCTGCCCCTGTTCGTGGATCTCGACCCGAGGATTTCTCTGGGGATTGGATTGATCGACATCAAGGACAATGAGGTGGAAACGCCCGAGCTGATAGCCTCGCGCATCGAAAATATTGTGAAAACGTTGGGTCCAGAACGGTTGCGGTACGTTCATCCCGACTGTGGCTTTTGGATGCTGCAGCGGAGCGTCGCAGATCGCAAGATGCGCGCTCTAGTCGAGGGGCGGGACCTGTTTGAAGGGCGAGCATAACGATTTTTCCCTGCAGAGGTCTACCTAAGATGGCCGAGGACGAAAGGGGTGCCGTTCGAGCAGTTGTCTTTAACCATCTTGCTGGCATCGTACTGGCTCCCACGATCAAAGCATTGTCTGACCGCCGAGTATTCGACCTCTTTCTCGATGACCATAGAGAATGGCTAGAACTCGAAGAGGTCGTAGATCGAACTCATGCCAATCGAGGCTACATGCGAGTCGCCCTTCGCCTGTTGTCCTCTTGTGGGTGGTTGAAACAGCGGATCGTGGAGCCCGGAGGATCTCCATCCTACACCTTGACGCGCGAGGGGAGAATCGCCGCAAAATTTGCGCCCCTACTCTATGGAGAGGTCACCTCTTTCGTTTCCAAGGCGATTTTCTTGGAAGATTTTCTTTTCGGAAAATCTGATGGACCCGTCCTGCCATCTCTGCAGGAGCTAGTACGAAGATGTAGAGAGAGGTGGGGAATTGCTCCTCATCGAGACCCAATCGAAGCGAGAGTCCGCGAGCAGATTCGCGGACATCTCGACGGTGTGCTGCTCGGCCCGTGCATGGTGGCACTAGCGCGCGGCGGGATCTTGGCTCAGCTGGAGAGCGGGCCTCTGGAGATCAGCTCTATTCTCGCGAATCGAGCAAGCCTGGTGTGCCTCTTGGAGCTGCTGACCACGCAGGGCTGGATCGTGCGCGAGAACAACCGCGTGAGGCTCGCTTCTTGTGGGCTCTATGCCGCACAAATCGCTACCTCGTATGGAGTAACGGTTTCCTATCTTCCGCTCTTTGATAATGTCAGCACGCTGCTGTTTGGGAATCCGCGGATATCTCGATTCGATGAGAACGGCGTCGAATTGCTCGTCAACCGGGGCATGAATGTGTGGGGTAGCGGCGGCGCACACAAAACATACTTCAAGAAGGTAGACGAGATGATCGTGGACATCTTCACGCGCCCGTTGAACGCTCAGCCCCGAGGCATCTGCGACATGGGATGTGGTGATGGCGCTTTGCTCGAGCACCTCTACTCTGTGGTGCGAGACCGGACTCCGCGTGGCGAGGTGCTAGAGAAGTACCCACTGATTCTGGTCGGCGCCGACTTTAACAAGGTAGCCCGGCGAGTGACGAAACAGAACTTGCGAAAGTCGGGCATTCCGACATTCCACGTGATTCCCGGAGACGTCAACCGCCCGGCGCAGTTGGCCGGCGATCTCGAGGAACTCGGCCACGATATTCACGACTTCCTCCACGTCCGCTCGTTCCTCGATCACAACCGTCGTTACTCGCCGCCCGCTAATTACGTTCGCCCAGGGCGTATCGGAAAATCGACTGGAGCCTTTGCTTATCAAGGGGAAGAGATTCCTGCCGACGAGTTGGAAGAGAATCTGGTTCGGCATCTCCGGCGCTGGGCTCCCTACGTCGGACGCTTCGGCCTGCTCGTGCTGGAACTCCATACGCTTGCTCCCGAACTCACCGCTGCGAATCTAGAGAGGACCCCTTCGGTGGCCTACGACGGCACTCACGGGTTCTCGGATCAGTATTTGGTCGAGCTGCCGCTTTATCTGGAATGTGCAGCCGAGGCTGGTCTGAAGGCGGACCCGCGATTCCACTCGAAATTCCCAGACTCGGAACTAGCAACCGTGAGTCTCAACTTCTTCACTGCGGGTACTTGATCCTCACGCGTAAATCAGACAGAGGGGTGAGTGTTGAGTGGTGAGCTGAGTGGATGCGTAGCGAACTGTATCTGCAGTCATCGTTTCGACGTCACCTATCATCTCCCGCACGAGCTCCAGGGTCGGTCAGAGCGCCCGCTAGGAGATGGTGCCGCGGCCAGAACGCTGCTGCCCGGAGTCGGTCAGCACAGGATTTTGAGCACAAACTGAATTTGACGCGAGTTTCGTCGGGGTCGTGCTGATCTGTCCTGGAAACAAGAGCGCGTTCCCATTCGTATTGAAGATACCGTCTGGTTTGGCCAAGTGCGAATCCGAAATTTCCTCTGGTTCGGTAGGTTGAAGAACCGTCCCGGGAGCGGAAGCTGCCCTTCGGCCACGGCTGTGGCCGAGGTGATCGTTGTGTTCGGCAGCTTGATCAAAGCAGTCTTCTCGCACGACACCGGGGCAGACCATACCAGGGCGAGAGGGCGTGCAAGAGTTGCGAGGAGCGGGAGAGCGGACGTGCTGATTAACCGATGACTCATCGCGGCACTCA
>Ga0209526_10000889_pt1 | contig 19656 bp, 16 predicted proteins | sample JacPinW_OM2H0_M1_FD_188566 | JGI IMG/M metagenome (GOLD analysis project Ga0209526, IMG submission 188566) | Forest soil microbial communities from Algoma, Ontario, Canada - Jack Pine, Ontario site 1_JW_OM2H0_M1 (SPAdes) (version 2) | ecosystem: Environmental > Terrestrial > Soil > Boreal... | reverse complement strand
AGCTTGACCAGGGTGGACTTGCCGGCACCATTGTCGCCCATCAACCCCACGACCTCGCCGGGCTCGATCGACCAGCTGATGTCGTTTACCGCGTGGATAGCGCCAAAACTCTTCGATACGTTACGAACTTCAAGCAGAGCCACTCCAGCACCTCCCCTGTCAGGCAGCTCTTCCGGCTGCCCTTCGGTTCGACTATCTTATCATAGCCGGGGTTGCCCCTGGCACCTCGGCGGCAATGGTCGCCGCGCCTACTCTATCGCTTGCCACGTCCGCGATTTGGATGATCGAACCGCCGTATCGATGATCTTCTGAATTTCCCAGGCTTCGCGAAAATCCGGCCCGCGCCTCTCTCCACCGGCAATAGCTTCCAGGAATTCGGCAACCTCGATCGTCTTGAGATCGTTGAAGCCAAGCTGGTGTCCCGGCGCGACGCAGAACAACCCGTAGGGATGATGCTGGGGCCCCGCCTCGATCCGGGTGTAACCGCTATGACGTGGATCGCCGCCAGCGCGATAATGAAGCAGTTCATTGAGGCGTTCTTGCGTATAGACAAGAGATCCCTTTGCGCCGGTCAATTCAAAACCGAGCTGCATTTTTCGTCCTGTCGCCACCCAGTTTGCTTCAATCGTTCCCCGGCATCCCCGCTCAAATCGCACCGTAAGGCGCGCAATATCATCCACTTCGACGGCGCGGCGCTCCGATGAGCCGGCGCCAATTGGGCGGCTTTTGACCACGGTTTCCAAATCAGCATCGACGTGGCTGATGGGGCCGAGAAGAAAGCGGGCCATTCCGATGATATGGCTGCCGATATCGGCAATGGCACCCGCTCCACCACTGGCATCCATGCGCCAGTTGTAGGGAATTTCCGGATCCGCCATGTAATCTTCAGCGTGAATGCCGCGAAAGCCGGTGATTTCTCCGAGTTCTCCTGACGCGACCATGGAACGCGCAAGTTTCAACATCGGATTTTTGATATAATTGTAACCAACCTGCGTCACGACACCGGCGGCTTCAGCGGCATCCATCATGTCTCTCGCGGCATCGGCATTTGGCGCGATCGGCTTCTCGCAATGAACGTGCTTGCCCGCCGCGATGGCCGCAAGAGCCATTTCGCGATGAACAACATTTGGCGTAGTGATCGAGACGACCTCGATATCCGGATCTTCGACGAGAGCGCGCCAATCAGTTCGCCAACGGAGAAAGCCGAATTGCTTGGCGGCTTGTTCTGCCGCCTCCCCATTGATATCTGCGACTGATTGCAAAACAGGACGCAGGCTGCCCGGAAAAATGCCTGCAACAGCCCGATAGGCAAAGGAATGGGCCTTTCCCATGAAGCCGGTGCCAATAACGCCCACGCCAATGTTACGCATGTCGTCCCAATCTATTCCGATCAGACTTTGACGGCTCGGCCCGTCAAGGCAGACTCAAGCGCGCAGTCGGCCAAACGAAGCGCCTGGCGGCCGTCATGTGGGGTAGCAGGCATTGGCGAACCGTTTTCGAGCGCACCGACAAATTGATCGAATTCAGTTTTGTAGGCCTCGGCATATCGCTCCAGGAAGAAATTCAGTAGCGGTTCGCGCACTTCCGTTTCGGTCTTGCCCCAACGCCGGACAGTGGTCGGTCGCAGATTTTCGTTCAGCAGCATTCCGGCCGATCCAAAGATCTCGAGCCGCTGATCGTAGCCGTAGACCGCTTCGCGGCAGCAGTTGATATGGCATTGCCGACCCGAAGCCGTGCGCATCTGCACCATGATCGTGTCGAAATCGTTCAGCTCGGCCAACCCGGAATCCACAAGCCGGCTCGCCGTCGCCATAACCTCGATCGGCTCTTCGCCGAGCAGCCAGCGCGCCATGTCGAAATCGTGAATCACCATGTCGCGAAAAATTCCGCCGGAATGACCAATATACTCCCGCGGCGGCATTCCCGGGTCGCGGCTGGTGATGATAACCTGCCGCACGTCGCCGATTTCACCGGCATCGATTGATCGGCGCAGTTGCCGGGCGCTCGGATCAAAGCGGCGGTTGAATGCCACCATGACGCGGCCGTTGAGCCGTTCGATCTCATCGACGGCAACGTCCACTTTGGCAATGTCGAGGTCGATCGGCTTCTCGCAAAGCACAGCCTTTCCCATCTTCACCGCATGAAGCATCAAACTGACATGAGTATCCGTCGGCGTACCGATGATGATTGCATCGACATCGGCTCGCTCAATCGCCGTGATGGGATCAAGCGAGGCCTCGCAACCAAGATGATCGGCCAGGTTCCTGGCCGCGGTGCCGTAGGGATCGGCAATCGTGACAAGCTTTGCCTTGGGATTTCCCGCCACATTGGCCGCGTGGATTTTCCCAATTCGTCCAGCACCGAGAACCGCAACGCGCAACATATTGGAAACTCCGGCCTATCCCTGGGGTTAACCGACTCCCTTCGTCAAACACGCATGGATGCGCTGACGTAAAGGGCGCTAGTGATGCAAGCAACTTCGTCCTGCACAGCGTTTCGAGGTGATTGAACCTCAAGAGCCGGCACGTTGACGCAAGGTCGTTAGGACGTGATGAAACTATCTGTCAGGTATACCTCCCGTGATCGCGACCGCTTATGCGGCTCTACTGTCTTTAAGCAGCCAGCAAACCTGCTCTGGCGACTTCAGCGACGTTCCCTGGTTCCGAGTTTGTCGGCGGCGCATTCATACGCCTTCAACAATCATCATTGCTTATTTCCATATTTGCAACAATAATTTCCACTTCGCCAAATGAACTTTTTTGACGCTTGCGGCGGGCGTCGAATAGCGGTGGCGCACCAAGACCAGAAATTGAACTTACAACCCGAAAATGCCGGCGCTTATGACTCGCGCAGATTCTGGGATGCGAAGGAAATGACTTTCGGGCCGGCGATGGAATCGCAGGCGAGGAACGGGAATGCCAACCAAGCGCAGCGGACCAGCAGCGACAATGCCAAAACATTATGAGGGGGTGGTCAATTTGATCACCCGCGAATATGCAAATTTGTCGACCGGATTCCAGCAGATCGCGCGATTCTTGACGCAGAATCCAAATGTAGTGGCGCTCGAATCGATCAATGCCGTCGCCGCCAAATGCCGGACCCATCCATCGAGCCTCGTCCGCTTCGCCCAGAGCCTCGGCTACTCCGGCTTTAAACAGCTGCAATCGGTTTTTCAGACGAGGCTTGCCACCGCCGCCCCCGGATTTCGGGAACGTATCAGCGCTCTCGAAAGTGAACTTTCACGAAATAAGGACCACGGCAGTCTCGGTTATTTGCGGGACCTGGTCGTGCGCGACATGGCGGCACTTCAAGATCTTCTCGAAGTCATATCGGAAAAAACCCTTGCCGACACCGCCAAACTGCTGGTGAAGGCTGAAACGATTTACATTGCCGGACAACTTCGATCCGAACCTATCGCGTCATTGCTCAGGTATCTTCTGACGATGCTGCGCCGCCGTATCGTCCTTCTCGACCCTGCCGGAGGTCTGGCGCAAGAAATGGCAACGACCATGACCGACCGCGACGTCCTGATCGCGATCGCATTCCGACATTACGCCAAGGAAGTCGTCGTCATATCCGACGTGGCCGTAACCAATGGAACTTCCATCATAGCCATTACGGACAGCCAATTGTCGCCGCTCGCAAAAGACGCCCGGACACTCTTCACGATTCCGGAGGACGAATATCTGTTCTCCAGGTCTCTCGCGGCACCGATGTGTTTGGTCCAGTGCATCGCAATGGCAACGGCCGCCCTGCTCCAGCCGGGCCGGGACTCGACGCCGCGAATTCCGACTGTCACCGAGATGGCTCATGATCGGACTTCCGCGCAAACGCGACGACAAAGGCATTCTTCCAAGCGATGATATTTGGCGATTTTGATTTTTGCAATTTATCTTGCTTAAACTGCGAAGCGGCAATAAATATTCCTGAAACATCAAATATGCACCGTTGAAGGTGCTCGAGAATTTGGGAGGGAAAGCGCATGTCAACCGTTCGCTGTACCATGGCGCAGGCCCTGGTTCGCTTCTTGTGCAATCAATTTACGATCATTGATGGCAAAAAGGAGATGCTGTTTCCCGGCGTCTTTGCCATTTTTGGCCACGGCAACGTCACCTGTCTGTCGGAAGCTTTGGAAGCCGTAAAAGATACTCTACCGACTTGGCGTGGCCAGAACGAGCAATCGATGGCACTGGCTGCCATAGGCTTCGCCAAAGCCAAGCGACGCCGTCAGATCATGGTCGCCACCTCCTCAATCGGTCCCGGCGCACTGAACATGGTAACTGCGGCCGGCGTTGCCCATTCCAACCGCCTGCCGGTCTTGCTGCTCTCCGGTGATACATTCGTCAATCGCCGCCCCGATCCGGTCATGCAACAGGTTGAGCACTTCGGCGACCCTTCGATCAACGTCAATGACGCCTTCCGCGCCGTGACGCGCTATTGGGATCGTATTACCCATCCGGAACAGATTATCTCGTCGTTGCCTCAGGCTGTCGCTGTCCTGCTCGATCCGGCGGATTGCGGCCCGGCTTTCATCGCGCTGCCGCAGGACGTGCAGGAAATGGCCTGGGATTATCCGGAAGCCTTTTTCAAACCGGCTGTCCATGCCGTCCCGCGTCCGCGCGCCGACAAGGATCGTCTCGCTCGGGCGCTCGAAATTCTCAAAAGCGCCAAGCGACCGCTGATCATTTCAGGCGGAGGCGTGCGCTATTCCGGCGCCGAAGATGTTCTCGGCGCGTTTGCAACGGAGCACGGCATTCCGGTTGCCGAAACCATCGCGGGCAAAGGTGCGTTCACGCACCATCACCCAGCCCATATCGGCCCGATTGGCATTGTTGGCTCGACCTCGGCCAATGTTCTGGCGGCTGAGGCCGATGTCATTTTGGCTATCGGCACCCGCTTGATGGATTTTACCACCGGCTCATGGACGTGCTTCGCGGCAGATGCGAAATTCATCTCGATCAACGCTGCGCGCTTTGACGCAACCAAGCATCAGGCCATCGCGGTGATCGGCGACGCACGCGAAACCCTAGCCGAACTGGCAACCTCCCTCAAAGGGTGGAAGTCAGACGCCGAATGGACAAATCACGGCAAATCCGAGTTCGCCAAATGGAACGCAGCGCTCGATTCCTATCAAAAACCCACCAACGAACCCGTTCCGACCTATGCGCAGGTGGTTGGTATCGTCAGTTCGCATGCTGGCGAGCGCGACTATCTCATCGCCGCCGCCGGTGGCCTGCCCGGCGAAGTCATGAAGAACTGGCGCGTCAAACAGCCCAATACTTTTGACTGCGAGTTCGGCTTCTCCTGCATGGGCTATGAAATTGCAGCTGGATGGGGCGCGGCCATGGCCGACCCGACCCGCGTTCCGATCGTCATGGTGGGTGACGGCACCTATATGATGATGAATTCGGATATTTATTCAACCGTTCTCACCGGCCACAAGATCATCGTGATCGTTTGCGACAATGGGGGCTATGCCGTGATCAATCGCCTTCAGAACGGCAAGGGCGGCGCGAGCTTCAACAACCTGCTCAAGGACTGCCGTATCAAACAGGCGTTCCCTGTGGACTTTGCCAAGCACGCCGAATCCATGGGCGCGCTCGCGCGAAAGGTCGAAAGCCTCGCCGATCTTGGCGCGGCGGTCGACTGGGCCAGGAACACCGACCGCACCACGGTTTTGACCATTGTCTCCGACGCCTTCACCTGGACCCCTGGCGATGCCTGGTGGGATGTCGGCGTGCCACAAGCTAGCGCCCGCGAGAGCGTTCTCGAAGCCTCAAAAGACCAGCTCGAGGGCCGCAAGAAACAGCGTGTCGGCGTTTAATTCCGCCGTCGCGCAAGCGACGAACGTCGAAATTCCCGGAGATTCTTATGAAGGCGAAATTGGGTATCGCTCCGATCGCATGGTGGAATGACGACCTTGAGGAACTGAGCGACGACGTTTCGCTGGAAGTATGTCTGCGTCAAGCGAGTGAGGCAGGTTTCACCGGCATGGAGACAGGCCGCCGTTTTCCGATGGATGCGAAAGTGCTTGGCCCGATCCTGAGAGCCCACAAAATGAGCGTCTGCGGCGGCTGGTTCTCCGGTCTATTGCTTGACGGTGACATGGAAGAGGAAAAGCAACGCATTGCCGAGCAAATGGCGTTGTTCAAGGCGGTCAACGCGCCCTGTATTGTTTACGGCGAATGCGCCCGTACCATTCAGGGCGACCGTTCGAAGCCTCTGGCCACGAAGCCCAGACTTTCAGAGGACGAAATCAAGGTCTATGCCCGCAAGATGACGAAGTTCGGCGAATGGTGCGCCGAGCAAGGCATGCCGCTGTCCTATCACCACCATATGGCGGCCGTGATCGAGACCGAGCCGGAGCTCGACATGTTCATGAAACACTCGGGCGAAGGCATCCCGCTGCTTTTTGATGCGGGCCACATGGCTTTTGCGGGCGGCGATGTCATGCGCGTCATCGACAAGCACCACAAGCGCATCACGCATGTTCACACCAAGGATGTGCGCAGGGATGTGATCGACAAGCTTGACCGCACCAGAGAGAGCTTTCTTGACGCGGTCGTAAAGGGCGCCTTCACCGTGCCTGGCGACGGCTCGCTCGACTTCGCCGCCATCGTCGGACGGCTAGCCTCCTATGGCTATGAGGGCTGGTTCGTCGTCGAGGCCGAGCAGGATCCGAAGATCAATCCACCGCTCGCAATGGCAAAAAAAGGACATGCGGAACTGGTGCGCGTGATGGCGTTGGCTGGATATGAGGTCGTGCGATGAATCGCAGGGCGTCCGGAAGGCGTTGGGCCGGGAAAATCCAAAAGGAGCGAAAAAATGAGCGTCGGCGTGGGTGTCATTGGAACGGGCGTGATGGGATCCGAACATGCGCGCCTTCTCAGCCGCGAGACCTCCGTCGCCCATCTTGCGGGGGTCTTCGACGCCGACGCCGCCCGCGCGCAAGCGGCCGCGGCGGGCGCCACTGTCTTTCCTGACCCTCGATCTCTGATCGCGTCGGACCGCGTTGGAGCGGTGATCATCGCTTCGCCGGACGTGACCCATGCGGAGCTGACCCTGGCCTGCCTGGAAGCGGGCAAGCCCGTCCTATGCGAAAAGCCGCTGGCTTCCTCGGCAGCGAAAGCTCTGCGGGTGGTTGAGGCGGAAGTTGCATTGAAGCGCAGGCTGATCCAGGTCGGTTATATGCGCCGGTTCGATCCGGGCTATCAGGAGATGAAGCGGATAAAGGATGAGGGCGGCATGGGAGCAACTGTGTTGCTGCACAACGTGCACCGAAACGTTCGCGCGCCGGAGTGGTTTACCGGACCGATGGCGGTGACGAATTCATTCGTGCACGAGATCGATGTCAGCCGATGGCTAACCGGATCGGAAATGGTCTCGGCTCATGTCGCCATCGGGCCCGGCGGCGATCCGCTGATGATCACGATGCGGACCGACCGCGACGAGATCGTGTCGACCGAGGTCCATATGAATGCCGCCTACGGCTATCATGTCCATGCCGAACTGGTGGGTCGGCAAGGAACGGTCGCGCTGGCGCCGCCCTCGCTCACGATGCGCAACAAGGACCGCATTGGCGGGGTCTCCTATCCCGACAATTGGATTCCGCGCTTTGCGGACGCCTATCGCAGGCAATTGACTGACTGGATTAGCGCGGTGACGACAGGAACTCCGGTTGGGGCAAGCGCCTGGGACGGCTATGTCGCCTCGGCCATCGCCGAGCAGATCGCAGCAGGTCTAGCCGAGAGCCATGCGACAACGCTGAAATACCCGTCACGTCCGTCGCTGTATGACTGAACCCATGAGCCAAGCCACGGGCGGGACGTTTCATCCCCTTTCTAAGCGTTCCATCGGCGAAACCCGGGAGAGAATTGATGATCAACTATGCCGTCGTCGGCGCCGGCTGGATCTCGCAGCAAGCGTTCCTGCCCGGCGTGGTTCAGTCTGGAAATTCGCGGGTTGCCGCCATCGTCACCGGCGACCGCGCAAAGGCGGCGCGCCTCGCGGACTTTTACGGCATTGGCATGGTTGTCGGCTATGACGACTACGACGCCCTGCTGGCCAGCCCCGGGATCGACGCGGTCTATATCGCTTTGCCGAACCACATGCATGCTGATTACGCCATTCGGGCGGCACGCGTCGGCAAGCATGTCATGGTCGAGAAGCCGCTCGCCGCGAGTGAAGACGAAGCGCTCGCCATGATCGCCGCGGCGCGCAGCGCGAACGTATTCCTGATGACCGCGTACCGGCTGCACCACGAACCGGGAACCGTCGCCGTTCTCGAACACATCCGCGCCAACGCAATCGGCCGACCGCTGTTCTTTCAGTCGGTATTCAGCTTCCAGATGTCTCCGGAGAATCATCGGTTGAGAGCGACAGCCTGGGGCGGGCCGCTTCAGGACGTCGGCGTCTACTGCATCAACGCCGCCCGTCACATCTTTGCGGAAGAGCCGATCGAGGCCATAGCGACGGCGCACCGGCCGGCCGACGACCCGCGCTTTGGCGAGGTGGACGCCTCGTTGGCCGCGATGTTGCGGTTTCCCTCGGGAGGCCTCGCACAATTCGTCGCCAGCTTCGGGGCAGCGGCGGTCGACAATTACCGGGTCGTGGGAACGTCGGGCGACCTCGAACTCGACCCTGGATTCAGGTTCGAGACTGCGACACGGCTGCGGCTGCGCCGTGACGGCAAGATCGTCGAGACTCAGTTTCCGCAGATCGACCATTTTGGCGCGCAGGTTGGGTATTTCTCGGATTGCATCAGGTCGGGAACGCCGCCTGAGGCAGATGGCGACGAGGGGTTAGCGGACATGCGCGCACTGATCGCAATCGAAAGGGCCGCTTCGACTGGAATACCACAAGCGATTTCAGCTCAGCCGCGTTCTCGCCATCCGACACCCGACATGGTGCGGCTTACTCCCACAACTGATCGTCGCCTCGTTCTCTGACAAATTGGTTTCCACATGGATCGGCGGAACCGATGCCAAGATTGATTACCGCGCCTTGACCAAGGCGCTCGCTAAGGCAGGTTATAAAATCGAAAGGCAATCGTCATGAATGGACTGGCTGGAAAAATTGCCGTTATTACCGGTGGCACACAGGGGCTCGGCGCAGCCATCGCGAGGTTATTTGCCGATCGTGGCGCATCCGGCATCGTAACTTGCGGCCGCTCGGTGGCAAAAGGACAGGCAAAGGCGCAAGAAATCCAAGATGCAACCGGCGCAAAGGTTGTGTTTGTCGCCGCCGATTTGGGCAAGGTCGAAGATTGTCGGGCCGTCATCGCGAAGGCCGACGTCGAATTCGGCCGCGTCGACGTGCTGGTGAATGCCGCTGGAATAACGGATCGCGGCACGATCATCGATACTTCGCCCGAATTGTTCGACAAGATCTTTAATGTCAACATTCGCGGTCCGTTTTTCCTGATGCAGGAAACGATCAAGATCATGCGTCGCGAAAAGATCGAGGGCAATATCGTCAATATTTGCTCGATGTCGTCCAAGGCCGGCCAGCCGTTCATCGCGGCCTATTGTTCGTCAAAAGGTGCTCTGGCAACGCTTACGGAAAATACGGCCTATGCGGTTATGCGCAATCGTATCCGCGTCAACGGGCTGAACATCGGATGGATGGCCACCGAAGGTGAAGACCGGATTCAGGTTCAGCATCATGGTGCAAGCCCGGATTGGCTGAAAGAGGCCGCGGTTGTTCAACCATTTGGCCGTCTCATTGACCCTCATGAAGTTGCGCGCGCCGTTGCATTTCTGTCGACGGACGAGTCCGGCTTGATGACCGGATCCATGGTAAACTACGACCAGTCGATCTGGGGCGCGTACGATTCCTCGCCACAGCCTGAGTTCGCGCTCTAATCGCCGCATCACTTTCCACAATGGCTGCAGCGATGGCCCTGCCGGAGATTCTCCACTCCGGCTAGGCAGTGGTCACTTCGCTGATGGTGGCCATTTGGGCCATTGGTCCAATTAGATAAATTTGGTCAAAGGCGAGCGCGCCAAATGCAGCCATTCCAAAACCGCTCATTTCACGAATTGAGCCCTCAGCAGGATCACCAGTGTTTTTTCGCAAGAGCAAGGGAGATCAGATCCGTTACAACGTCAGACCGGGTAGATCGAGACCTTTGGCATGGGCACATGCAATGGCACTTTCATAGCCCGCGTCGGCATGACGCATGACCCCCGTCGCTGGATCGTTCCAAAGCACCCTCTCGATGCGGCGCGCAGCCTCTGGAGTTCCGTCGGCTACAATCACCATGCCTGCGTGCTGCGAATAGCCGATTCCAACGCCTCCGCCGTGATGCAGCGAGACCCATGTGGCCCCGCTGGCACAGTTGAGCAGGGCGTTGAGCAGCGGCCAATCGGACACCGCATCCGAGCCATCGCGCATCGCTTCGGTTTCGCGGTTCGGGCTCGCAACCGAGCCGCTGTCGAGATGATCGCGGCCGATGACGATCGGCGCCTTCAATTCGCCGCTCGCCACCATTTCATTGAACGCCATGCCCAGCCGGTGGCGATCGCCAAGACCGACCCAGCAGATCCGCGCCGGCAGCCCCTGGAACTTGATCCGCGCTCTCGCCATGTCGAGCCAGTTGTGAAGATGTTTGTCGTCCGGCATCAGTTCCTTAACCCTGGCATCGGTCCGGTAGATATCTTCGGGGTCCCCTGATAGAGCCGCCCACCGGAATGGCCCGATGCCGCGGCAGAACAGCGGACGGATATAGGCCGGGACGAAGCCCGGGAAATCGAACGCATTCTTCAGTCCCATGTCCTTCGCCATCTGGCGGATGTTGTTGCCATAGTCGAGGGTGGGAATGCCCTGGGCGTGGAAATCCAGCATGGCCTGAACGTGACCAACCATGGAGGTCTTGGCCGCCGCTTCAACCGCTTTTGGATCGGCGCTGCGTCGGGACTCCCACTCGGCGAGCGTCCATCCCTTCGGCAGGTAACCGTTGATCGGATCGTGCGCGCTGGTCTGGTCGGTGACAATGTCAGGCCTCACGCCACGCCGAACCAGCTCGGGGAAAATATCGGCGGCATTGCCGAGCAGCCCAACCGAGACCGGTTTCTTGCTCTGCGCTGCCTGCGCCATGATCGCGAGTGCCTCATCAAGTGTGCCTGCCTGCCGGTCGAGATAGCCCGTGCGCAACCGCATCTCGATACGGCTCGGTTGGCATTCGATCGCCAGCATCGACGCCCCGGCCATCGTCGCGGCAAGTGGCTGGGCGCCGCCCATACCGCCGAGCCCCGCCGTCAGGATCCACTTGCCTGCGAGGCTGCCGCCGTAGTGACGCCGACCCACCTCTACAAACGTTTCATACGTCCCTTGCACGATACCCTGGCTGCCGATGTAGATCCACGACCCGGCGGTCATCTGCCCGAACATCATCAGCCCGAGCCTGTCCAGTTCATTGAAGTGATCGAGCGTCGCCCAGTGCGGCACCAGGTTCGAATTCGCGATCAGCACGCGCGGCGCATCGGGATGGGTGCGGAAGATTCCGACCGGCTTGCCTGATTGCACGAGCAGCGTCTGATCGCTCTCGAGCTTGCGCAACGAGGCAACGATCCGATCGAAACTGTCCCAGTCGCGGGCGGCGCGGCCGATTCCGCCATAGACGACAAGCTCGCTCGGCCGTTCGGCGACATCCGGATCGAGATTGTTCATCAGCATTCGGAGCGGCGCTTCCGTCAACCAGCTCTTGGCGCTGATCTCGGGCCCGCGCGGCGATCGGATCATACGGTCGTTGTCTAGTCGACGGTTCATGATGAATAGCCTCTCTCGGCAAATCTTGTTTCGGCAAGTCTTGTCTCTGCAAGTATCGGAAACGGGTTGTTCTTGAGCACCGAAATCGCGGTGGCCGGCAATGCGCCGGCTGCGACCAGCGCCGTTGCCTTCTCAAGATCGCCGGCCATGTAGCGATCGGCACCGAGCGCCGGCACCTGCTCGCGCAACACGGCTACAACCGCCGCAAGCGCGGGACTGGTCGAATGCGGCGCACGCAGCCCGATGCCTTGCGCCGCAACCAGCAGCTCGATACCGAGAATGGCGGCAAGATTATCCGCCATATCAGACAACCGGCGCGCAGCATGCGCGGCCATCGACACATGATCTTCCTGGTTGGCGCTGGTCGGCGTCGAATCGATCGAGCAGGCCGAGGCGCGCTGCTTGTTCTCGGCATAGAGCGCGGCCGCCGTCACTTCGGCAATCATGAAGCCGGAGTTGATGCCGGGCTCGGGGGTCAGGAACGGCGGCAGGCCAAAGTTCAGCGCGGGATCGACGAGGGTTGCAATGCGTCGTTCGCTGATCGCGCCGATCTCGGACATTGCCAGCGCAACCTGGTCAGCGGCAAAGGCAACCGGCTCGGCGTGGAAATTTCCACCCGAGACGATCTCTCCGGTCTCGACCAGGACCAGCGGGTTGTCGGTGACGGCGTTGGCTTCGATCGTCAACGTGCGGGCGGCCTGCATCAGCAGGTCAAGCACGGCGCCGGCCACCTGCGGCTGGCAACGCAGGCAATAGGGATCCTGCACGCGCTCGTCGCCTTCGAGATGCGAGTTGCGAATGTCGCTACCCGCCAGCAACGCCGTCAGGGCCGCCCCGGCCGCGATTTGCCCGGCATGCCCCCGCAGTTCCTGAATCTCCGAGCGAAACGGGGCGGTCGAAGCCATCGCCGCATCGACCGACAAGGCACCTGTCACCAGCGTCGCGCAGGCGAGATCATGGGCGCGCAACAACCCGGAAATGGCATAAGCCGTCGAAAACTGCGTACCATTGATCAAGGCAAGGCCTTCCTTCGGCCCGAGCGTGAGCCGCGCGAGATCGGCCGCGGCGAGCGCCTCAAGGCCCGGCACAACCTTGCCGTCGACCAGCGCCTGGCCTTCACCGATCATGACGGCTGTCATATGCGCCAGCGGCGCCAGATCGCCGGATGCCCCTACCGATCCCTGCTGCGGCACCAGCGGACAAATGCCCCGCGCCAGCATGGCCTGGAGTTGCTCGATGACCTCGCGGCGCACCCCCGAAGCGCCGCGCCCCAGCGAGATAATTTTCAGCGCCATCATCAGACGAACGATCGCTTCCGGCGTAGGCGGCCCTACCCCGCAGCAATGCGACACAATGAGGTTACGCTGCAGCAGCGTCGTCTGGTCGGGAGGTATCCGCTTCGACGCCAGTTTTCCGAACCCGGTATTGATGCCGTAAACCGGCGCTTCCGCGCCCGCGGCTTGCGCAACAATGGCCGATGCTGCCTCGACGCGTGGCCAGAATGATGGATCGAGCACAACGGCCGCGCCTGCGAGCACTTGCGCCAGATCGTCGAGGCTGACCCTTCCGGGCGAAACGACAATGGATGCGCCGCGGTCACTCATCGTCCCATCCACACCCGGCTGTGCAAAGGGTTGAAGCCCATCCGGTAGATGAGTTCGGCTGGCCGGTCGATATTCCAGATTGCGAGATCGCACTGTTTGCCGGCCTCGAGCGTACCGGTCTCATCGAGAATACCGAGCGCGCGCGCACCTTCCCGCGTCACACCGGCGAGACACTCGGCAACCGTCATCCGGAACAGCGTCGCGCCCATGTTCATGGCCAGCAAAAGCGACGTAAGCGGCGAACTGCCGGGGTTGCAGTCGGTCGCCAGCGCCATGTTCACGCCGTGGGCGCGGAACAGTTCGACCGGCGGCTTCTTGGTCTCGCGAATGAAATAGAACGCGCCCGGCAATAGCACTGCCACCGTATTTGCCCGCGCCATGGCCGTGACGCCGGCTTCATCCGTGTGCTCCAGGTGATCGGCGGACAAAGCGGAAAACTCCGAAGCAAGTGCCGCTCCGCCGAGGTTCGACAACTGATCCGCATGCAATTTGATCGGCAGTCCCAAGGCCCTTGCCGCACTGAACACCCGCGCTGTTTGATCGCCTGAGAAAGCGATGCCTTCCATGAAGGCATCGACTGCGTCGGCTAACCCGGCCTGCGCCACAGCCGGCAGCATCTCGCGGCAAACGAGATCGATGTATCGATCCTTGTCGCCACCAGCTTCCGGCGGCAGCGCGTGCGCGCCAAGAAACGTGGTTCGGACGCTGACCGGCCGGCTGCGGCCTACCGCACGTGCGGCCGAAAGCTGTCGCATTTCGGTTTCCGCGTTGAGCCCATAGCCGGACTTGATCTCAACCGTCGTCACCCCCTCGGCGATCAGTGCGTCAAGCCTCGGGAGCGCGCTCGCAACGAGCTCAGCCTCGCTTGCCGCCCGCGTCGCAGCGACCGTTGAGACAATTCCGCCGCCCGCACGCGCGATCTCTTCATAGCTCGCGCCCTGCAGCTGCAGTTCGAACTCGTGTGCGCGGTTTCCGCCGAAAACCAGATGGGTATGACAATCCACCAGTCCGGGGGTGATCCACCGCCCCGCGCAATCGATCCGTTCGGCCGCATCGGCGTCAGATGGAAAGTCGGAACGGCTGCCTGCAAAAACGATGCGGCCGTCCCGCGCCGCGATCACGCCGCGCTCGATCACCCCGAGGTCCGGCAGATCCCCCCGCAAGGTGGCCAGCCGGGCATCGTGCCAGAGTCGGTCAAAGCGTTCGGCCATGCCGCATCCCCTCACAGGCGGAAGCTTGACGGGCGTATATGTCTATACATATTATCGCGTTGGTATTCTGTCCAGCCGGTTTCGAAAACATGTCCACCCTGCATTTCGGCTCAGCACTGCTTCCTTCCGGGTGGGCTGATGACGTGCAGGTTGCCGTGACCGATGGCATCATCACAAGGGTTACGGCCGGTACGGCCCCGACAGCCGACAATGAACGCCACCAGCTGGCCATCCCGGGAGTAGCGAGCCTGCATAGCCACGCGTTCCAGCGGGGTATGGCAGGCCTCGCCGAGACGCGCGGCAATACCGCGGATACGTTCTGGACATGGCGCGAGACGATGTACCGCTTCGCGCTGAACATGACCCCCGAAGACACGGAAGCCGTCGCGACGTTGCTCTATGTCGAAATGCTCGAGCAAGGTTATACGCGCGTCGGGGAATTCCACTATCTCCATCACGATCACGACGGCAGGCCCTATGCCAACCCTGCGGAGATGGCGACGCGGATTGTGCGAGCCGCCGAGATCACCGGCATCGGGCTCACGCTGCTGCCGAGTTTCTACGCGCACAGTTCCTTCGGCGGCGCCGCGCCGCATGCCGGCCAGCGCCGGTTCATCTGCTCGATCGACCAGTTTGCCAGACTGACCGACGCCACGCGGAGCGCAATCCGCACGTTGCCGGGGGCCAATGTCGGTGTCGCCCCGCACAGCCTGCGGGCCGTGACGCCGGACGAATTGGCGGCAATCGCGCCGCTGGCTGAAGCTGGACCGGTTCATATCCATGCCGCCGAACAGACCAGGGAAGTCGAGGAATGCATCGCCTGGTCGGGCCGACGGCCGGTTGAGTGGCTGCTCGAACATGCGCCCATCGATCAGCGCTGGTGCCTCATCCATGCGACCCACACCACCGCGACCGAGATCGCCTCGCTCGCCGGAAGCGGCGCAATCGCCGGGCTCTGCCCGGTAACCGAGGCGAGCCTCGGCGACGGTATTTTTCCGACCCGCGAATTCCTCGATGCAGGTGGCCAGTTCGGTGTCGGCACCGATTCCAATGTACTGGTCGGCGTCGCCGACGAACTGCGTCAGCTCGAATATGGCCAGCGCTTGAAGCATCGGGAGCGCAATGTGTTGTCCGGCGGTCCCGGCATCTCGACCGGTCGCGCGCTGTTCGACGCCGCGCTCGCCGGCGGCGCCCGGGCGCTCGCGCAGCCGACCGTCGGACTTCAGACAGGCGCCCGCGCCGACATTGTCACCCTCGACACCACGCATCCCTCGCTCGCTGGACGCCGCAGGGATGCCGTCATCGACGGCTGGATTTTTGCAGCAAATGCGGGCGCCGTCGCCTGTGTCTGGGCAGGCGGCGACAAAGTCGTCGAGGGGGGACGTCACCGGCTCCGCCAGAAGGCGCGCGACACATTCAACGCAGCCGTGCGAAGGCTCGTGGCATGAACCTCGCCGTGGATCGCGAGAAACCCCAGTCAACTGACAAGCCGACGTTGTACAAGCAGATCCGACTCGACATCGAGCGCCGAATTCTGACCGGTGAATGGCCGCCGGGTTACCGCATTCCGTTCGAGCACCAGCTCATGACGCGCTATGGCTGTTCGCGAATGACCGTGAGCAAAGCGCTATCGGAATTGACGCAAGCCGATCTCATCGAGCGGCGGCGCCGGGCTGGCACCTTTGTACGTCGTCCCAAATTCCTGTCAGCGGTCCTCAATATCCCCGATATCCGCGCGGAGATCACCGCTCTCGGCCGCAGCTACGCCTATCAGTTGGTCCGGTGCTCGCGCCGCGCCGCAAACGCCGCCGACCGCGCACGTCTTGGGGTGCGGAAAACCGGCAAAGTAATCGCGATTGCATGCCGCCACAGCGCCGATAACGTGCCATTCGCCATCGAGGATAGACTAATCGATCTAGACGAGGTGCCAGAAGCTGCCACGGTCGATTTTGCGATCGACCCCCCCGGCTCCTGGCTACTTCACCATGTCCCATGGACGGAAGCCGAGCATGCGATCAGCGCGATCGTGGCCGACAAGCAATGCGCGGCGGCACTGGACATTGCGATCGGCGCGCCTTGCCTCGTGATCGACCGGCACACCTGGCGCAGCGGACGGACGCTGACTGCCGTGCGCCTGCTCTATCCGGGCGAGTCCCACAAACTGGTCGCCCGCTTCAAAGGCGGCTGAGAGGAACATCAATGCGGACGGGATCCGGCACAATTTATACAGCACAATTGTGCGAAGTCCCGCCGCGAGGATTTAAGCAGACGAACAGGACGCAATCCATAAACCGGCAGAAGGAAGACAATCATGCTTAGTTCCAGAGTACTCGCAGCAACCGCCGCTCTTCTGGTGTCCGCACCGGCCATCGCCGATGACGTCAAGGTTGGTATCGGGATATCGGGGTGGACCGGGTTTGCGCCGCTCACGCTCGCAAACCAGGCGGGCATCTTCAAGAAGAACGGCCTCGATGTTACGATCAAGAAGATCCCGCAGAAGGACCGGCATCTGGCCATTGCGTCGGGGGACGTGCAGTGCGCGGCGACCACCGTCGAAACCTGGATTTCCTGGAATGCCAATGGTGTTGCGACCAAGCAGATCTTCCAGCTCGACAAGAGCTACGGCGCCGATGGCATGGCAACGCGAAACGATATCGCTTCGATCAAGGATCTGAAGGGCAAGACGGTCGCCGCGTCGGTACCCGGCACCTCTCCCTATTTCGCCCTGGCCTGGATGCTCAAGAAGAACGGCCTCTCGGTCAAGGACGTAACCGTGGCGAATATGGAGCCGGCCGCGGCTGCGCAAGCCTTCGTGGCTGGTCAGAACGATGCCGCCATGACGTATGAACCTTACCTTTCCACGGTGCGCGCGGCGCCGGACAAGGGCAAGATCATCGCCACCACGCTCGACTATCCGATGGTCATGGACACGTTCGGTTGCACGCCGAAATTCCTGACGGAAAATCCGAAGGCCGCGCAAGCACTGGCCGACAGCTATTTCGAGGCCATCGCCATGATCGAAAAGGACCAGGCCAATTCGTACGAGATCATGGGTGCCGATGTGAAGCAGTCCGGCGAACAGTTCGGAAACTCGGCGAAATATCTACGCTGGCAGGACAAGGCTGCGAACCAGAAATTCTTCGTGGGCGAATTCCAGGCCTTTACCAAGGAGGCTGCAGACCTGTTGCTCGAGATCGGCATCATCAAATCGGTTCCGAAGATCGACGACCTCTATGATGCGAGCTTCATCAAATAGAACTGGTCGGCACTGCGTCGATCCCGCTTACCCACACGTAAAGCGGGACCGGCCGCGATTTGAGGAATATTTCCCGTGATGCGTCCCCTCGATCCCGTGACACCGAAGCAGCGCATGGCCTATGGCTTTGCGTTCTTCGCCCTGTTCGTTGCCCTATGGGCTTGGGCGACCTTCGGTGGTTACGTATCGAAAACGTTTCTAGCCACCCCGCTGACCATGCTGCAGGAAGGCTGGGAACTGCTCATAAAGTACGGCTTCCTGTTCGACATCGGCATGACCATATGGCGAGTCGTCGGCGGGTTTGTGCTGGCGGCCATCATCGCAGTGCCGCTCGGCGTTCTGATGGGCGCTTACAAGCCGATCGAGGCCTTCCTGGAGCCGTTCGTCTCGTTTGCCCGTTATTTGCCCGCTTCGGCCTTCATCCCGCTATTGATCTTGTGGGCGGGCATCGGCGAACTGCAGAAGCTGCTGGTCATTTTTATCGGCGCGGTGTTCCAGATTATCCTGATGATCGCCGTCAACGTCGGAAACACAAGACGCGACCTTGTTGAAGCCGCCTACACGCTGGGCGCCAGCGACAGTGGCATCATACGCCGCGTGTTGCTGCCTTCGTCTGCCCCCGAGATCGCGGAGATCCTTCGGCTCGTTCTGGGCTGGGCGTGGACCTACGTGATCGTCGCCGAACTCATCGGTTCATCGTCGGGCATCGGCCACATGATCACCGACAGCCAGGCGCTGCTCAACACCGGCCAGATCATCTTTGGCATCATTGTCATCGGGCTGATCGGTCTCGTGTCAGATTTCCTGTTCAAGGCCTTCAATGGCTGGCTGTTTCCATGGAAATTGGCATGACCAAGCTGAAGATCGATCAGGTCTCTCGCACCTTCCCTGCGCGGCAGGGCAATGCGCCGACGCGGGCCCTGGAACCGACCGATCTCAGCGTCGGCAACAATGACTTCGTCACCATCCTCGGCCCCTCGGGCTGCGGAAAATCCACGCTGCTCCGCATCGTCGCCGGGCTTGACCGGCCGACAAGCGGCCGTGTCATTCTCGACGGGCAAGAGGTAACGGGACCTGGCGCGGATCGCGGCATGGTGTTTCAGTCGTACACTCTATTTCCTTGGCTAACGGTGCGCGAAAACATCGCATTTGGCCTGCGCGAGCGCGGAATTTCCGAAGCGGATCGCGGCGAGATCGCCGACGGCTTCATCCATCGGGTGGGTTTATCGGGCTTTGAGCATCACTGGCCGAAGCAACTTTCCGGCGGCATGCAGCAACGCACGGCTATCGCCCGTGCCCTTGCCAACGATCCCAAGATCCTGTTGCTCGACGAGCCGTTCGGTGCGCTGGATAATCAGACCCGCATGCTAATGCAGGAAATGCTGCTCGGCATCTGGGAGCGCGACCAGAAAACGGTGCTGTTCGTTACCCATGACATTGAAGAAGCCATCTTTCTCGGCAGTCGCGTCATCGTCATGAGCGCCCGCCCTGGCCGCATCAAGACCGAAATCGCGATCGATCTACCGCATCCACGGTCCTACAAGATCAAAACCGCCTCCGAATTTATCAGGCTGAAAGAACGGCTGGTCGAGGAAATCCGCGCCGAGGCATTGAAGGTTGCTGTTGATGCGTGACAGCCACTCCGCGCTTCCGGCGGTCATCGTCCGCTTTGCGCGGCCAGAAGCAGCCATTCCCAATAGAGAGAGTACGACGTCGCCGCTGTTCGCGGGACACTACCCCAGCTCAAAGGTGGTGACGCCGAATACCCGCTCCAGCCGCAACGGCAGGATCGCGCCGGTATACATACGCGCAGTCT
>Ga0209526_10000888_pt1 | contig 19692 bp, 13 predicted proteins | sample JacPinW_OM2H0_M1_FD_188566 | JGI IMG/M metagenome (GOLD analysis project Ga0209526, IMG submission 188566) | Forest soil microbial communities from Algoma, Ontario, Canada - Jack Pine, Ontario site 1_JW_OM2H0_M1 (SPAdes) (version 2) | ecosystem: Environmental > Terrestrial > Soil > Boreal... | reverse complement strand
ATGCAAAGTGCTTCGCCCGGGGCTGGGGCAGCCCACTCCTCGATGCAGTCGGGAGCTGGCGGTGGTGGCGGAAAGGGTGGCACAGGGGGAACGGGGGGCGCCGGGGCAGGTGGCGCTGGCGGGAAAGGTGGGACCGGCGGGAAAGGTGGTAGCGGAGGGAACGGAGGGAACGGCGGAACGGCCGGCGGAAATGGGGGACGCGGAGCGGGAAACCCCACGAATTTCATCAACAGCTTCAACAATCCTTACAACCAGTCGCGCGCACTTATTCCCCAACTGCCGCCCTCGGTCGCGACGAGCCAGCAGATCCTGGCGGCTCTCGCGGATGGAACCGGTGGATTTTCCATTTTCAATACCAACGACCTGCTGGGCGGACTCGAGAAAATTGGACGCGAGCAGAACGAGTTCTACATCCTTGGTTACGTTCCGCAAGAAACTCCGGAAGGAAGCTGCCATACCCTGAAAGTGAAGCTCGATCGCGGCGGCACGAATGTCCGCTCGCGCAGCGGATATTGCAACGCGAGAACGGCGAATCCGCTGGAAGGGAAGCCCGCCGAGAAGCAGCTCGAGCTGCGTGCCGCGGGTGCGCAAGCCGGATCGATTCACGGTGCCCTGGAGACGCCGTATTTCTACACTGGGCCGAACGTGGCGCGCGTGAATCTGGCGATGGAGATCCCCTCCGACGCTCTGAACTTCAACAAGGACAAGGGGAAGTATCACGCCAACGTGAATGTGTTGGGCATTGCCTATAAGCCGGATGGCACCGTGGGGGCGCGGTTCAGCGATACCGTCAATCTTGATCTCGAGAAAGATGAGTGGAAGGAGTTCACCAAAGCTCCGTACCACTATCAAAATCAGTTCGACGCCGCGGCCGGCACCTACAAACTCACCGTCGTTTTGAGCGGAGGTGGCGATACGTTCGGGAAGTTCGAAGCGCCGCTGCAGATTGAAGCCTACGATGGCCAACACCTGAGCCTCGGAGGCGTGGCGCTGACGAACTCGGCGCAGCGCATCTCAGACATCCCCACAGGCTTGGACTCCGTTCTTCTCGAAGACCGCACGCCGCTTGTGGTCAAGGGAATGCAAGTCGTTCCTTCGGCAAACAATCGCTTCAAGCGCAGCGACAACGTGATCATGTATACGGAAATTTATGAACCGCTGCTGACCTCCGCGACGCCGCCGCGGGTCGGCTTTGCCTATCACGTGTTCGAGCGCAGCACGAATAAGGAAGTGTTTTTTACCGGTCTTGCCGCCGCCGACGATTTCATCCAGAAAGGCAATCCGGTCATCCCGGCGGGAATGATGGTCAAGGTCAAGGACCTCACTCCGGGAAGCTATCGACTTCTGGTCCAGGCCACCGACAGCGCCAATAACCACGCGCCCGATCGCCTGATCGATTTCGATGTGACCGAGTAGTTGGCGGAACATAAAACAGACCATCGATCTTCGGTTCGTCGGGGCGCAGCGTGCTGCGTCTCGGGTGCGGCTTAGGCCGTACGCCGCGACCCAGACTCGGCGACCAAACTGCGCAACACAAACCAGCAATTCGCAGGACGTTCCGACAATCGCCGCATGAAGTACGGGCACCAGTCCGTGCCGAAGGGTACGTAAACCTGCAAAGTGTTTCCGGCGGCATGAACTTGTTGCTGCAGGTCGCGGCGAATGCCGTAAATCATCTGGAACTCGTACTTGTCTTTGGCGAGCTGCAAGCGGGCGGCTTCCCCCTGCGCGTGCGCGACCATCATCGGATCATGCGAGGCAATGGCTGGGAAGAAAGTTCCCTGGGCCGCGCCCTCGAGAAGCAAAGTTGTCAGGCGCTTGTAGTTGGCATCGACATCGCTTTTGTTCTGCAGGGCGATGGTCTTCGGTTCGCGATAGGCGCCCTTGACCAGACGGATTTTCGGTTTTAGCGGGGCGAGCCGCCGAAGGTCTTTTTCCGTGCGATGAAGATATGCTTGCACGGCCAGGCCGGCGTTGGCGGATTCCCGCTGCACAGCCTCACAGATGTCCAGCGTGGCGTCGACGTAGGCGCTGGCTTCCATATCCATCTCGATGGTGCGGCCGAGCTCCGCGGCGCGCTTGGCGATGGCGCCCGCGAGCGATTGGCACAAGTCCTTGCTCAGGTCCAGGCCGAGCTGGGTCAGTTTGATGGAGATATTGCCGGTGAGACCTTTCAAGTGCATCTGTTCGACCATTTGAATGTACCCGGCGCAGACTTCGCGGGCTGCCGCTTCAGTCGAAACGTTTTCTCCGAGATGATTGAGGCTGACATGATGCCCTTGCTGGCACAGCTCCTGGCCGGCGGTCAGAGCTTCGCCGAGGGTTTCGCCAGCCACAAAGCGCCGCGCGAAGCCGTATTGCATGCCGCGGCGCGCGATGGCGTTCGTCACTTGGCGTTTCCTCGACAGCCAAAAGATAAAATGGCGAATCAGCATGGGCACCTGGTCCGATCGAGGGCCGAGCATACGAGCAGCACATTGCCCTAGTCAATGTTTTGGGACGCGCGAGCAAGAAACGGCCAACCGAGCGCCCTTCGGGCAGGCTCAGGACACCGGCTAAGTCTTTGCCTGCCTGTACGATCGGCCCGGGTGGGATTCGACACGATGGCTGGACTTTTGCAACTTCCTACCCAGGCAAGGGTTATTCTACACGTGCCTACTTCTTTGCAGACCGTGCCGCTGGCCAGGAGTGTGTTATGAAACTGCCGCGACGCCCTACCGCGCCTAGTCCCCGACTTTTGCGTACCGCGAAGTCTCTCCTATCCATGGTGCTTTCGTTTGCATGTGTCTTGACGGGGGGCATCGATCTTCCTTTGCCGGCCGCTACCGCTGCGAAAGATAAGAAACACAAGCAGGACCCGGCGCTGAAGGGCTTGCCGATCACGGATCTGAGTGCGGATGAAGCGATACTGCACGCCTTGAACCGTCTGGCGTACGGCCCGCGGCCGGGCGACATCGAGCACGTTCGGCAGATGGGGCTTGCGAAATGGATCGACCAGCAGCTTAGTCCCCGTTCGATCGACGACCCAGCGATGGAGGCGCGACTGGAGAACTACCCGACACTTCGTATGTCGTCGGCTAAACTTCTCGCGGAGTATCCGCAACCCAAGCAAGCGGAAAAGCAGGTTGGGAAGCAAGCCCAGGGCGAACAGCGCCGGTCGGACGCCGCCGCAGCCACGATCGCCAGGGACATGCAGCCGTCACCGGGCCAGGCAGGCCGAGAGGAGAGTTCTGCATCGGCTACATCGGCCGCGGAGAGCAAGCTCAACGGACGGTCGCCGGTGCGAGAAGCGTCCATGAAGCAGGACGCCGCCCAGGAAACGAATCCAGCGATGCCAGGCGCAGGGAAACGCGACCTGCTGGGCGGCGGGGATCCAAACGTCGTGCCGCGGGCCATCGCCGATGACAGCAAGAAGCCCCAGCGCGTCGTGGAAGAACTCGCCATGGCCAAGGTTACCCGGGCGATCTATAGCGAACGGCAGCTTCAGCAGATCATGGACGACTTTTGGTTCAACCATTTCAACATTTTTGCGGGCAAGGGGGAGGATCGCTGGTTTCTGACTTCGTACGAGCGCGAAGTAATTCAGCCACACACGCTCGACAAGTTCAAAGTCCTGCTCGCGGCGACCGCGAAGAGCCCGGCGATGCTCTTTTACCTCGATAATTTTCTCAGCGCCGATCCAAGAGCCGCAGAGCGACAGGCGGCCGAGCGTGCCATGCGCCAGCAGGTGGGCGCGCGGCGTTTCGGGCAGCCCTGGCCGCGCCCCCCTCAGCCTTCACAGCAAAAGAAGAACGAACGCGGGCTGAATGAAAATTATGGGCGCGAATTGATGGAACTGCACACGCTCGGAGTCGATGGCGGCTATACCCAGAAGGATGTGACTGAAGTAGCGCGCTGCTTCACCGGCTGGACAATCGATAAGCCGAGAGAGAACGCCGAGTTCAAATTTGATGAGCGCTTGCATGACCCTAGTCCGAAATTGGTGCTCGGCAAAAAGTTTCATTCGGGCGGCATGAAAGACGGCGAGGAGGTGCTCGACCTGCTCGCACATCACCCAAACACGGCGAAATTCATTTCTACAAAGCTGGCGCGCCGGTTTGTGTCGGACAATCCTCCGCCCCCGCTGGTCGCTCGCATGGCAGCGACCTTTCAATCGAGCGACGGTGACATCCGCGCGGTGATGAAGACGATGATTTATTCGCCGGAATTTTGGTCGCGCGAAGCGTACCGCGCGAAGATCAAGACTCCCTTCGAGCTCGTGGTGTCGACCGCCCGGGCCCTCGGCGCCGATGTGGGTACACCGATGCCGCTGGTGCAGTGGATCGGACGGATTGGCCAGCCCCTTTATCAATGCCAGCCTCCCACGGGCTATTCGGATAGGGCCGACACTTGGGTAAATACCGGCGCGCTGCTCAACCGCTTGAACTATTCATTGGCGCTGGCCGGTAACAAGGTGCGCGGCTCGCGCAGCGATGTGACTTCGCTGCTCGGAATGGATTCCACCACGGACGCGAAAACGGCATTGAATCATGCCGTGCAGGTTTTCCTCGGTGGACAAACAGGGCCCACGACGGTGGAGACCCTGGAGAAGGAACTCGACAGTCCGCAGGTGGTCGAGGCGAGGCTCGACGATCCGCTGAAGCAGGTGAATTTGGGCGTGGTCGCAGGACTCGTGCTGGGCGCGCCGGAGTTTCAGAGGCGCTGAATTCGCAGTTGACCAGAGGCCGCACTGCGGAAGATTGCTCCCGCTTTTTACGGCCGACTGGAATCGTCGGCGTCAACGGTGGTGCGGGTCTCCGCAACCCAAAGGAGTGCAATATGAGGAACCGGTGTTGCGAAGGCATTCGGCCGCTGAAGTTTTCGCGGCGGTATTTTCTGAAGCAGGGCGGAATTGCGATGGTGGGGCTGAGCGCGATGCCTGCGTTTCTTCAGCGCGCGGTGGCCTTGACGCCGATGCCGAACAAGAAGCAGTTTGTCGTGCTGTTTCAGCGTGGGGCGGCCGACGGATTGAACATTGTGGTGCCGTTCGCGGAGCCTAACTACTACCGGATGCGACCCACCATCGCGGTTCCTCAGCCACGGCGCGGTATGACTGAAGCGGCCATCGACCTCGATGGATTTTTCGGCTTGCATCCGAGTCTCGCGCCGCTCGAGCCGATGTTTCGCAACAATCACCTGGCCATCGTTCATGCCGCGGGCTCACCCGATCCGACACGTTCGCATTTCGACGCGCAGGATTTCATGGAATCCGGAACGCCAGGTGTGAAAGCGACCGAAGACGGATGGCTGAATCGCGCGATGGAGACGGTTCCGGAACAGAATGCTTCGCCATTTCGCGCCGTGGCAATGGGGCCGAATTTGCCGCGGATGCTGCACGGCAGCGCCTCGGCCATCGCCCTGCCGGACCTGAAGCAGTTCAAGGTGATGCCGCAATCGCCGGCCACGGCGGCGACAGTGGAGGGCGGCTTTGAGGCGATGTACGCGCAGAGCGTGGACCATGCGCTGCACGGCACCGGTACAGAAACATTTGAAGCCATCGACATGCTTCGCAAAGTCGATCCGGGCAAATATGCTCCAGAAAACGGTGCGCAATATCCGACCAGCCGACTGGGCCAGAGCTTGCAACAGATTGGGCAGCTTTTGAAGGCCAACATCGGCGTGGAGGTTTTGTTCGTCGATTGCGGCGGCTGGGACAATCACGTCAACGAGGGTGGCGTACAGGGCCAGCTCTCGAACCTGCTCAAAGACCTGGGCCAGGGATTGGCGGCGTTTCACCAAGATATGGGCGACCGTATGCAGGACATCGTGGTGGTCACCATGAGCGAATTCGGCCGCACCGCGAAGGAAAACGGCAATCGCGGCACGGATCACGGACATGCGAACTGCATGTTCGTGATGGGCGGCGACGTGAAGGGCGGCCGGGTGTACGGGAAGTGGCCGGGGCTTGAAGACCATCAGCTCAACGAGGGGCGTGACCTGGCGCTTACGACCGACTTCCGCTGTGTGGTCAGTGAAGTGCTGGCCAAGCACATCGGCGTGACGGATCTAAGAGCGGTCTTCCCGGGCTTTGACAGCAATCCGCGGAAATTTCCGGGACTGATTCAAGGATAGAATGCGCTCCTCTGCTTTCGTCCTTCTCACCCTGCCGTCTTCGTGAAGGAGGACGCAAACGACGGAATGGCGGAGCTAGGCCTTTCCCGTTCGACAAGAGAAAGCGTGCAAGAATCCGATTCTACATTCGTTTGTTAGGCGCTTCGCAGGGGACCTCGGATCGAACGGTAGCGTTCGCTAAAAAGCTCGGCAATCCTCGGACACGAAAGCGTCAGCTCTTGATTGTGCCGGCGGCGGCATCCCACGTCGTGGGGGCTTTGCGGAAGTAAGACTCGTTGGCCATGTGGCAAGCGAGGGCGGCGTTGTGGCCGAAGACTACGTCTTCAAGGACGGGTTGTTGGCTGCGCACGGCTTGGAAGAAGGTCCAGAGGTGAGGCTTCAGCTCATCCCAGGACGCTCCGGTATAGTTGAAGCCTTCCAGAGCGGGCTCCTTGCCTGGAGGCGGATCGTGTTCTTCGTGCCACTGCTTGAGGTATTGTTCGCGAAGTTCCTTTGGAAAGCTAGAGGCGTAGTAGCTGGGGCTCTGATCCTCGCCGGTTTGAGGGGAATAGGAAATGGCGTGCTCGGTGACTTCGAGGATGCCTTTCGATCCCTGGAAGCGATAGACCTCAGGAGTTTCCGCGCCGAGATTTAGTCTCAGATAAACGGGTGCCGCGATGGCGCCGTACTCGAACAGCGTGGCATGCACATCGGGCATGTTGCGACCGTCTTTGAAGCGCAGGATACCGCCGCTGGACATGGCACGTTTGGGAGGCTCGTTGAAACCGAGCATGTACATCATGCCGCTGACCAGGTGAACGAGCAAATCTCCGGCTACGCCCGTGCCATATTCCTTCCAGCAGCGCCAGCGGGCGAAATACTTGGGAGAAGCCTTGGGTTCCCACGGATGTTTCGGTGCGGTACCCTGCCAGGTATCCCAATCGAAATTTTGCAGCGAGAGATCGGGTGGTGGAGGGTACTGCCACGCACCGGTCGGATCGTTGCGGCCGAGCGAACCTTCCACCAAGGTCAGCTCGCCGATGATACCTTTGGCAAGGAGTTCTTTGGCCTTTCCGCAAATGACGGAACTGACGCGTTGGGAGCCGATTTGGATGATGCGCTCCGTCGCCTTGCCGGCCTTCACCATTTCCACGCCATCGGCGGAGGAGTGCGACATGGGCTTTTCGCAGTAGATGGGCTTCCCGGCGCGCACGGTGTCGACCACGACTTGCTTGTGCCAGTGATCGGGCACGGCCGCGACGATGCAATCGATCTCCTTGTTTTCGAGGAGCTCCTGATAGCGCCGCGTGGCTGGAAGATTGGGCGTGCCCGTGAGTTCCCTCGCCAGAGTATGGCGGCCGTCATAGAGATCGCAGGCTGCAACGCACTCGACTCCGGGTAGTTGGACGGCGCTGCTGAGCAAGCCGGAGCCTTCCATGCCGATGCCGATGATGCCGAAACGCACCCGGTCGCTCGGCGGAACTTTTGGATAGGGCGCGGCTTCGAGGCGGGTGTCACGCAGGAAGATCGAGTCCGTGGCTGCCAGCGCGCTGGCGGCACCGGCAGTGCGGTGAAGGAATTCGCGGCGGGTGAGATCTTTTTTCATTCATAGCTCCTTGTTTGGGCACCAAAAGAAAATGCGGGAAAGATGCGGAAACTGGGCTGGGGTTGCCGCGCCGGGGCGCAGCAGGCTGCACCCTTACTGGGCCCGGGCTCCCTTGGGTTCCCTGTGTGTTCATGTCCTGAATTTCATTGTCGATCCTAAAACACGCTCGCTAGTGTAGCGACTGGACAGCGACCTCTTTGAAGAAGACGATGTCGTTGTCACTGTGATTCTGCAGACCGATAAAGCCTTCGTTCGGGCGAAGACCGCGTTCCGGCTCAAAATTGAACTTTTTCTCGGGGACGGGTTGGCCCTCGGTGTACTCGGTAACCTTCGCGTCGTTGAGAACGACGGTGGTGTGCGGGCCATCGAGCGTGATGAGCATGGTGTTCCATTCGGGACCAGGTTTGCCCGGGCGGGCGAGAGGTTTGGTGAGTGAATACAGCGTGCCGGTGACGTGGTACTCGTCCTCTTGGGAATCCTCGGGTTGATTGTCGATTTGCACTTCGTAGCCGTAGTGGACTGGCATCCATGGCTCGCGCGGTTCGATCGGAATGCGGATGAAGACGCCGGAATTGTCGTTGTGGTCTCGCATTTTGTAAACAACGCGAATGCGGCAGTTGCTGAATTTGCTTTCGGTCCAATAGAGCAAGCCCATGCCACCGTGCGTGCGAAGCAAGCCGGCTTCAACGCTCATGTTTCCTGGGCCGACGTGTTTCCAGCCGGAGAGGTCCTTGCCGTTGAAGAGTTGGCGCCATGTGGCGGACGTGTCTCTAGACCGAGTATAGGTCGCGACTACCAGCAATGCGATCGTAGCGAAAAGCGACAGGAGTTTGTTGCGCATGGGCTTGCCTCTTTTGCCGCTCGACATCCTACTAGAGAACCGGCGCAGCGGCTGAAAAATTCGAACGATGACTCGGGAGGCGGCAGGCGATGGCAACGGGAATCCCATCGAAACGCAGAAAGAGCGGGGCGGCCCATGGCCGCTCCGCTCTTTGCGCACCGAAGCGGAAGCGCCGAAGCGTTCTTAGTGCGTGGTGCTGCGGATGCGCATGCCGTAGAAGGAGCGATAGACGAAGAAGAAGGAGACGGCGAAGAAGACGGCCGCGAGGAGGTGAGTTAGACTGGCGCCCCGGGAAGCGGTCAGTTGCACGGCGAGTTCGACGGCAAGGAGTCCGAACAGCGTGGTGAACTTGATGACCGGGTTGAGGGCGACCGAGGAGGTGTCCTTGAACGGATCGCCGACCGTGTCGCCGACAACAGTGGCGTCGTGCAGCGGGGTGCCTTTTTGCTTTAGCTCGACCTCGACGATTTTCTTGGCGTTGTCCCAGGCGCCGCCGGCGTTGGCCATGAAGATGGCTTGATACAAGCCGAAAATGGCTATGGAGAAGAGATAGCCAATGAAGAAGAACGGCTCGACAAAGGCGAAGGCGAGCGTGGCGAAGAACACCGCGATGAAGATGTTTAGCATGCCTTTTTGCGCATACTTCGTGCAGATTTCAACGACTTTTTTGCTGTCGGAGACGCTGGCTGCGGCAGCGCCGTCGAGCTTGATGTGGGCTTTGATGAATTCGACCGCGCGGTAGGCGCCGGTGGTTACTGCTTGCGTGGAAGCGCCGGTGAACCAATAGATCATGGCGCCGCCGGTGATGAGGCCGAGGACAAAGGGTGCGTGGAGGAGCGAAAGCTTGTTGACGTTGGCGGTAAGACCATGGGTCAGCGCCATGATGATCGAAAAGATCATTGTGGTGGCGCCGACGACGGCGGTGCCGATGAGCACGGGCTTGGCGGTGGCCTTGAAAGTGTTACCAGCGCCGTCATTGGCCTCAAGCATCTCCTTGGCGCGCTCGAAGTTGACGTCGATGTTGTAGTCCTTCTTTAGCTCGCTCTTGATATTCGGGACCTGCTCGATGAGGGAGAGCTCGTAGACTGATTGTGCATTGTCGGTGACCGGGCCGTAGGAATCGACTGCGATTGTGACGGGACCCATGCCCAGAAAGCCGAAAGCTACTAGGCCGAAGGCAAAGACCGGCTCGGCAATCATCAGTTGGTGAAGTCCCAAGGTGCTGATCAGGTAGCCGACCGACATCAGCAGGACCATCGCGAGGCCGATGTAATAGGCCGAGAAATTCCCGGCCACGAAGCCGGACAAAATGCCAAGTGACGCGCCGCCTTCTTCCGCGGAGCTGACGACTTCTTTTACGTGGCGCGATTCAGTGGAGGTGAAGACCTTCACGAGCTCCGGAATGATGGCGCCGGCGAGCGTACCGCAGGAGATGATGGTGGCCAGCTTCCACCATTGCGTGGTGTCGCTTGCATTGCCGAGGCTTGGAATGATCAGGGCGGAAACGACATAGGTCAGAGCGATCGAGACGATCGAAGTGATCCATACGAGCGAGGTGAGCGGGGCTTCGTAGTTCATTTCGTCGGCGTTGCCGTACTTGGCCTTGGCGATGAAGCCGTTGATGAAGTAGGCCGCGGCGCTAGCAACCAGCATGACGATACGCATGACGAAGATCCAGACCAGCAGTTGCACCTGAACGGTGGGGTCCTTGACGCCGAGAAGGATGAAGGTGATGAGCGCGACGCCAGTCACGCCATAGGTCTCAAAGCCGTCGGCGCTGGGACCCACCGAATCGCCAGCGTTGTCGCCGGTGCAGTCGGCGATGACGCCGGGGTTGCGCGCGTCATCTTCCTTGATTTTGAAAACAATCTTCATGAGGTCCGAGCCAATGTCGGCGATTTTGGTGAAGATTCCGCCGGCGATGCGCAGCGCCGCAGCGCCGAGCGATTCGCCGATGGCGAAACCGATGAAGCATGGTCCGGCGTAATCGCCGGGAATGAAGAGTAGAATCAGAAGCATCATCAGGAGCTCGACGCTGATGAGCATCATGCCAATGCTCATTCCGGCCTCGAGCGGAGTGTGGTAGATCGCGTACGGCTTGCCGCGCAAGCTGGCAAACGCAGTGCGGGAGTTGGCGAAGGTATTGACGCGGATCCCGAACCACGCCACGCCGTAGCTTCCGCCGATGCCCACCAAGCTGAACAGCAGGATGATCGGCAGCGTGACGGCAACCGATTTACCGGGTACAGGAGCCAGCACGCCGAAATAAAGGATGATCACCACGGCAATGAACAGCCATAGAAGGAGAAGGAACTTGCCCTGCGTGAACAGATAGGTCTTGCAGGTTTCGTAGATCAGTTCCGAGATATCTCGCATGGAGCGATGGACGGGCAGGTTCTTCAGGCGGCTATAGATGGTGAGGCCAAAGAAGAGACCAAATACGCAAAAAAGAATGCCGAACAGCAGCAGCTTGTGACCGTCAAAGCCGAGAAACTGGACTTGGGACAAATCCGGAAGTTTCAGGCCGGCCTCGCCGCCGGCTTCTTCGCTGGTTTGGGCGAGAAGTCCTGCAGCGCTCAACAGCGTAACGGTTGCGGCCGCTGCACCCAGTTTTGCGATTCGACATCCAAAGGACCAGGCACTCGTAAGCCAGGTGCGCATCTACACTCCTCCATGAAAATCCGGTCTCAAGGGTAACTCCCAATATTGCTGGGCGATCCTTTACGGCACACAATTTCTTCCAGCGCCTTTCACTAGCGCCGGGGGAGTACCTTGCCGGATTTCAGGAAGGCCCCCACTTCAGGACAGGATAGGAACTGGTGAGCACAGGACACCGGACCTTCTGAACCGCCAAAATCTGGGGACAGAACCCTGGGAGCCCGGCGCACCGCTTTGCAAAACGTTGATTTATAACATTTAGCTTATGATGGGTCAAACGGCTGCTCGTACCGTTGCCCTCGGCGCTGCCCTCGTGCCCGCGCAGTGACGTTAATGCGGGTCTAACTGGGACGCGTCGCCTGGAATACCTGGCGCGACGGACTTGCAAAGCGATGGTAACATGCCTCATCGTCTACAACGGTTGGACCGAGCGGACGGGGGATCATGCGCACCTATTCAATGCCGGCGGCGGGGCCGCAAGAAGCCGCCTTGTTCGAGTTGCGCCACGATTGGAAGCGAGCCGAGGTCGCCGAGCTCTACCAGACGCCGCTTCCGGAACTCGTCTTTCGGGCGCAAAGCGTGCATCGTCAAGCGCATGCGCCGGACCGGGTGCAGACCTGCCAGCTCATTTCGATCAAGACCGGCGGCTGCCCGGAGGACTGCGCCTACTGCCCGCAGAGCGCGCACTATGATGCTGAGGTCGAGCGGCAGGGCCTTCTTGATCCCGCGCATGTCGTTGCCGTGGCGCGGGCGGCGGCCGGCCGCGGAGTGACGCGGTTCTGCATGGGCGCGGCCTGGCGACAGGCGCCCGAGGGAGCCGAGTTCGAGAAAGTGCTGGAAATGGTGCGCGGCGTATCGGCACTGGGGATGGAGGTTTGCTGCACGCTTGGGATGTTGACCGAGGGCCAGGCGGCGCGATTGAAAGAGGCGGGCCTGACGGCGTATAATCACAACCTAGATACCTCTCCGGAGTTTTACGGTTCGATAATCACAACGCGAATGTATAGCGACCGGCTGCGGACGTTGGCGGCAGTCCGCAAGGCTGGCATCACCGTCTGCTGCGGAGGAATTCTGGGCATGGGCGAATGCGAGTCGGACCGTATCGGTCTGTTGCACCAGCTGGCGACGCTGCAGCCGCATCCGGAAAGCGTGCCGATCAACATGCTGGTGCGCGTGCAAGGCACGCCGCTGGCTTCCGTGCCTGCGCTCGATCCCCTCGAGATGGTGCGGGCCATCGCTACGGCGCGCATCCTTATGCCTGCTTCCCGAGTGCGCCTGGCGGCGGGACGCAAGCAGTTGTCGCCGGAAGCTATGACGCTGTGTTTTCTTGCCGGAGCCAATTCGATTTTTGTTGGCGAGAAGCTGCTAACCACGCCTAATCCGGGACCCGATGAAGACGAGCAATTGCTTCGGGCCTTGGGATTGAAACCACTCGAGTCGCATGCCATCTAAATTCAACGATTTTTTTCAGCGCGAATTGGAAAACGGACTGCGCGAACTAGAGACGCGGAGCCAACGCCGGAGTGTAGCGGAGCTTCGCGGCGTGAACCTTTGTTCGAACGACTATCTGGGTCTTGCTGCGGATCCCAAGCTGCATGTGGCCGTGCTGGATGCGGTGCGTGATGCGGCGCGGGTCGGAGGTACGGGGTCGCGATTGTTGTCCGGGCATATGATCGTTTGGGACGAAGTTGAGGAAGAGTTTGCGCAATTCGTTGGGGCAGAGACGGCGCTTTATTTTGGAAGCGGCTATGCGGCGAACGTGGGATTGCTTACCTCCGTGCTGACGGAGAATGATTTTGTGTTTTCTGACGAGTTGAATCATGCGAGCTTAATCGACGGCATTCGGTTGTCCGGGGCACACAAAGTCATCTACCCGCACCTCGATCTGAATGCGCTTGAATCCGCGTTGCGCGAGCACGAGCGCGAAAGCGGGCGTAAGTTCGTCGTCACCGAGACGGTTTTCAGCATGGACGGCGACGTCCTGGCGCTCAAGGAACTGGTTGGGTTGTGCGAGCGTTTCGGCGCCGGTGTGATTCTCGATGAAGCGCACGCCACGGCGGTGCACGGACCTGCGGGGCGGGGAATCGCAGTGGAGACGGGCGGACCGGGGAATGTCGTCGCGGTCGTGCATGCGTGCGGAAAGGCGCTGGCGAGCGCCGGCGCGTTTGTTTGCGGGAACGCGGTGTTGAGAGAGCACCTGATCAACCACGCGCGAACGTTCATTTTCACCACCGCGATGCCGCCTTACATGGCGGGGCAGATTCGAGCGGCGCTGCACCTCGCTCTCGGAATGAATGCGGAGCGAACGGCCTTGCTTTCGCGCTCGCGGCGCCTGGCTGCCGGGTTGCGGGCACAGGGATGGGATGCAGGAGCCGGCGGCGCGCAAATCGTGCCGGTTGTCGTTGGCGGAAACGAGGAGGCGCTTGCGGCGACGGAATACCTACAGCAGCAGGGTTTTGCCGTGCGCGCGATTCGCCCGCCCACCGTGAAACGCGGTTCTGCGCGGCTACGGTTTTCGGTCACATGCGGAGTTGCGCCGTACCAACTGGAACGCCTCGAAAGAGCGCTGGGGACGTGGCACGCTCAGCGTTGTGCGCCAGCGGCGACGGGGCGCACGTGAGGAATCATTTTTTCATCACCGGGACCGATACCGGCGTTGGCAAGACCACGCTTGCCGCGCTTTTGTGCGCTGCACTCGATGCTGTCTACTGGAAGCCGATCCAGACCGGGACACTCGAAGGATCAGACCGCGTGTCGGTTATGCGACTTGCGGGCATTGGGACGGATCGGACGCTCGATGAGGTTTACAAATTCGTGCCGCCGGTTTCCCCTGACCTTGCCGCGCGCTGGGCGGGTACAGAGATCGAGCTGGGGCGAATCAACCTGCCGACGAGTCTGCACAACGATTGGTTGGTCGTGGAAGGCGCCGGCGGCGTGCTCGTTCCGATCAATCAGAAGCAGTTCATGCTCGACCTGATGGTGAAGTTTATGCTGCCGGTGATTCTGGCGGCGCGGAGTGGCGTGGGCACGATCAATCACACGCTGCTTACCCTTGCCGCCTTGCACGCAGCCGAGCTGCCAGTCCACGGCGTGGTGCTCATCGGGGATCAGAACCGTGAAAATCGCGAGACGATCGAGCGGTTCGGCCACGTGCGTGTGATCGGGGAAATTCCGCGTCTACCGAATTTGCACCGGACCGCGTTGATGCAAGTCTTCATGAATAACTTCGACCGCGCGGCCTTCGCGCAGTAACTTTCTGGAGAGAGTCGATTCTTCCCGCGACCGCGCTGGCAATGCAGAAAACAAACTTATAGTCTGGACGCACCATGACGGTTCCTCCGTGGCTTACCCTCGATCATATCTGGCTGCCCTACACGCAAATGAAGACGGCAGAGCTACCGGTTCCCGTTGTCGCGGCGCGCGGTGTTCGCCTTGAATTGGCCGATGGACGCGAACTGATCGACGGAATCGCCAGTTGGTGGACGGCGTGCCACGGTTACGGGCATCCGCACATCTTGAAGAAGATTGCCGAACAGCTGGCGAGGATGCCGCATGTCATGTTTGGAGGTCTCGCGCATGAACCTGCCTATCGCTTAGCGGAGCGTCTTGCGGCGGTCTTGCCCGGCGATCTGAACCACGTCTTCTTCACAGAATCGGGCTCGGTGGCTGTGGAAGTTGCGCTTAAGATGGCTGTGCAGTTTTGGCTCAACCAGGGTCAGCGGCGCACGAAATTCGTCAGCTTCCGCAACGGATACCACGGCGACACCTTTGCGACCATGGCGATTTGTGATCCGGAAGAAGGAATGCACAAACTCTTCCGGGGAATTGTGCCGGCACAATTCGTGGCCGAACTGCTCGACACTGCCGAAAAACGCCGCGATTTGGATCGTTTTTTAGCCGGCAATCGCCAGGACATTGCGGCGGTGATCATCGAGCCACTGATTCAGGCCGCCGGCGGCATGAAATTCCACGATCCCGAAGTGCTTCACGATCTCAAGACGCTGTGCGACCGGCATGGCCTGCTGCTGATCTTCGACGAGATTTTCACCGGGTTCGGCCGCACGGGTACCTTGTTTGCCTGTGAACAGGCAGAAGTGGTACCAGACGTCATCTGTCTTTCCAAGGCGTTGACGGGCGGCGCGATGCCGCTGGCCGCGACGGTCGCAACGGAGCGGATCTACCATGGATTTCTCTCCGATCGTTCCGAGGCGGCTCTGATGCATGGACCCACGTATATGGCCTATCCCTTGGGTTGCGCGGCTGCAAATGCGTCCTTCGATCTGTTCGAGTCCGAGCCGCGACTCTCCCAAGCCGCTGCCATTGAAGCGCAACTCAGAGAGGAGCTGGACCGCTGCCGAAAAATTCCGGGCGTACTGGACGTCAGGGTAAAAGGCGCCTTGGGCGTGATTCAGATGGAGCGGCCGGTCGATGCAACGGGGTTGCGCGCTCGGTTTGTTGATTTGGGATTCTGGATGAAGCCGTTTGGAGATGTCATCTATCTTACGCCTCCGCTGGTTATCGAAGACGATGATTTATCGTCATTGACGGGCGCGATTCATGAGGTTTTGAGCGGCGGATAAAGTTTTCGCGCAACCTACTCACTCAATCAGAACCAGGTGGCAGGAATACGCCTCTGGTAGACTCAATCCAACTCTCGAATGGAGGATCGCAGCTTGCCCTCAAAACCCGGCAGCTGGAAGGCAAAGATCGTGGCGTTCGCCAGCGGAATCGGTGCTCCAGGATTATTTCTGATTTCCTTTCTCGATTCTTCTGTTTTGACGTTTCCGGTTATCAATGATTTGCTTTTGATCGAGCTTTCCGTCCAGCATCCGGCGCGCATGCCGTTGTATGCGAGCATGGCAGCAAGTGGCTCGGTCCTCGGCTGCCTGCTTCTGTTTTTCCTGGCGCGCAAGGGCGGGGAGGTGTTTTTTCGGCGTAAGGCCGGGGCCCGGGCCGAGACCATACGCCGGTGGGTTGATAAGAATGGTTTTGGCGGGATGCTCGTTGCCGCGCTTTTGCCTCCGCCGACACCTTTCAAGTTTTTCGTGCTTGCCGCCGGAGTGTTCGAAGCGCCGCTGATCAGTTTCTGTTCTGCGATCGCGCTCGCGCGCGTGTTTCGCTACTTCGGCCTCGGATACCTTGCGGTACGCTACGGCTCGGAAGCGCTGCCGTATCTCGCGCAGCACAAGATACAAGTCGTATTTGCCGCGGTTGTGCTGGTTGCTGCGAGTTATGCGCTCTCGTGTCTGATTCTGCGTGACGGCGAGCCCCAGGGTGGGGGTCAGCAATAGAAAAGGGTCACCGGCGCCGCAATTCGCGCGTCCAGATCAATGCTTGGTCTGCCACTTTGCCATCCGGATCAATCTTGACGAGCACGGCAACCTCGTAGCGGGTCTCTCCAGCCGCGTAACGCAAGTCGCGCAGCTGCACTTCGTACCCGTCGGCTGTTTTCTCCACTGTTGCCTTCGGGAATCGCGCGACGCTGACAAATCTTCTCGCCGCGTCCGACTCGCGAGCTTTATCCAGCATCGGGGACGGTTCAGGCTTGAAGAGCGCCACGCCGGTTTCTGGGTCGAACGATGCACCCGGCCCGGCGTTCACGGTCACCTGGTGTAGGGCACTGTCTGTTTCAACGATGCCATGCCATGTAAGAAGAGACGCGGACTCCGGGAATGCGGCGACGCGCCGCGGCGATTGGCCCCGGTAGGTTCGCGCCTGCATCATGGCCACGGCGTCAGAGTGGAGAGTGGCGCGCACGCCGACGTATAGCAGAGCAAGTGCAAAGCCAACGATAGCGCCAATTCGACCGCGAGGTTGTTTGTCTTTGGCGCCGATTTCGTCGCTTACGAGCCGCAGTAATTCAGGTAACAGAATCGCTGCAATAAAGAGGGTGATGATCCATGGATCGACAGGCCCCAGCCAATCTGCGGCGATGCGGCGGCCACTGAACGGGGCAAGCAGCGCTATTCCCTCCGACTGGCAAGCGTCCATCGCTAAATGCAGCCCCTCTGCGAGCAGAAACATCCCAAACAATGCGACCGTCGAAACTCCGATACTCGATGACTTCAAGGTGAGCAACGCGTAGATGAGGCTGAGCATTGCGCCTACGACAATGCACGCCAGGATGGAATGGGTGTAGGTATGATGCCAGGTCAGATAGGCGGAAGGGCCGAAGATGGCGCTCAGCTCATCCAGATCCGCGATGGTTCCGGCGACCATGACGATCGCCCAAGCGGCGCGCGGTGCGCGGGGCAGAGCGGCTCGCGCCAAGGCAAAAGACGCCAGCGCATGGGTGCCGACATCCATTGCAAAGGTTACACGCCGCCCGTGCGAGGTTTTGGTACGGTGCCGTTCTGAGGAACCAGCAGCTTGAGCGCGCGCGGAACGATCTTGAACTCAACGGGCAAACGCGCCAGCGGCTCACCGTCGACTTGCGCATAGACAGGTTTGGCATCCAGCGGCTCGCACACCACGGCGTCAACCTTCCAGAAGTGCACGCCGTCGGTGCCGCGGAGTTTGTCGAGCCACAGGCTCGGCAGATAACTTAGGTAGCGGAAACCGCTCTGCGTCGTCAGCGCCATCAGTTCAAACTCGTTTTCGTAAAGATCCGCACCAGTCGTAATCTTGAAAGGTCCGCCGTAGTTCTTGGTTCTGCCGACCACCAGAAGCGAAGCGTCGAGTTTTTGCTCCCCGGTCACGACGCGAAAGTGTGGAAACTTGTAACGAAACACTTCGCGGGCGCCCTGCCACCAGTAAGCCAATATGCCGACGCGCGCTTTCAGGTCGAGATCAATCGCGTAGACGATCATGCCGTCCGGGCCGGAGCCTGCAACGCTGAGAAAATAGCGTTTCTTTTCCGGCTGTTCGAGCGGGGTCGCGAGGCCCAACGCGATGTCCCTAACCTCGCCATGGACGAGCTTCTCTGCCGCACTCGGAATATCCCATGGCAGGTTCAATTCTTTGGCGAGCACGTTGGCGGTGCCACCCGGCAGCAATGCCAGCGGCACGCGGTGGCCGTTCCGCTGCGTGGCGAGCCCATTTACAACCTCGTTCAACGTACCGTCGCCGCCACAGGCAATGACCAACTGGCGACCCTCCGCGCTCGCGCGATACGCTATCTCGGTGGCGTCCCCTGGTCCGCGAGTTTCCGTAAGTTCTGCTTCAATTCCGGCGAAAGAGAAAATCCTGCGCGCCTCGTCGAGCATGCGCCGCCGCCCGCTGCCACCGTTGCCGGCGTTCGGGTTGTGAATCAGCAGCGCGTTTCGTAGATTGCCCTTCATCGCCCTTCCTGACTTGCAGCTATGCCTGCCGCCAAACCTCCATTCTATATAATATGATGCGGATTCCAGTGAACGTTCTTCCGAGGGTTCCCATGGCCAAGGCGGTTGCCGCTAAACACGAGATCGAAGAGCTTCGCGACAAGCTTCGCCATCACGATTACCGATATTACGTCCTCGACGATCCGGAAATTTCTGATGCGAGCTATGACCGACTGATGAACCGGCTCAAAGAGCTTGAGGCCTCTCATCCTGAGTTGATTGCGCGGGATTCGCCGACAGTACGGGTTGGGGGGGTGCCTCGCGAGGGCTTTCAGACCGTGCGCCACGCGCGCGCGATGCGCAGCCTCGACAACGCGTTTTCCTACGATGCGCTTCGCGATTTCGACCGCCGCGTGCGCCAAGGAAGCGGGCGAGAAACAATTGAATACGTCGCCGAGCATAAGTTCGACGGCCTCAGCATTTCTCTGCAATATGAGAACGGCGGCCTGGCTCGCGGCGTGACTCGCGGCGATGGCACGACTGGCGAGGACGTGACGCCGAACATCAAGACGATTCACTCCATCCCCTTGCGCATCGATCCGGCCGCGCTGAAAAAGACGAAGCTGCCGGTCAATTTTGAAGTCCGCGGCGAAGTGCTGATGACTCGCAAAGCCTTTGAGGCGATGAATCAACAGCAGGAGCAGAGCGGCGGCAAGATTTTTGTCAACCCCCGCAATGCTGCGGCCGGGTCCGTGCGCGTTCTAGATCCTTCCATTACCGCGCAACGGCGGCTCGAGTTTTTCGCCTACTATCTGCTCGTTGACGGCGAGGTCCCGTTCTCCAAGCATTCCGACTCCCTGAAAGCTCTTAAGCAATTGCGTTTCCGAGCGTCTGACGATTGGCGGCTCTGCGCGGGAATCGATGAAGTGCTCGCTTATTGCGACGTCTGGGAGCCGCAGCGCGCTGACCTCCCGTACGAGATCGACGGCGTGGTCATAAAGGTTAATTCCACGCCAATTCAGCATGAATTGGGATTCACGGCGAAGGCACCGCGCTGGGCCATCGCCTACAAATACCCCGCGAGGCAAGAGACCACGGTCGTAAACGACATTCGCGTGCAAGTCGGTCGCACGGGCACGCTTACGCCTGTCGCGGTCCTCGAGTCGGTGCAAGTGGGCGGTGTCACTGTCAGCCGTTCCACCCTCCACAACATGGACGAGATCGATCGCCTCGGCTTG
>Ga0209526_10000887_pt1 | contig 19693 bp, 20 predicted proteins | sample JacPinW_OM2H0_M1_FD_188566 | JGI IMG/M metagenome (GOLD analysis project Ga0209526, IMG submission 188566) | Forest soil microbial communities from Algoma, Ontario, Canada - Jack Pine, Ontario site 1_JW_OM2H0_M1 (SPAdes) (version 2) | ecosystem: Environmental > Terrestrial > Soil > Boreal... | reverse complement strand
GCCGATGTCGATCTCCTCGGCCGCCGTGATCTGGATGCTCTCGATCATGGTCCGGTTCCAGACCGGCTCGAAGAGCGAGTTGCTGAACCGGAAGGCAAGCACGTTCTGGACCGTGTCCTTGGCCAGGTAGTGGTCGATGCGAAAGATCTGGCTTTCGTCGAAGAGCGCCTCCAGCTGCTCGTTCAAGGTTCGGGCGCTGCTGGCGTCCTGGCCGAGCGGCTTCTCGACCACGATGCTCCGGTCCTTGCCCCGGCCGGAGAGCCCGGCGTGGGTGAGTCCGGTCAGGATCGAGCCGAAGGTGGCCGGCGGAGTGGCGAGGTAGTAGATGACGGGGGCGCCGTCTCCGTCCACCGCGGGCTTGAGCGCCTCGTAAGTGTCCGGCGAGTCGTAGTCCAGCTGCACCCAGCCCGCGCGGGCGGCCAGTTCCTGGCTTCCCGTGGCGCTCGCCACGAGGTCCTTGAAGGCCTCCTGCGACATCGCGCTGCGGCCGGCACCCAGGAGCCGGATCTGGCCATCCCGGGAGAGGTCGCCGATCGCCGGCAGGATCTTTCGGCGGGTCAGATCGCCGGAGGCGCCGAAGATGACGATGTCGGTCGGCCGGCGGGAAGCACTCGCCATCCTCCATATGATGCGAGTGATGGCGAACATCGGGGTGGGACAAAGGCGGCTGGAGGGACGCGCCAAGGTCACAGGCGCCACCCGGTTCACCGCCGACCTGCGGCTGGTGGGGCTGACCCACGCCCGGTTGCTCTTGAGCCCGCACGCGGCGGCGCGAATCCGGCGTATCGACCTGGAGGCGGTCCGGCGGGCGCCGGGCGTCCTGGACGCGGTCAGCGGGGCCGATCTTCCCCCGGCCGCGGCGCCGGGGCCTGACCTGCCGCTGGCGCGCGATCGCGTCTACTTCGCCGGTCAGCCGGTGGTGGCCGTCGTCGCCGAGAGCGAGGAGGCTGCCGCCGACGCGGCTGCGCTGACGGAGGTCGAGTACGAGCTCCTGGCGCCCGTGCTGGACATCGAGCGAGCGCTGCTCGAGGGCTCGCCGGTTGTCCTGGACGCCCCTGCCGGCGGCATGGACGACGCCGGCGCGCACGGGGTGGGCGGGGGAGGAGAGGACGAGGGCGCCGTGGCGGCTCCCAACGTGACCTCTCAGGTCCGCTTCCAGGAGGGCGACGTGGAAGAGGCTCTGGCCTCCAGCGCCGTCGTCGTACGCGGCTCCTACCGACTGCCGGCGGTACACCAGGGCTTCCTGGAGACGCACGTGTCGGCGGCGGCGCCTGCGCCCGACGGATCGCTGACGATCTGGACGCCGACGCAAGGCTCGTTCCTGACCAGACGGACGGTCGCGGAGCGCCTGGGTATGCCACTGTCCGAGATTCGCGTCGTTCCCATGGCGGTGGGCGGTGGGTTTGGGGGCAAGGTCTGTCTTCTGGAGCCGCTGGTGGCCCTGCTCGCCCGCCGGGTGGGCCGCCCGGTGATGCTCGAGCTGACCAGAACCGAGGAGTTCCTGATGGGGAGAGGCGGCCCGGCGGCCAGCGTCGAGATCGAGCTGGGTTCCGATCTGGCCGGCTCCCTGAGAGCGCTCCGGGCACGCGTGGCCTTCGACAATGGTGCCGGCCCGGGTGGGCTGGGCGCCCTGGCAGCGCTTCTGATGGCGGGTGTCTACCGGCTGCCCGCGTACCAGGTCGTCGCGCTCGACGTTGCGACGAACAAGACGCCGGTGGGCGCCTATCGCGCCCCAGGTGCCCAGCAGGCGTTCTTCCCCCTGGAATCGGCCATGGACGAGCTGGCCGAGCGCCTCGGCCAGGATCCGATCGAGCTCCGGCTTCGCAACGCCAGCCGGCAGGGAGACCCGCGTCCCGATGGGCAGCCCTGGCCGCGGATCGGCCTCACCGAATGCCTGGAGGCGGCCCGCCGGCATCCGGTCTACACCTCGCCGGTGGTCGAAGGCGAAGGCATCGGCGTCGCGGTAGGCGCCTGGGGAGGGGGCCGCGAGCCGGCTGCCGCCGGCTGCCGGGTGGAGCCGGATGGGACCCTGCTCCTCCACCTCGGGTCGGTGGACATCAGCGGCACCGACACCACTCTGGCGATGATCGCGGCCGAGACCTTCGGGACCTCTGTCGAGAGAGTCCGGGTGGAGACCGGAGACACGGGCACGGCGCCTTACGCCGGTATGGCAGGTGGCAGCAAGACCGTGTACACGGTGGGCCCGGCGGTGCAGCAGGCGGCCGCGGAGGCCCGCCGGCAGCTCCTCGAGATCGCGGCCGAGGAGCTGGAGGCGGCCGTCGAGGATCTTGAGCTGGAGGATGGAGAGGTGCGCGTGGCGGGGGTTCCCGGCCGCTCGCTGGAGGTTGGGCACCTGGCCGGGCTGGCCGCGCAGTTCGGGGGACGCTACCCCCCGGTCCTGGGTCAGGGACGAGCGGCGATCACCGAGGCATCGCCGATGTTCACGGTGCACCTTGCCAGGGCGCTCGTAGACATCGACACGGGGCACTGGCGTCTCACCGGCTACGCCGCCATCCAGGACGTGGGGCGCGCGCTCAACCCGCCCGAGGTCGAGGCCCAGATCCATGGCGGCGCTCTTCAGAGCCTGGGCCGGGTGCTGGGCGAGGAGCTGGTCTGGGATGGCGAAGGACAGCTGCAGACGGCCAGCTTCATCGACTACGGCCTGCCGACCATCGATCAGGCCCCCTCCGTCCAGGTCGAGCTGCTCGAGATCCCATCCCCGATAGGGCCCTACGGAGCCAAGGGTGTCGGCGAGCCGCCTGCGGTCCCAGGACCGCCTGCCGTCGCCAACGCCATCAACGCCGCCTGCGGCCGCCGCCTCCGGGAGCTCCCGGCGGACTTCGGCCGGCTCCTGGAAACGCCTGCCCCCGCCGACCTCGTCGAGGACACGGTCAGATAATCAGCCTGTGAGGGTCGGCTCCGGCCGGTCGCCGCGCGACCTGGGGACAAGCGACCTGGAGAGCCGGGTGCTGGCGGCTGTCGGAGACGCCGTCGTGGTCATGGATCTCGAGGGCCGCGTCCTGGGCTGGGAGGGGGCCGCCGAACGGCTGCTCGGTCACCGGGCTGCCGAGGTGCTCGGCAAGCCGGCCACGATGGTGTTTCCGCCGGAGCTGATTCCCGGTCAAGAGCACCTGACCAGCGTGGGTGGCGCCGAGCGGGTGGACCTGGTTCTGCCCATGGTCGACGATCGGATCGCGGCCGTCAGCCTGGTCCCGCTGCGGAACGCAGCCGGCGAGGTGGTTGGCACCACGGCCACGGTGAAGCCGGTGGGCGCCTGGCTGGATCCCGCCGAGGCGTCCGGGCCGCCCCGGAGGCGCTGGCACAGGACCCTGGGCGGCATCGTCCACGATCTGGTTGAGCTGGCCGGGCGCGACCTGGCCGCCATGGACTCCTCCGAGCAACTGGCGCGGGTGCTGGTGCGCCAGGCCCGCAGGCTCCTCCCCGCGGCCGAGTGCATGCTCTCCATGGTCTCCTCGGAACGGCCCGAACACTTCACGATCCTGGCCGCGTCCGGCCCCTGGGCGGAGCGCCAGGTCGGTCAGGAGTGGTCCCAGGAGGGCACCCTGGCGGGCCAGGCTCTCAGAGAGCGGCGCGCCGTCGAGTCGGTTCGAATGCAGGAGCTGAGCAGCCGCCGCGAGTCGCTTGCAGTCGGAGACATAAAGACCGCTCGGCTGCTTCCCGTCTTCAGCCCCCGCCCGCTGCCGGACGGTCGCGTCACTCTCGGTGTTCTCGGCTTCTATCGGACCACAGAGGCCTTCTTCACGCCGTACGAAAGGCGCCTGATGGACGAGCTGGTGCGCCTGGTCAGCGTCTCGCTGCAGCGGACCGAGCTCCGGAAGAGCACGGCCGAGACCGTGGCGCGGCTCCAGACCGGAGTCGACGTGGCCGTGGACCTGGCCAGCTCCTTGGAGCCGGACGATGTGATCAGGCGCCTGATCCGGCGGGCCGTCTCGGCGGTGGCCGCCGACCGAGCCTCCCTGTTCCTGGTCGAGGAGGACGAGGTCGTGGTCGTGGACAGCTACGACTCGGCCGGCCAGCAGGATCGTGTCGGACGCCGCTTCGGGCTCTCGGCAATGGTCTCGGACGGAGAGCCGGTGCTCGAGCTGGCGACCCGGGAGGGCAGGCCTCGGATCAGCGGTGCCTACCGGCTGGAGGGGACGGACGGGCAGGAGGAGGGGCAAGAGGACGGACAAGACGGAGCCGTGAGCGGATCGCGGCACACGCTGACCCTGCCGCTGGTGCTGGCCGGCTCCACCACGGGCGTCCTCGTGGTTTCACGACGTCGCGACCACCGCTTCACGCGGGAGGACGCCCTCACGCTGCAGCTGGTGGGCAGCGTGGCCGGGCTCATGCTCCGCAATGCACGGCTCTTCGCCGAGGCCAGGGAAGCGAGCCGGCTGCGCAGCGACTTCCTGAACATGGCGGCCCACGAGCTGCGCACGCCGCTCACGGTGATCAACGGCTATCTCTCCATGCTCAACGATGGCAGCCTGGGCCAGCCGCCGGCGCGCTGGCGCGACCCGGTCAGCTTGCTGGCGACAAAGGCGGCCGAGCTGGGCCGGCTGGTCGACGACCTGCTTCTGACCTCGCGACTGGAGTCGGGCGGCCTCCCCGCGCGCGCCGATCTGCTCGACCTGCGGCTGCTGACGGAGGCTGCCACTCAGCGCGCCAGGCCTCGCCTGGACCTGGTCGGCGGCCAGCTTGAGATCGCTCTGCCACCCGACCCGGTCTGGGTCTCCGCCGATCCAGAGCAGCTCACCCGCATTCTTGACAACCTGGTCAACAACGCCATCACCTACCGGCGGACCGCCCAGCCGGCCTGGGTCAGGATCGAGGCGCTGGTGAACGGCCAGACGGCGATGGTGGCGGTCGAAGACCGCGGACGCGGAGTCCCGCCCGAGATGCAGGAAAGGATCTTCGAGCGTTTCGTGCGGGCCGAGGAGACCTCGGATCGCACTTCCGGTACCGGTCTGGGTCTCTACATCAGCCGCCAGCTGGCCGAGCGGCATGGGGGCCGGGTCGAGCTGGAGCGCAGCAGCCCGGGCGAGGGCAGCCGGTTCGTGCTCAAGCTTCCCCTGGCGTCAGGGCCGTGACCGACGCCGCGGCCATTCTGGATTCGGTCGCCGATGCGGTCATCGCCCTCGATTCGGCAGGCAGGGTGATCCTCTGGTCACGGGCGGCAGAGCTTCTGTTCGGGCGTCCCGGATCTGAGGTGGAGGGCCGGCAGCTCGCCGACCTCGGCCTAGGCTGGCCGCCCGGGGGGCTGCGCATGGAGCGGCGGCTGACTCTGCAAGCCAAGAATGGTCGTGCCTTCAGCGCTGCCGTCAATACGAGCCTTCTCGCCGGCGCCGCAGGGGAACCGGAGGGCAAGGTGGTGCTGGTCAAGGATCTCGAGCCCTGGATCGGACCCATCGACGATCTCGCCGAGCCCGTCGAGGGCCTGGACGTCGACGAGCGGCTGGGAGCCACCTTCAGGGGCGTGATGGAGGCGACCGGGGCGGACTTCGACCCTGGCGAGTCGATCGATCAGCTCGCCCCCAGGCTGGCGATCCAGGGCCGCCGCCTGGTGTCCGGGACGGAGTGCATGATCGCCGTGGTTCCGCCCGACCGCCAGGACACCTTCTTCTGCCTGGGTGCAGCCGGACCTGCGGCCGAGCAGCTGCTCGGCCGCGCCTACCCTCTCGCAGGCAGCATCGCGGGCCGGGCGATCTCGGCCAAGCGACCACGGGAAAGCATTCGGATGAACGAGGAGGGGGCGGACCCGGGACTCCTGGCCTCGTTCGGAATCCGCACGCTGAGGGCGGTGCCCCTGCTCAGCCGCCAGCCCCTCCCGGATGGACGGACGGCGCTGGGGGCGCTCACCGTGCTCCGCCGCGAGGCTGTGCCCTTCAGCGCCGAGGAACGGCGGCTGATCGACGATTTCGGGGCCCTGGTCACGCTCTCCATCCAGCGCGCCGAGTTTCGGGTGGCCGCCGACCGGTCCATGGAGCGGCTGCAGCTGGCCATCGACGTGGCGCTGGACCTTGCCCAGTCACTGGACGTACGCGACGTGGTCCGGCGTCTGGTCCGGCGCGCCACGCTGGGCAGCCGGGCCGACCGCTGCGTGTTGCTTCGCATCGAGGGCGGTGACACCGTCGTCGAGGACGCCTATGACGCGGCGGGTCACGGAGACCTGGCGGGGTACCGGCAGGCGGTCAGCGCCCAGGAGCTGATGGCCAGGGCCATGTACACCCGATCCCCGGTGCTCGGCGGGCGTTACGACCTCAGCGCCATGCCTCCTCCCCTGCGCGAGGCGCTGAAGGAGGTGCGTCACACGGTCACCATGCCGCTCCTTTACGGCGGCGAGGTGGTGGCGATCCTGGTGCTCAGCCGCCGCGCGGACCCGTCCTTCGGGAGGGAGGAGGTGGAGACGCTTCGCCTGCTCTCGGGACCGGCTGCGCTGGCGCTGCGCAACTCGTTTCTCTACGCCCAGACCCACGAGGCCGGACGGGTGAAGAGCGACTTCCTCGACATGGCCGCCCATGAGCTGCGCTCGCCGCTGACGGTGATCGGCGGCTATCTCTCGATGCTGCGCGAGGAAGCCTTCGGCCCGGCCCCGGCCTCCTGGGCCCTTCCCCTGCAGGCGCTGGATCTGAAGGTGGCCGAGCTGACCCGGCTTGTCGAGGACCTGCTCATGGCCGCCAGGTTGGAGACCGGCCGGCTGGCCTCGGTGATCGAGGCCGTCGACCTCGGCGCGGCGGCCCACCAGGTCGCCGCCGGTGCCCGAGAGCCCGTGCTCGTGAACGCGCCTGAGACTCCGGTCAGGGCCCTGACCGACCGCGTGCAGCTGCACCGGATTCTGGAGCACCTGGTCGGCAATGCGCTGGCCTACGCGCGGAGCGGGGCGCCGGCCGCGGTTTCCATCCGGGTGACCGCCCTGGAGGACCGAAGGCAGGCGCGGTTGCTGGTCGAGGATCAAGGGCGGGGAATGTCGGAAGCCTTCTCCCGGCGAATATTCGAGCGCTTCCAGCGAATCGAGGATCCCGACCAGCCGGCCGTGCCGGGAACCGGGCTGGGCCTCTACATCGCGCGCGAGCTCGCGGAACGGCACGGGGGCAGCCTGGAGCTGGAATGGACCCAGCTCGGCCATGGCTCCCGCTTTGCGCTCTACCTGCCCCTGGCGACCGACCAGGGGTAGTCCGTCAGCTGTCGGTCTCCACCACCTCGGTCAGGGCGAGCTGGTCGTGGGCGGCGCGGAATCGGGCCAGCGCAACCGGCAGGCCGGCCAGACGGAGGACTGCTTGAACAGGCGTGACCCGGCCGCCGTCCACGGCCACCACCCGGAGCCCGAGCGCCCTGCCTCCGAGCGTCTGACCCCAGATCGACCACGCCGCCGCGTGATAGCCCGCCATCACGGCCAGCCAGGCAGGCAGCCGCCTGCGGCGGGCCACGGCCAGTGTCAGCACAGAGCAGAAGGCCACGTCGATGGTCGCTGCGGCCAGGCGCTGAGCCGGACCGCCGGGGATCCCCGGCGGCGGCACCCGGCCCCGGAGCTGAAGCAGGAAGAGCCGGGTGATCAGGTGGTGAACCTGCAGCTGGGTGGCCCTGTAGAGGGGGCGTGGCAGGGACGGCCAGTAACCGTCCACGATGGAGAGGAGCTGGCCGTTTCGCCACTGGAAGCTGAGGTAGCCGCCCGGGCGCCTGGTGAGCAGTCCGCCGCGGATGGGCCAGCACCAACCGCCGCTGGTGGGGGCCGGCTCGCCGAACTCGTGGAGAGTGAGAGGGCCCGCCCGGACTCGCCAGGGCTGACCGTGTACGAGACCGAGCGTCAGCTTTGCCAGGGACACGAAGAAGCTGTCGCGCATTCGATCCCTGTCCGGCTCGCTGGGAGCCGAGACCCGGTCCTCGACGTGGATCGCATCCCGCGAGCGTCGCGCTCTCATGATGAGAGCCTATGGCCGACCGCACGTTCTCTGCCTCGGTCTGGATCGCGCGTGAACCTGAGGCAATCTTCGACTGGGTGGCGGACTACCGCCACGTCGCCCAGGTACTGGAGGGGGTCGAGCGCTGGGACCCGCTCCAGCGCGAGACGCGGGGCCGCGGCGCCCGTTTCTCGGTGTCCATGAGCGCCCTGGGCTTTCCGCTCGAGAACGTGCTCGTCCTCGACGTCTGGGACGAACCGCGCGCCATCGGCTGGCGCTCCGAGTCAGGGTTGCTCCAGCAAAGTGGCCGTTGGGAGTTCCGGCCCAGACAGGAGGGGACCGACGTCACCCTGACGATCAGCTACATCCCACCGCTGGGTCTGGTCGGTCAGATGGTCGCCGGGGAGGTGGACTCGCTCGTGCGCGCGCGCCTGGAGCGGGCGCTGGAGAGTATGAAATCGGAGCTCGAAGAGAAAGCGGAAGCATGACGAGCCGGATATTTTCAGGGGCCAGCGGGCCGCTTCAGCGGCGGCCGCGTTTACAGAATTTTTAAAAACTTCTCACCCTCAACACCCCGGGTTCTGCCACCCTGGCGACTCAGAGGGAGGGGAATCGGATTCGCCTGGGGACGGCCGCCGTACCGGCGGCAAGCCTGCTTATTGCCGCGTTCGGAGGGACGGGTGCCTCCAACTGCTCCTATCTGCCCTCGGTTGAGGTGCCACCCCCAGTGGTGGCGGCCGCCCCGCAAACCCACCGCTCGTTCGACGCCCTCCAGCAGGAGGTGAACGACCTGCTGGACCAGGCTGGAGCGACCGGGGCGGTAACCCTGGTCGAGCTGGGCGGGGATCAGGCGCAGACCTGGTCCCTCGACGGTGACGTCAAGTTCGCAGCCGCCAGCACCTACAAGCTGCCCCTGCTGATGGAAGAGGCGCAGCTGATCGCGACCGGCAGGGAGCGCTCGTCGGAGCAGGTCTGCTTCGACACCGGCGATTGGGAGGATGGCTGGTACACCGACTACCAGCCGGGCTCCTGTTACACGCGGGCCGAGCTCATGCGCCGGATCGGCCAGAACTCCGACAACACGGCGGCTCACATGCTCGTCCGCGATGAGGGCTGGACCCAGGCCTTGAACGACTACGCCTCCCAGCACGGCGCCGGCGAATCCGACTTCTACTATCCGAACCTGACCACCACCAACGACCTCGCCCACCTCCTGGTGAACGAGGCGAGGGGAGGGGCGGGCGGCGACGGTGCGCAGGCCAAGCTCTATCCGCTGCTGACGCACACGGCCTATGAGGACGGCGTCCCGGCCGGCGTGCCGGGCTCGGTCACCGTCGTGCACAAGGTCGGCATCCTGGACGACGCCATCGACGATGCCGCCCTGGTCCAGGGTGGTCCCAAAGGAGCCTACGTCCTCGCCATCGGCACGCAGGGACCGGGTGGGGAGCCGGGCTGGAAGCTGGTGGCCGACATCAGCCGGGCCGTCTGGCAGTTCGAGTCCACGCGCTGAGCCGAGCCGGGCTTCCGCCGCTCAGGCCGGAAGCAGGGAGAGGGCCTCCCGCACCAGCTCGCCCCGCCGACCCTCAAGCGACGCTCGCTCTCTGAGCGCGTCTATTAGCTCGCTCTTCCTCCCGGCCACCACGGTCATCGCCGCGTACCGCACCACGTCGAGATCGGGGCACTGCTCCACCACCGAGACCAGCGCCTGAGCCAGCGCCGCGGCCTGGGCGTGGCCAGTCAAGAGGTCGACCAGCGCGAGCAGCACCAGGCCGTCGCTCGCTCCGGCGTACTGCTCGGCCAGGCGGCGGATCAGAGAGGGGGGCGCGCCCTCCAGCGCGTGCAGGCACTCGGCAGCCACCTCGGAGGCGGTGCCGGGCAGGGTCAGCCGCTGGTAGAGCGGCAGCACCTGGCGCTGCGCAGCCAGCAGTCGCGCGGCGGTTACGGCCGGCTCGCCGGACATCGGGCTGGTGTGCGGGTCGCCGAGGAGCCGCACCGCGTGGTACCCGGCGAGCTCGTCGTCGAGCTCTCCGAGCACCAGCAGGGCGGACGCCCGCAAGCTCTTGGCGACCTCGTTCGGAGGAATGAACTCGTATGTCCACAGCGCCGCCTCCAGCAGCGGCGTGTCGGCAGCCGAGGCGCGCCCCATGAGCCCGGAGAGCAGAGCGGATCGCATGAAGCAGCCCGGATCTCGGCGCGGTCCTTCCGCGGTCAGCGCCGCGTACTTCTCCAGCAGCACTTCCCTCACCCGGCCCTCGTCCGGGGGCAACGCCTCCAGGGCACCGGCGACCGCGTGTGGGGTTCTCGCCCGGGAGAGGGCGTCAAGCGCCCGTTCGGTGAACGTCTTCACGGGAAGGAGCTTAGGAGCCCTGCCGGACTCCGCGTGTCGTGGCCAGGCCCCGGGCAAGGGGTGCCGGAGCCTGCTCCGCAGACATCCTCATCAGAAGGAGGATGGAAGTGCCTCGGGACCCGGTACTCCGTACGCTGGAACCAATGAATCAGAACGGGGACGCGCATGAGCTGCTGGAGCGGGCGCGGATTGGAATGCTGGCGCTGAACGCCAATCGCATGCCGCTGGTGACGCCGGCGGCCTTCTACCTCGGAGGGTCGTCTCTGCTGATGACCACCTCCCGCCACGCCGTAAAGGTCGTGCTGGCACGCCGCGATCCCCGCGCGGCCTTCCTGGTCGAGGACGCCGGGCTCAGCGTGGTGCTCCAGGGCCTGCTCGAGGTCTTCGATCCGCGCTCGCTACAGGGACCTGTGCGGGCGGCCCTGGAGGGTCCGCGCTTCGCGCTGAGCGTGGCCGGCTATGCACTCAAGAACGCCCCCTTCATCGCCGGCTACCTGCTGGACCTCGCCTCGATCCCCGGCGAGTGGTGGCCCCAGAACCGGGTGGTTCTGCGCCTCCGGGTTACCCGCAGGCGCGAGCTGCCCAGCCTGGAGATGCCCCCCGCGGCGGCCGTCCGCCTTCCCGGCGTCCCCGCGGCGATCGGGCGTTCGCTGTCCAGGACCCGTGGCGGCCGGCTCTGCTGGTCGGTGGGCGGCAGCCCGCAGCTGGCCCCGGTGCCCTGGGCGCTCGAGGGCTCCGACGCCCTGGTCTGGATCCCCGAGGGCGTCGGGCGACCGCCAAAGGAGGGGGCGCCGGCAGCGCTCCTGGTGGAGCGCCACCACCCTTTCCGGGCGACGCGGATGCTGGGCACCTGCCTGCGTGGATACCTGCGCGCGGATAGCTGCGCGCCGGCGCTCCTGGAGGAGCGCTACGGGGAGCTGCCGGCCGGCGAGGGCGTTTTCCTGAGGCTGACCTCGGAGCGGGTTACCTGGTGGCGCGGCTTCGAGGTGCGCACGGTGCCGGTCGGCGCGGAGGTCGGCTGAGGCCGTGCCGGGCCAGGGCCGGCCGCAGGCTCCCGCCGTCGCCACGCGGCGTTGGGTCGCAGGCAGCTGGGAGGACCTGCCGGACGAGCTGGCGGCTGAGGAGCCCCTGCAGCTGCTTCTGAACGGGAGCCCTCTGAGCATCGTCATGCGCACTCCAGGCAACGACGTGGAGCTGGCGCTGGGACTGCTCTGGGCGGAGGGCGTGCTGCGCGATCGTGGGCAGCTGCGGGAAGTGCGCATCAGCGCGGAAGCAGGGGAACGAGAGGGCATGCTGCCGCTCCGCGCCGACCTTTTGGACTCGAACCAGGTCGACGTCCGGCTGGAGGGTGACTTCCGGCGGCCCGAGCGTTCGTTCCTGCAGAGCTCCGCCTGCGGAGTTTGCGGCGCCACCACCGTGGAGTCGCTCAGCCTGGACTTCCCCGAGCTGGGTCCGGGGCCGGAACTGTCGCCAGCCATGCTGCCGCGGCTTGCCGAGACACTCCGAGAGGAGCAGCCGCTCTTCCGGCGCACCGGGGGGCTCCACGCGGCAGCGCTTTTCGATGCCGAAGGCGAGCTGCTGGTGCTTCGGGAGGACATCGGCCGCCACAACGCGGTGGACAAGCTGGTCGGGCGAGCGCTCCTCGACGGCCGGCTGCCGGCCGATCGTCACGTCCTGGTGGTCAGCGGGCGCGGCGGTTACGAGATAGTCCAGAAGGCCGTCGCGGCGGGCATCCCGCTGGTGGCGGCGGTGGGAGCCCCCAGCAGCCTGGCGCTCGCCACAGCCCGCCGATTCAAGCTGACCCTGGTGGGCTTCCTGCGGGGCGACCGCTTCAACGTCTACTCCTCTCCCGAGCGGCTGAAGGAGTAGCGCAGGAAGAGGTGGCCGCCGTGCTGGCGCGCGCTCAGCAGCCGGGCCCAGCGGCCGGCCGCGGGCAGAAGCTCGACCCCCTCCAGCAGGCCTAGCCGGCCGTCGCCGGCTCGCCGCCCGGCGAGCACTGGGGAGAGGGTGAGGAAGAGCTGGTCGAGCCGGCCGGCCCCGACCAGCGCGCCCAGCAGCCGTGGGCCGCCCTCGGTCAGCACGCGCCGGTGGCCCTCGGAACGGACCGCCTCCAGAATCACCGACCCATCCGGCGGCTGGGGCCCGAGCGATCGGACCTGGGAGGCTGCCGGGAGCCGGCCCGCCAGGCGGGAGGCGCCCTCGTCCGTGGTGAGGACCAGGGCTCCGGCCTGCAGGGCGCGGATATCGGGGTCGAGCTCGCCGCTGGCGCTCACCACGACCAGCCGCGGCTGCGGCCGCCCCAGGGATGCGAAGGCCGGCGCCAGGTCACGGCTCACCGCCGCCGGCGTCCAGAGGTGGCGCGGCTCTGCCCGCAGGGTGCCCGCCCCCACCACGACGGCGTCCGCGAGAGCTCTCAAGACCCCCATCAGGAAGCGGTCGGCGGCGTTGCGGCCACTGATCGCCGCGGTTCCCTGGGAAGGCGGCGGGAGCGCAGCCACCCCGTCGAGCGAGGTCACGAAGTTGGCGTATAGCAGGTCGGGAGGCAGCTCGAGACCACCGCCGTAGAGCTCCTGCAGCGGCGGAGGAAGTGGCTCGGAGGCTGAGCCAGCCTCGAAGAGCACGCGCATCGGCTCCACGGCCTCCCACTGTGACGGTCTAGGGCATCCGCATGCTATTTTTAGGTATGCCTAACAAGTCGGAGGGCCAGACGCAGACACCGACCCGGCGCCGCCTCTCGCAGTCCCAGGAAGACTACGTCAAGGCGCTCTATCACCTGGGAGCAGCCACCGACCTGGTGAGCACCTCGCAGCTCGCTGAGCGCCTTCAGGTCTCGGCGGCCTCGGCGACCGAGATGCTCGGCAAGCTCGCGGCGCTGGACCTGGTCAGCCACGATCGCTATCGGGGGGCTTCACTGACCGCGACCGGGGAGTCCGTGGCACTGCAGATCGTGCGCCACCACCGGCTGCTCGAGATGTACCTGTCCCAAAAGCTGGGCTACGGATGGGACGAGGTTCACGACGAGGCGGAACTGCTCGAGCACGTGATCTCCGAACGCATGGAGCAGCGCATCTACGAGGTGCTCGGTAAGCCGGAGGTCGACTGTCACGGCGACCCCATACCGACCCTCCAGGGCCAGGTTCCCCAGGCCGCCAACCGGAGCCTCCTGGCCGTCGGGGTCGGTGAGCGCCTGCGCGTCCGCCGCGTCTCGGATCGCGACCCGGGCAAGCTCCGCGCGCTGGAGCATCTGGGTCTGAGGCTCGGCGTGCAGGTGGAGGTGCTGCGCGAGAGTGTTTACGAGGGACCGATCGAGGTCCGCGTCGGTGGCCGCCGCCGGCAGGTGCCGCTGGGCATCGCTCGGGTGGTCTTCGTCGGGTGAGCTCGGCCACCCAGCCCCTGGAGCCCGCCTCCGCAGCGCTTCCCGGCGAACGCCGGGTCCTGACCGCGGCCGAGCGCTCGCTGAGCGGGGAGACGCGTGGCCTGCGGGCGCTGGTCCCATTCCTGGGGCCGGCCTTCGTGGCCGCGGTCGCCTACGTCGACCCTGGCAACTTCGCCACCAACATCGCCGGCGGAGCGGCTTACGGATACCGGCTGCTCTGGGTGGTGCTCGCCGCCAACCTGATGGCCATGCTCGTCCAGGCGATGAGCGCCAAGCTGGGAATAGCCACCGGCATGAACCTGCCGGAAGTCTGCCGGCTGCGCTTTCCGCGGCCGGTCAGCCGGCTGCTCTGGCTGCAGGCCGAGGTCGTGGCCATGGCAACCGACCTCGCCGAGTTCGTTGGTGCCGCTCTCGGGCTCAACATCCTGTTCCACATCCCGCTGCTGCCGGCCGGCCTGATAACCGGGGTGGCCGCGTTCGGCATCCTCACTCTGCAGGCACGCGGCTTCCGGCCCCTGGAGGCGGTGATCACGGTCCTGGTGGGCGTGATCGTCGTGGCCTTCGCCTTCGAAGTCTTCCTGGCCAAGCCCTCGGTTCCGGCCGTCGCCACCGGCCTGCTGATACCGAGCTTCGCCGGGACCGAGAGCGTCCTGCTCGCGGCCGGCATCCTCGGCGCCACTGTGATGCCTCATGTCGTCTACCTTCACTCCGCGCTGACCCAGCAGCGCGTGGTCGGCAACAGCCCCGAGGCCAAGCGCAAGATCTACCGCTTCGAACGGTGGGATGTGATCATCGCCCTGGGCATCGCGGGCATCATCAACATGGCGATGCTGGTCACGGCGGCGGCCACCTTCAACGCGCGTGGCCTCGATGGCGTGAACAGCCTCCAGCAGGCCTCCGCGGGTTTGGGTCACTACCTGGGCTACCACGCCGACGTGTTCTTCGGGCTGGGACTCCTGGCCTCGGGCCTCTCCTCGTCTTCGGTGGGCACCATGGCCGGTCAGGTGGTGATGCAGGGCTTCATCGAGCGGCGTATCCCCCTCTTCCTTCGACGGGCGATCACCATGGCGCCCGCGCTGGTGGTGCTTGCCGTGGGCGTGGACGCTTCCAGGGCCCTGGTCTTGAGCCAGGTGGTCCTTTCCTTCGGCATCCCCTTCGCGCTCGTCCCGCTGCTTCTCTTCTGCCGTGATCGAGGCCTCATGGGCGAACTGGTCAACAGACGGGTGACCACCGTGGCGGCGACGGTGATCGTGGCGTTGATCGTGGCCCTGAACCTCTTCCTGCTCGCCCAGATATCGTTCGGTTCGTGAGCCTGTCCGCCGTCCAGGGCGGCGCCTGGTCGAGGCCCGCCGCTCTGGCCGTGCTGGTCCTGGGAATCGAGTACTCGCGGGTGCTCGCCGGACGCCTGCCGGGGATGGCGACCGCGTCGCTGCTGGTCGGCGGCCTGGCCCTATGTCTGCTGGCCCTGGGGCGCCGGCCGGCCGACCTGGGGTTGGGCCGAGACCGCCTCGCCTTCCGCGTCCTGGGCGGATTCGCACTGGCGGCCATCCTTCTGCTGCCCGCGGCAGTGCGCTGGGGAGGGGGGCCTTCGCTTCCCCCTGAGCTGGCGGTGGCGGCGGTGGCCGTCTCGGTCGGCGAAGAGATCGCCTTCCGAGGAGCCCTCTTTGGAGCTCTCGCGGAGGCCGGCGGCCCGGCGCTCGCCGTGCTCGGCAGCACGCTGGTCTGGACGGCCGCGCACGCGCTCTCGCACCCGCCCGCCTTCCTCCCCGCGGTGGCCGCGGCCGGATTGCTCCTGGGCACCTGGCGCTGGGCCTGCCGGGATCTGGTCGGGCCCGTCGTGGGCCACGTGATCGCCGACCTCTCGCTTTGACACGGGCGCTGCTACTGCTCGCCGTGGCGGCAGGGCTCTATGTGGCAGCCGCCTGGTCGGTGGCGCCGGGGTTCTACGACGGCTTCGGTCCGCAGGCGCCCTACCGCTGGGTCTCGCCGCCACCGCAGTTCAAGAACAGCAACCAGCCGCCGCAGCCCGGCCACGGCACCGCGGCGGTGGCCTCCACCGGTGTGGTGAATCCGGGCTCCGTCTTCACCCAGGACGGCCAGGCCTCGGCGAGCTGGGCCCCGGGCGCTTTCCAGGCGCCCGCGGACCATAGCCCGGTCGTGATCGATATCAAGCCGGTGGCCACCTACCCGGACCCGGACGGGGTGCACCTGGCCACCAACGTGTACTGCTTCACCAGCTCCTCGCCGATCGCTCCCGGCAAGGACGTCCTGATCACCCTGACCTTCTCTGACCAGCTGCCGGCTCCCAGCAACGTCCACGAGTACCAGGACAGCGGACCCTGGCGGAACATCGGCAACACGGGCGCGGCGGCGCCCTTCTCAATCTCCGCCCGAGCCACCTCACTCGGCTGCTTCGCCGGGGGTTATCCGGCCGCCGCCAAGCAATCCGCGAGCGGCGTCCGGGTGGGGGGCGGGCAGACGCTGCCCATAGTGATCGCCGTCGCCATCCTGGTCGTGGTCCTGGCCGGCATCCCCCTGGCCATCCTCCGCCGCCGGAGCAGCGACGGCTAGGAAACTGTCAGGGCTGCTCTTCGTACTTGAGGGCTTCGTAGCAGGTGCCGCAGCGGCGGCAGCGGTACTGCAGGGTCATGGCCTGCGCCCCGAAGAGGGAGATCACCTCGCTGTCCGCCGCTCCGCAGTGGGGGCAGTGGGGAGCGCTGCGGGGCGCCTCAGGCTCCGCGGGAGGCACCACTGGGCATGAATTTGCGCTCCTCGAGCCCCCGCAGCATCCCGAAGGTGCGCGCGTCGATGGCGCCCGGCCGGCTGCGGCGCCGCCTCGGGTCCCAGGCTCGCCAGTCCGGCTCGAAGCGGGGAGCTTTCATCTCCAGTCGCTCCTCCACCCGGCCCAGCAGCTCGGCCGGCCCCGCCGCCAGCTTGCCCTCCTGGTGCAGCCTGGCGACCTCTCCGTCGGGCGGTCCGAACCACTCCACGGCCTCTCGCCAGGCAGCCTCCAGCGGTTCGGGGGCGATGCCCTCGCGCAGCCAGCTCCGGCCGTGGAGGAAGTGGTAGCGCTCCTCCATCAACATCTTGCGAAGCCGTGACTGCAGCACCTCGAGGTTCCCCTCCACGCAGGCCTGGATCATCGCTGTGAAGGCGGTGTCGAGAACGGCGTTGGCGGCGACGAAGTGCCCCCAGGTGGTCCAGGGCTGGTCGAGGTAGGGGAGGTTGAGGTAGGCTCCGGCGTCGTTCTCGCGGTCGGCCGCGCGGGGGTCCTCACCCAGCGGCTCCAGGCAGCCGAGCAGCACCCGGGAGTGGCCGATGTCGTCCAGGCCCATGGCGGCGGCGGCGATGTCGGCCTCCAGCGAGGGCGCCCGCGTGGCCCACTCGGCGTAGCGGAGTCCCAGCAGCTGCTTGTTGTCGGCCAGGCTGAGGACCAGCTCGCCGACGCTCACTCCGCGACCTCCTCGCCGGGCGCCCAGAGCGTCGTGATCGCCTCTTTGGGCACGATCTTCATCTCCACCCAGCGTTCCTCGTCGTACGTGGCCCTCGCGTAGGCGGCCGCCAGGTCCGCGTCAGGGGCCACCACGCTGCCGATCTGGCGCAGGGGCTCCGGGCGGGCCTTGCGGGCAAAGACCTCGTAAACCTTGACGTGCTGGTGGACACGCTGATACTCGCGCTGCATCAGACGGCCAGTCCCCACATCTCGAGCGCGTGGCGGCCGTCCTGCGTCATCCGGGCGGCCGTCCAGGGTGGGTCCCACACCACGTTGACGACGACCTCGGATATCCCCGGCTGCCGGAGCAGACACTCGCGGACGTCTTCCAGGATGAAGTCGGCGGCCGGGCAGCCCATGGCGGTGAACGTCAGATCCACGATGGCGCGGGCTTCCTGCGCTCGTACCCGGTAGACCAGCCCCAGATCGACGATGTTGACCGGCATCTCGGGATCCTGAACCTCCCGCAGGGCCTCCAGCAGCGGCTCAGGCGCCGGCATGGGATTTGCGGAAGTTGTGGAACTCTTCCTGGAAGAGCTGGATCATCTCTGCGTTCCGTGGCCCCCGAGCTCGCCATCGAAGCATGACGTCGTCCCAGGTGCAGGGGTCCCGGAAGTCCCAGCGCTTGGCCTCGGCGTCGAAAGTGCAGGGGAAGGGATAGTCCAGCACCCAGGTCTCCTGGTCGTCCGCGACCTCCTTGTGTGCCGGCACGGCGACGCCGATCTCCTCCATGTACGGCACCACCAGCGACATCCACCACTGCCGGAGCTGGTCGTTCGTCTTTCCCTTGAGGCGGTATTCGAGCTGCGTCGAGTGCATCTTCATGCCGTCCGGCAGCCCGAACCACTCGATCGTCAGTGGAAACATCCAATCCACCGCTGTCTGAAGTTCTTCGCGGGACTCGCCGCCCGCCTGGCTCATCCGCTTGCACCAGGTGCGGCCGTTGCGGAGGTGGAAGTTCTCTTCCAGCATGACCTTGTTCAGGCCACGCTTCCACGGACCGTAGGAGCACTGCTCGTGAATGTCCCCGAGCAGGCAGAAGCCGGCCTGGTCGTACATGGCGTTGGCGACGATCAGCTCCGTCCAGGTCTCCAGCGGGACGTCGAACGCGTAGGGGTAGCGGAACGACTTGGGGTCGCGGGAGAAGATCAGCTTCTCCTGGTCCTCCCCGAGCTCCTCCAGGATGTGATAGGCGATGTGGGCGTGGGCCAGCTCGTCCTGGATGATCGCGATCCCGGTCATGAAGGCGTTGATGCTGGGAGCTCGCTGCGCCGCCAGGTAGTAGGCCGGCGCCGAAATGAGCTCGGTGTCTCCGGAGACGAGGAGGGTGTGCTTCAGCTCTTTCAGGTATTCGGGCGTCATCTCGCCGACCGTCTCGATCAGCTCGCCCTTCTTCAAAAGCCGGTCGAAGGCCGGGTTCGCGCTGGCCATCACATCACCTCTCTGGAGACCACCGGTCTGGAGACCACCGGGCGCGGGGTCTCCGCAGGCCGACCGTCCGTTGTTCTGTCAGTATTGTCGACGATCGTCGGGTCCTCTGCAATACTTTTGTAGAACCTCTCGGCGGGTTCCCGGAGCCTCCCGTTGTATTCGAGGAAGGCCTCGCGGGCGGCGGTGCCAACCCAGCCCGGAGGCAGCAGCCGATCGGGCAGGTCCGGGTCGCTGAAGGGAAAGCGCCGGAACTCGTGAGTCAGCAGGAACCGGCGGAGGAAGGATTCGCGGTCGTCGAGGCTGCCCGCTTCGTCGAGACCCCGGCGGATGCGGCCCAGGAAGGCGGTGTAGCGGGCCGCCAGCGTCTCCAGGTCCCACGCCCTGGCCACCACCTGGGCCGGATCGGAAGGCCACTCCAGCGTCCCGTGGTGCATCGTCACGTCCTCCTCGACCTCGTGCCGGCCGATCAGCTCGCGGACCTCGCGGCTGAGGTCGTGGGGCGAGACGAAGATGCCGTTGCCGAGCGAGCCGAAGCCGAGGAAGTTGAGCCCTTCGCGCAGGCGATCCCTCTGCCCTCGCCGCCGCTCGGGCAGTGAGTAGGAGACGAGCAGCCAGCGGCCGTCCCAGCCGGCGCGGTGCCGGCCGTAGATACGGCCGGTGCCCTCCTCGATGAGGCTGTGGCCGCGGCGGGTCAGCCGGTAGCGAGGCGTGCCGTCGTTCCGCCGAACGGCCAGCCACCCCTCCCGGCTCATCCGGGACAGGGCGGAGCGGAGGGCGTTGCCCGAGACTCCGAGCTCGCCGGCCAGCTGCACGAGGGCCCCGACCCGCACCTCTTCCTGCCCGAGCGGGTGGGCGTAGTCGCCGTAGAGCGTGAAGAGGAGGGATCGGGGGTTGAGGCCCGCGGCCGCCATGTCAGGCCCACTTTAGCCCGCTGGTAGAATCGTGGCCGCTCGTCGAGAGATCGCCGGTGGCTATAGCTCAGCCGGGTTAGAGCACCAGATTGTGGATCTGGGTGTCGTGGGTTCAAATCCCACTAGCCACCCCAATGTCCTGTCTCAGGACATACCGGACACCTGTTGCAAGACATTGTGGACAGGCCAGCGGCCGCCGAGGGGCTGATAGCTGCGGCTGGGGTCGAGGGTGAG
>Ga0209526_10000886_pt1 | contig 19694 bp, 14 predicted proteins | sample JacPinW_OM2H0_M1_FD_188566 | JGI IMG/M metagenome (GOLD analysis project Ga0209526, IMG submission 188566) | Forest soil microbial communities from Algoma, Ontario, Canada - Jack Pine, Ontario site 1_JW_OM2H0_M1 (SPAdes) (version 2) | ecosystem: Environmental > Terrestrial > Soil > Boreal... | reverse complement strand
CCTGTCGCTGCGTGTCGTGGAGCGCTATTTCGGCCGCGACGTCGCCCGGAAGACGGCGTTCTGGATGGAATACCAGGGAGAGGGTTGGATGAACCCGGGCTCGAACAGCGTCTACGCTCAAGTGCGCTCAACCGACGAGCACCCCCTATGTCCCATCTGCACGATGGATGTTGACCCCAAGATTGCCCCAAAATCCGTGTTTGCCGGCAAGACCTATTACTTCTGCACCTCGGAGCACAAGACATTGTTTGATAGGGCTCCTGAAAAAATTGCGAAATGGTTGACGACTCATGAAAGAATTGAGAATTGGGTGATATAGAGATTTCGCGGAAGCCGACACGCCGAGGACACCAAAAGGTCCGCACGATGAAGCGCTCGGTCAGCCTTGAACGGCCCGCGTCTCGAACGCGGCGCGTTCTATTGGTTGCCGCACCCGGCAGCCAGATTTTGGATGTGGTCGGGCCATTTCAAATCTTCACTCGCGCCGCGATTTAGGTCATTCTTGGGATATCAGGTTGGGCGCGCGGCTTAGGTGGGCGGCACGCGCCGAGGATGAGCCCACGGCAACTGAAGGAGGTGATCCAAGTGGCACATACAAACGTTGGTTCGGTCGCGTCTCTGGGCGCGCTGGTTGGTGGCGAGGTTCATCGTTAGTCGGTACCTCGTACTGGCCAGGAGGCCATAGAGGGATGCGCGCAGGCTCATTGTCACGCGCGCGACCGGGTCCAACGGATGGACGCTCCGATGCAGTTGCTTTGCGGATGACCTTGGTCCGTACGTAGTAGTGCTCGAGCAGGGATGGCGGAGTCCGCTCGGACTCCGCCATTTCTTTTGGGCTGCGACTCAGACGGTACCGTCGCCTGCGGCCGAATGGCAGTGATGGGATGTTCCCCTCGCGTGCCTGCTGCTCGATCCATGTGACGGGAACCTGCAGAAACTTTGCTCCTGCGCCCAGGACTTGCCGCGGCACTCGAGGATGCGCAAGCGAGGCGCTGCCCGTTGCTTGTTTCGAGGCTCGACCGTCTGTCGCGAAACGTGCACTTCATTGCCGGACTCATGGAGCACAAGGTGCATTTTGTCGTGGCCCAATTGGGCCGAGATTGTGACGACTTCACGCTCCACATCTATGCATCGCTGGCAGAACAAGAGCGGAAGAGGATTTCGGAGCGCGCCAAGGCTGCGGAAATGCACGGGGACTATCCCTCATCTTGATCGGTAAATCAGACCTTCCCTAAATGCGGATTTAAGTTGAATCACGCATTCGTTGAGTTCAGGACACGGCCCAAACATTCGGCGATGTCTTTTCTCTGCAGGGGCTTTTGAAGCAGTTCGCGTATTCCGAGGGCGTGCGCGCTCTCGTGCAATTGCGCGCCCGCGAAGCCACTCATCAGCAGGATCGGCAGGATTGTCTGATCTCGTCGACCGCTTCGGCGACGCGGTCAGAACGGCTGCGCTCGATGTCGCCGACCCCATCGCAGCGGAGGCCGCCGTCGGAACCGCCATCGACAACTTCGGTGGTCTCGATGTTGTCGTAAACAACGCCGGTTACGCAACGTGAATTCCATTGAAGAGACGGAGCTCTCGGACTTTCGGAGGCAGATCGAAACAAACCTGTTCGGAACGATCATCGTCACGAAAGCCGCGATACCCATAATGCGCCAACAACGTGCTGGCCACATCATCCAGTTCTCTTCGGTGGGGGCCGCATCGGAGCGCCAGGTACAGGACGGCCCGAATATGACGAGGTCGTCGGCGCAGCGGCCAGGATCCAGCGCGCGTATAACGGCCGTCAGCCCGGTGATCCGGCGCGCGCGGCGCAGGTCATCCTCAAGATCGCCGCGATGGAGCGGCCGCCTTTCCGGCTTCCGTTGGGAAGCGACGCGGTGAAAGCGATCGAACAGGCGGATCGCTCGAGGCTTGACGAGCTTCAACGATGGCGCGAGCTGAGTTTGTCCACTGACTTCCCCGAAGACGAAGATAGGGATTGAAGAGGTCAGCAGAGGACGGACGTCGGCGACTGCCTTGTCGATGTTCCGATGGAGCATCCTCAGGGTGCGTATCTCGTGAAGACGTAATCATTTCCCTTCCTCAGCGCTTCATGACAAGCGAAGCATGTCCGATGTTGGGCTTCATCCTCCGGCCTGCCATCGGTGAAACGCCCAAACCCCCAACCGCCAGTGCTCGCATATCGCTTGGAATCCTTGACCATGACCTGAACGGTCGTCGGGGCTCCCGGAACGGTGGAGGGGCGATGCAGCCTTCGGCGCCGAATCGCCTGCCGCACAAACTGCCGCCACGAACACGGACACCAGCATCACGCCCGCGCGGGAGAGGGAATATAACGGCTGCATGGGAAGTTCCACTCGCTACAATTTGCCGACGTCGATGACTGCGTTGGCGAACGCCTGCGGCGCCTCCTGCGGCAGGTTGTGACCGATTCCGCCGGCGACCAGCCGGTGCTCGTATTTTCCGGAGAACTTCTTGGCGTAAACACGGGGATCCGGATGAGGTGCGCCGTTCTCATCGCCTTCCAGGGTGATGGTCGGTATACCTATGGTCGGAAGCGTCGCAAGTTTCTTTTCCAGCGGATCGTACTTTGACTCACCTGGTGCAAGGCCCAGTCGCCATCGGTAGTTGTGGATCGCAACTGCCACGTGATCGGGGTTGTCGAACGCGGACGCGGAACGCTCGAAGGTCGCATCGTCGAAACTCCATTGCGGTGATGCGAGCGTCCAGATCAAACGGGCGAAATCGCGCGTGTACTTCGCGTAGCCCGTCTCTCCGCGCTCGGTTGTGAAATAGTATTGATACCACCATTGCAGCTCCGCCTTTGGGGGCAGCGGGATTCGGTTCAGTTCCTGGCTGCCGATCAAATAGCCACTCACAGAAACCATAGCTGTGCACCGCTGCGGCCACAGCGCGGCCATGATATTGGCGGTTCGAGCTCCCCAATCGTACCCGGCGATAATCGCCTTCTGTATTTTCAGAGCATCCAGCAACGCAATGCCATCCACCGCCAGTGCGGCCTGTTGGCCGTTGCGAGGCGTGTCGGAAGCTTTGAAGCGCGTCCTGCCATAGCCACGCAAATGGGGAACGATCACTCGGTAGCCTGCGGCCGTGAGCAAGGGCACCACATCGAAATAAGAGTGAATGTCATACGGCCACCCATGCAGAAGAACGACGGGCCTGCCGCGGGGATCGCCCGCATCGACATACGCGATGTTCAGCACGCCGGCATCGATCTGCTTCAGCGAAGTGAACGATCTAATCGCATCCGATCTCTGCGAGGCTTCGCGCGTACTGGCAGCGCGGGCTGATCCCGCAATCGCTACCCTGGCGGTGACGAGCGACACGCCTGCCGCACCGAGCAAATAACGGCGGCGGCGGTTGATGTATTCTGACATGAAGCTTCTCCTCAACAAGCGCAATGGGTGACGTCCGACGCGTGAGCGGCAAACATATCAATCGGGCCAGGCGGACGCGGTGGTCACGCGCAGCATAACGGACCCGTCCGCGATGCGAGGGTTTTGGATTCCATAGACCCGAAGCCTGCCATCGACGACCTACATGGAATGATGATTGCAATCCCAGCACTAAAGGAGAGCCCGGTCGATTGCACGAAGGTGTCAGTTCGTAACGGGTCAAAGGAGGGGCGGGATCAGTATCAGTACCTGATGCGCGGCTCGTTAGTTTTAACATACCGACCGACATGGTCGGCCGGTATTCGCTTGGCGCGAGCGTGTCATCTCTGGGCGTCGAGCATGAAAGTCACTCGCACCACCTGATGTACCGCAAGGACTCCGGCGGAGGTTCAGCGCAGATCGTGGGATCGTGATGATCTGGCCTTCATCCACCCGACCTGCAGGGTTGCCTGGCGGCGCCTGATCGCGCCGCGTTTCTCAACCTGGGCAAGATATACCCTTTGGCGGAGCCATCTCATCGAGAAGAGTGCTTACGCTGATCAGGTCAGCCGTTTCGAAACCTTCGGTAAATTTGCCACGGACCGATGTCAGGAGGGCACGGGCTTCTTGAGTGCGGCATTGACTATGCCGGAGCCGTGCAAGGCTCGTGGCCGTTCGCAACTCCCATGAAAGCGCACCCTGGTTGCGCGCGATCTCCAGTGATCGTCCCAACAGGCCCTCCGCAGCCGGGGCATCGTGGTTCCTGAGAAGGGCTTCCGCCCTGACGCGGAGGAGCTCAGGTGCACACCATTCCGCAAGACCGGCGTCCGCTCGCGCAAAGGCCTCTTTGGTCGCCAAGCTGTGGTGCACGGTGGCCAGAATCTCCTGGTGCGTTGGGCTGCACTGCGGGTCCCGCAACAGCGAGCAGCCAACTGCCGTTCCCGATTCTTGCCGCGTCGCCGCTGCGAGGAGGCAACGTCCGCAGAACTGCCAGTAACGCATTGAGTATCGGGTTGAATGCTCAAGGAGCATTGAGGCAACACGACTTGCTTCCGTCACGTCACCAGTCCACAACAAGACATTACAGAGGCAGCTCAGCGCATAGCAAAGCGACAATGCGTGACCGCTGGAATGTGCACACTCGAGGCTCTCTCGGGCAGCAACAATGGCTTGATTGGCGGAGCCTCGAATCCAAAGGATGCGCGCCAAGACTGCGAGCGCCGCCACGCGCTGCTCGAATTGAAAGGGGCGATCACTGAAGGGCGCGATGTGACCGCCGGAGTGCGTCAGCGCGCGCTCTGCGTGTCGCTGCGCAACGACTTGATTACCGGAGAAATGATGTGCAAGCGCCATCATCCGATCGCCAGTCAAGAGCGCGGTCGGGTCGTTTGACCTTTTGACAAACAGGCAGTATGCCTCGGCGTACCCGAGGGCCGATTGATAGTCTCCTGCGCTGATGCGACCGACCCACAGACCCCAGAGCGCGCGCCTGTGATGTACGGTTGTTCCCAGCTTTTCTGCGAGCTCCAGCGTCCTGTTGAATGCGGCCGTCACCCTGGGGCTCGAGCCTGTCGTGTATAGGATCGCATCTCCAAGGGCGGCATTGAGCTCTAATTCCAGAGCCGCCGACGTCGGTGTAGTGTTCAGGACTCGCAGTGCTTGTTCCAGGCGGCCTGGATATTCATCCAGCAAGGAACTCTGGAACCAGAGCGGAGCGGAAACAGCAGTGAGATTGGTCCCCAAACAAGCGTCGCCATCTGACGAAAAGCACCAGTCGAGCGCCGCGCGCACATCTTCAAGCCGTTGCCTGTTTGCGACTGGCCACGCTGGATGGCGCCGCGACTCACAATTCCGGTCGTTTGCTGCCCAACTGCAGCACACCTGCGCGTGGCGCCGTTTGATCTGCACGCTCTCCCGACTGTTCCCCAGCTTCTCGAGCGCATACGCACGCGACGTGTCGAGGAGGCGATAGAGAACCTCCTTACCATCTACGTGTGAGACGAGGAGCGATTTTGCGGCAAGGTTCGTGAGCACATCGATCACATCGGACGCACGGACCTCTTCATCTGCGATAACCGCGGTGGCGGACCCGCTGTCAAATGTGCTGGAGAAAACGGCAAGCCTGCGCAGAGCGATCTGCTCCTCGCGTGAAAGAATTTCGTAGCTCCAGTCGAGCGTCGCCCGGAGCGTCTGATGCCGTGGCAGGGCCGTTCGCGGACCTCTCGCCAAGAGTCCAAGGCGGTCGTCGAGACGCGCTGACACTCCACCGATGCCGAAGAGTTCCACGCGCGCGGCCGCCAGCTCGATCGCGAGCGGCAGGCCATCGAGCCTGCGGCAGATGTCGACCACGCTCGGTACATCAGCATCTGTTAGCTCGAATTTATCCAGGCTTGCCCTGGCGCGTTCCGAAAACAGTTCTATTGCCGAGAAACGCAAGGCCTCAGATGCGGTGAGAGCAGCACCAGGCGGCGGTAGTTCCAAAGGCGCTAAACGCAGGACCCATTCGTTTCTTGCCCTTAGGGGCTCGCGGCTGGTAGCAATAATTGCGACATGCCGTGCGCCGCGCAGCAGCTTTTCCGCGAAGAGCGCGGCGGCTTCGATGACGTGTTCACAATTGTCCAACAGGATCAGCGTGCGACTTGAGTTCACGGATTCGATCACACTCTGTATCGGATCCGGCGCAACAGTTGCGAGTCCAAGTGCGGAGGCGACCGCAGCGGGCATCAAAAGCGGATCTGCGATCGAACCCAGGTCAATGAAACGGATACCGTCCGGGTATGAGTCGCTCAGGCGATCGGCGGCGGCCAGGGCGACCGTGGTTTTGCCCACACCTCCAGGCCCGGCAATCGTCACGAAGCGTCTGTCTGGCGAACGGTCCGACAGGGTAGCGATGACCTGAGTACGTCCGATCGTGCGTGTCAGAGGGACAGGAACGTTCTGCGGATGTGGGACTGCGAGGACCTGCGCAACGGGCGGGGGTTGTGCCTCTCCCAGGCGCGTGATCGGGGCAGTAAAGCGATAGCCTCGACCGGTAACATTCTCCACGTAGCGCATGCCGCGTTGGCCATCTCCCAGGACCTTCCGCAGTCCCGAAACATGCACGCGGAGAGTGCCATCTTCAACGACAGTATCGGGCCAGACGCGGTCCATCAGCTCTCGCTTGCTGACCACTTCGCCAGCGCGCTCCACCAACAGAAGGAGAATGTCCCAAGCGCGGCTGCCCACTCGAATGACAGTATTCCCGTGGATCAACATCCGCCGCTCGGAGTGCAGTCGGAACGGACCGAACGTAATCGCCGAGCAGTTCGTTGACCACCGATCATCTGTGCGCACAGTGGTGGAGCCTCCATTGATGCAGTACCCGGAGCGGTACGGTGAAAAATATTGCAAGCACGTCGTGAACACCGTCTTCATTGGTCTGATCAGTTGAGAAAATCTCCTGCCCGGCGGACGCGGGGCAGGCGGACGATCAGCGATAGAAGCCGTGATGCTCACGATGCTGCCGCCGGCCCCCTGCGAGAGCATTCGCTCCACGACCAACTGCGTCGTGTAGATGAAACCATCCAGATTCGTGGACGACAGCGCGCGGAAGTCCTGGGTTGTGTATTGCGTGAACGGCTTCGCGAAGAAGATGCCTGCATTGTTCACCAGGGCATCCACCGAGCCGAACCGCTCAACAGCGTTAGCAACGATCTTCTCGGCCGTAGAGGCCAAGCCGATATCGCCGTCGACCAGGGTCAGCTTGTCCGAGCGAGGTAGCTGCCACTGCAGCGCCAATTCCTTGGGACGCTCCCGTCACAATTACGGTCTTCTGAGTCATAAGCATTTCTTCATTCCGCCAGTGGGGAGATCAGACCAAACGCGGGGATGACGATCTATTCCACCATGGTGTCGGTGGGCGCCTGACATCGATCAACACGACGAGCCTGCCTCAGACCGCTACCAAAGGAGGATGTGCTTACCCTCGACGGTTGGCGCATCCTCGTCTCACGACGACGCCCACAGTAACCCCGGAATGGAAAACGACCTCAGCCGCATCCTCGACGACCTGCCGGCACTGGTGTGGACTGCGCTTCCGGACGGGGACGTGGACTTCGTAAACCAACGCTGGTGCGACTACACCGGCCTCACTCTTGACGCAGCACGCGCTCTAGGCTGGCAGACGACGATTCACCCCGTTCACAGGCCCGAACTCGCGGAGCGCTGGCGATCCAGTCAGGCTTCGGGTCAGCCAGTCGAAGCGGAAGTGCCACTGCGGCGCTTCGATGGAGAATATCGCTGGTTCCTCGTCCGTAGTTGCCCGCTGGCAGGCGCGTCTACACAGCTTCTTAAGTGGAGCGTAATGGCCACAGATAATCACGACAAACGAAGTGACGAAGCCGTCTGCGCGCGTTGGTGGCTTTTGTCGTCAGGGCGGGAGGCCCATTTTCGTGCAATCTGCGACGGCATTCCGTCACTTATCTCCCTCGTGACACCCGCGGGGGAAGTGGAGATCGTCAATCGACATGTCCTGGAATATTTCGACGTAACACCCGAGAGCCTGAAAGGTCAGACTACCACTGACACCCTTCATATGGATGATCTGCCCAAAGTCATGGCCGCGTGGCAGGGTTCGGTCGAAGCAGGCGTGCCTTATCAAGTTGAGGCCCGCCGTCGCCGTGCTGATGGCGTCTACTGCTGGTTCCACATGCATGGATTTCCCCTGCGGGACGTGCAAGGACACATTGTCTATTGGTTCCTACTGGAACGGAACGTCGATGAACGGAAGCGGGCTGTGGCTCTACTTGCCGGCGAGAAGCACGTGCTCGAGATGGTTGCCACGGGAGTTGCGCTGACCAAAGTCTTAGATGCCTTGTGCATCTCTTCGGACGCCACAGCCGAAGAGTGCTCCTCCAGCAGTGTCCTTCTTCTTGACCGCACTCGAACGAGTGTCGGCTATGTCGCAGGGCCTGGATTGCCATCCAGCTACACCCGGTCCCTGGAGGGCAGGGCGGTAGAGAGCGGTGAAGGCCCGTGCGTATTGGCGGCGAGCCTGAAGACGCAGGTGATCGTGTCGGACATACAGTCGGACCCGCGGTGGCAGAGCGGCGACTGGCAGGCGCTGGCTTTGGCCCATGGGCTCAGGTCATGTTGCTGCTCGCCGATTTTCTCATTGACCGGGGAGCTACTCGGCGTCTTCACGATCTATCGGCGCGAAGTAGGCAGTCCCACCCCATTCCACCAGGCACTCATCGAGCAGTTCACTCACATCGCCAGCATCGCCATTGAGCGAACGCGAAGCGAAGAGGCGCTGAGACGAAGTGAGGCGTTCCTTGCAGAGGCGCAACACCTGAGCTCAACCGGCAGCTTTTCCTGGCGCGTGGCGACGGGCGAAGTGACGTGGTCAGAGGAGGCGTACCGCATCTTCGAGCTTGCCCCGGCTTTGCCGGTAACACTCGAGCTGTTGAGTACGCGGATTCACCCTGAGGACTGGCTGGCCTTCAAGCAACAGGTTGAGCGATCTCGCCGCGATGGCCGCGATGTGGAATTCGAGTTCCGGTTACAGCTGCCGAACCACTCCGTCAAGTTTCTACGCGTCATTTCTCACAGGAGCCGATACGAGTCAGGTGACTTGGAGTACGCGGGCGCGATTCAGGATTTGACGCAACGGCGGCTTGCGGAAGACGCAGTGGGCAAGCTCCGGTCGGAGCTCGCGCGCGTTGCCAGAATTACGAGCCTGGGCGCTTTGACGGCGTCGATCGCCCACGAAGTCAACCAGCCGCTGTCGGGCATCTTCACCAACGCCGGCACGTGTCTGAGGATGCTGAACTCTGATCCTGCAAACATCGACGGTGCGCGCGAAACCGCCCGGCGCACCATCCGCGATGCCCGCCGCGCCTCCGATGTGATCATGCGCTTGCGCGCGCTCTTTGGAAAGAAGAGCGGCACAATGGAATTGCTGGATCTCAATGAGGCAACCCGGGAAGTGATTGCGCTGTCGTTGAGTGAGCTGCAGAGAAGCGGAGTCGCTCTGCTGACCCAGCTTACGGAGAGCTTGCCGCGTGTCAGAGGCGATCGTGTCCAGCTGCAGCAGGTCATTATGAACCTCGTGCTGAATGCGCTGGAAGCGATGCGCGGTGTCGACGATCGTCCCCGGCAGTTGGTGATTCGAACCGAACCGGACGAAAAGGATCATGTGCGCCTGACTGTAGAGGATTCGGGCGTGGGTTTCGAGCCTCAAGGCGTAGACAGACTCTTTGACGCGTTCTACACGACCAAGAGTGCAGGCATGGGGATAGGCCTGTTCGTCAGTCGCTCCATCATCGAAAATCATCAGGGTCGTCTGTGGGCGGTACCGAACGAGGGTGCAGGAGCGACGTTTTCATTTTCTATTCCGCGCGCGCGAGACGGTGTAACGGGTTCCGATAAGCCTGATGCCATTCCGAGGCCGGCTGTCACGGATGCAATGCACGCGTTAAGGAGATCGTGATGGCCATGCCTTTACTCGTATCCGTCGTCGATGACGACGAGTCAGTGCGCGAATCGCTCCCAGATCTTCTGCGAGAGCTCGGCTTTGCGGCCCGGGCGTTCTCGTCGGCCCAGGAATTCCTCGCCTCCGAGAGCGCTGGCAACACCAGATGCCTGATCCTTGACGTAGCCATGCCGGGTATGTCCGGACCCGATTTGCAGCGAGAGTTAGCACTGCGTCGGCAGGAGATACCGATCGTCTTCATCACTGCTCAGCCAGACGACGCCCTGCGTCCACGTTTGCTCGCGTCGGGTGCCGTGGAGTGCCTATTCAAGCCCTTCAGCGACATGGCTTTGTGCGAGGCACTGCATACCGCACTTCGATTGAGGTAAGCGATCATGCCGCCGTCGAGCCCAGTAGTGTTTGTTGTGGACGATGACGTTTCAGTACGTGAATCGCTGGAGTTACTGATTCGCTGGGCCGGCTGGAAGCCGGAAGTCTTCGCATCGGCACGGGCGTTTCTGTCCCGTCCACGAGTTGTCGTTCCGAATTGCCTGGTACTGGACGTCTCACTTCCCGACCTCAACGGTCTCGATTTGCAAGAACTCGTCGCTGATCGGATCAACATGCCTGTCATTTTCATTACAGTCTGTGGCGATGTGCCGATGAGCGTTCGTGCGATGAAGGCCGGAGCCATCGAGTTCCTGATGAAACCGTTCACGGATGATGACTTATTGAGTGCGATCCGACACGCTCTCGAGCGCAGCGAGACGGTCCTTGCTCAGGAGCGAGAACTGCAGGTGTTGCGGACCAATTACGACTCACTGAGCCGTAGGGAGCGCCAGGTTATGGCGCTGGTCGTCTCCGGGCGGTTGAACAAGCAGGTCGCAGGGGAGCTGGGTATCCACGAATTTACGGTAAAAGTGCACCGGGGCAAGATGATGCGCAAGATGAAGGCGAACTCTTTACCCGAGCTCGTGAAGATGGCCATTAAGCTGCGCATCTCATCTGAGCCCCAAGGCCCACAGGAGCTGTCTATTTCAGGCGCCCGCTAGTCTGCTCCAAAGTCATGTGATCCCACTCAGGTGTGCAGCGAGCTCATCGGGCCGCGACAGGAAAGGTGAATGGTCCGTGTGAAGCGTCAAAACGCTGTCGCAAGCAAGCGCGGTGTACATTTGCTTCTGAAGTGCTGGCGCGATGGCCTTGTCGCGCAGGCATTCGATATACCCGCGAGGCACCCGGCCGAAATTCTCGTCCGTGACGGTTAAGGAAGTGGTGAAGGGCAGGGTGGGTTCTGGCGAGAGTAGGAGCCGCGCAAGCGCCACATCTTCATCTGAGCATTCGCCGTAGAACGTTTCCCGGATATAACGGTCCGGCATGGTGGCGGAAGTCCTGTCCTGCGATATCACCATATTCTGCAGCACGATTGAGGGGTGCTGCTGTTGGCGCGCGAGATCGAGAAGACTCTCGCCGGTTCGTGCCAGGAACGCACTGAGATAAACGAGTGCGCGGACGCGATGCGGACGCTGCTCGGCTGCTTCACTAATGACGATGCCACCGCGAGTGTGGCCGACGAGGATTACGGGTTCCGTCTGCGTATCGAGAATGTTGCATACGAACTCGCGCCAGAGCGGCAATGACACGCGGTCCACCGGAGTCCGGTCCCGGCCAAGGCTCGGCAGGTCCGGTGCGATCACTGTATGCCCGAGTCTTTCCAGACGTGACATTAGCTTGTACCAGCACCAGGCTCCGTGCCATGCCCCGTGGATCAGCAGATACGTGCGATGAGCCATAGTGAACTCCTCCTAACTGTGTGACGGTTGCGATGCTAAACACCGGCACGCGATACAACCAGGGCGGAAGAGGTTAAGCCATAGCACGAGGGTTCGTTTATTAGGTCGGCATCGTTTGGTGTCCCCCTGACCGACACCATCGTCTAACAGCATCGCGTCCGCGCACGTGCTCCAATCGCACGGCAGGAAATTCTTGTCACCGATTTTCCAGATGAGGACGCACATGCAGAGTACGCAACTGAAGCGGCGCGATGGGACTGCCGTCGAAGCAGGCCTGATCGAGGCATTTAAGACCGATTTCCGCGGACAAGTGGTGCTGCCGGCAGATGCCGGATACGACCGCGCGCGACAAATCTGGAATGTGAGCATCGACAAACACCCGGGGCTGATTGCGCGCTGTAGCGGAGTGGCTGATGTCGTACGCGCGGTGAACTTCGGGCGCGGGAACAATCTGCTGGTCGCGGTCAGAGGTGGCGGGCACAACGTGGGCGGCAGGGCAACGTGCAACGACGGCATGGTGATCGATCTGTCTTTGATGAAAGGAGTCTTTGTAGATCCAGTACAGCGCACCGCGCGTGTGCAGGGCGGGGCGACGTTGGGCGAGGTGGATCGCGAGACGCATTTGCATGGCTTGGCTGTGCCGATGGGGGTCGTGTCTCGAACCGGTATCGGCGGTCTTACTCTGGGCGGCGGCGGCGGATGGCTGGTGCGCAAGCACGGACTCACCTGCGACAACGTCCTGTCGTGCGAAGTGGTCACCGCCGCAGGCGAGGTGTTTACCGCAAGCGAGGAGCACAACGCGGATCTGTTCTGGGGCTTGCGTGGCGGTGGCGGCAATTTTGGGATCGTCACGTCCTTTCTATTTCGCGCACATCCGGTGTCCACCGTATTGGGTGGTTTTATCTTTCACGCTCGAGATCAGGCGCATGATGTGCTTCGACATTATCGATCGTACATGGCAGGAGCCCCGGAAGAACTGACGGCGTTCGCTGCCTTGTTATCCATGCCCGACGGCACGCCGGTCACCGCGGTGGTGGCATGTTACTGCGGAGATGCTGCCGAGGGCGAGCGCGTACTCAAGCCGTTGCGCACGTTCGGCTCGCCGCTGCTCGACGCAATTCAGTCGATGCCGTTGCCGGCGATGCAGCAGCTCATCGATGCGGGCAATCCAGGTGGAACGTATAACTACTGGCGGTCGACGTTTCTCAGGGAATTGAGCGACGACGCACTCGACCTGATCATTGAACACGCCAACCGAACGGAGTCGCCGATGTCGGCCACCGTCTTCGAGTTGTACGGTGGCGCGGCGGGCCGGGTCGGATCTGCCGATACGGCGTTTGCCCCACGCCAGGCGGAGTACAACATCCAGATGGCGGCGCAGTGGCGCGATGCCGCTGACAGCGCAAAGCACATCGCCTGGGCTCGAGGCCTGTCGGACGCATTGAAGCCCTACTCGAGTGGACGTTATTTGATGAACTACCTGAACGACGAGACACCCGATGCTGTCCGTCGGGCATTCGGGAGTAACTATCCACGTCTCGTCAAACTCAAGACCAAATACGATCCGACGAACTTCTTCAGTCTGAACCAGAACGTGCAGCCCGCACGATGAGTGCTCTGGACCCACCACCCCCCCCCGACAATCACGATTAGAGGGAAAGCACATATGACGAAAACATACATGGCCATTCAGGCCGTTGCGCCCGGCAGGCTGGAGGCGGTGGAATTGCGCTTGACGGATCCGCCCGCTGGGCACGTTCGCATTCGCGTTGAGGCCTGCGGAATTTGCGGCAGCGATGCTCTGACCGTCGAAGGTATTTTTCCTGGCGTCACCTATCCGCGCGTGCCCGGACATGAGGTGATCGGGACGGTCGATGCAATCGGCACCGGTGTCGAACAGTGGCATGTTGGGCAGCGGGTAGGGATGGGCTTTCTCGGTGGACACTGCGAAATCTGTTCCCGCTGCCGACGTGGTGACTTCGTGAACTGCGAGCGCCAACCCATCTCGGGTGTGCACACCGATGGCGGGTATGCCGAGGTGATGATTGCAAGGGCGAATGCGCTCGCGGCGATTCCGGAAGAGTTGAGCCCCATCGAGGCTGCGCCGCTGCTCTGTGCAGGCTTGACGACGTTCAACGCGCTACGAAACATGGAGGCCCGCGCCGGCGACCTGGTGGCTATTCAGGGTGTTGGAGGTTTGGGTCATCTCGCAATTCAATATGCGAGGCACATGGGCTTCAGAGTTGTCGCGATCGCACGGGGCCCTGAGAAGCGCGCCCTCGCGGTGCGACTTGGCGCACACGATTACATCGACAGCACTGCACAGGACCCCGCAACGGAACTGCGGCAGTGGGGCGGCGCGCAAGCGATTCTCGCAACAGCGACCAACAACAAGGCCATGTCTGCCCTGGTTGATGGACTTGCTCCGCGCGGCGAGATGGTCGTGGCGGGTGTCGGCGGTGATGAACCAATCTCCGTCCACGCTGGCCACCTCGTCCTCGGGCAGCGCTCGATCGTGGGCACTCTGACAGGCCGTTCCATTGATAACGAGGACACTCTCGCATTCAGTGTGCTCCAAAGCATACGCGCGATGGTTGAAACTTTTCCGCTCGCCCGGGCCCCCGAGGCGTACCAGCGGATGATGGAGAACGCAGCGAGATTTCGCATCGTACTGGTCACCGCCAGTGGAGATCTCGCGATGCGAGATTAGGAGCAGATCACTTCGGAACTCGTGAAGTCTCCAGCGTAGCGTGTTGAATACGCACCCGTCACGCCAAGGCCTGCAAAAGGCATGCGGCAGCCTTTAGGTCCGAGGTGTCCGAGCCTTCGACGAAATGCTCGAACACCGGCTGCAAGAGTGCCCGCGCCTTTTCGGGTCGTCCCCGGGAAGCCAACAACGCCGCCAAGTCGGTTGCAGTCCGCAGCTCCCAGGCGCGTGCGCCCTGACGCCGGCTCCAGCCAAGCGACCGCACCAAGTACCTTTCCGCCTCGTCGCGGTCGGGCTGTCGCACTGACAGAAGGAGGCCGGCCTTGACACGCAGTAGTTCTGGCATGAAAGCCAAATCTCCGTTGGCCTCGACCAGCCGGATGGTCTCATCGATAAGCGTCATGCCTTCGGCGAACCGGCCGAGCGCCGCAAATCCCTGGACGAGAGCGACATTCAACGCCGTGGTTATCAACTCGTAACGCGCAGCGTGGAGCTTCTCCAGGCAGGCCTTGAGGCTTTGAACCCCGGCTTTTGCCTCACCCCGCCGGATGGCCAGCTCTCCTTTGAGGCCGCGTCCGACGGCCAGATAGGGTCCCAGCGAATGCGTTTCCGCACGGGAGATAAACCAGTCCAGGTGCTTTTCGGCGCTTTCGAGGTCTCCCGTCCAAAGGAACACCGCAGCGGCCCAATGCAAAACGATGGTGAGCGTCACCGGATGGTCCAGGCGTTCAGCGTCCGTCACGGTCTGACGTACACGCTCGACTGCCTGAGCCGGATGGCCTTGCAGCCATAGGGTCCTTGCCAATGCGATGCCGGCCCAATTGTAGTAATCGAAGCCGAGATAGATCGTGCGGGTCCGCTGGGACCCCGGTTCATGTTGTAACGTTGCTTCAAGCTCTGCACGGGCATCACTGAGATGGCCCATCGAGTGTAGTGAAATCCCCCTGAGGCAATGGGCTAACGCGATTGCGGAAGGATCCCCAGTAGCCTTCGCAACGGCGGAACTGCGCTCTGCGTATTGCAAGGAGGCTTTGAAATCCCCGGTGCGGAAGTGGAACATGTGCAGCGGGCCCAGCATCAGCATCTGGTTGAGCATGTCGCCACGTTGTTCGGCTATCGCAAGGCTTCTTTTGAAGGCTACGCGTGCTGCATCCCCCTGTCCGCGCGTGAACATCAACGACATTCCAAGGCCCCCCTGAAGGCGCATCTCATCGAGTCCCCCACGATTGGCATCGTTGAGAGCCGAGATTGCCCGCTCCGACCAGCGATGACATTCGGTCAGCAAAGACATCGCCAGAAAAACGGGCGCCGCGGCGGCCGCGAGGGAGACGCCGATTTCAATATTGCCGTTGACGCCAAAACACCATTCCAGAGCAGCGCGGACATTGTTAAGGCCCGCAAGGTGGGGCGCCCGCTGTGTCCCGGTCGACAAGGTCGGCCATTCCGTCCCCGTCTGCTCCAGCCACCGCCTGTAGTAAGTTGCATGCCGCGCGGCTAAGTCAGCGACCTCGGCCTCCTCAACGCTGATATTGAGCATATAGGCGCGCGTCGCATCCAACAGCCGGTAACGCATCATCGCCCCGACTGGGCGGGCCGCCACCATTGACTTTGCGACCAGGTTATCGATGGCGCCAAAGACGAGCGCTTGATCGACGGTCGCGCTCGTCACCACTGCCAGCGCGGCTTCGATCGTAAAATGCCCGACGAACACCGCCAGTCGCCGAAGCACCACGCGCTCCAGCTCGGACAGGAGCCCGAAACTCCAGTCGAGCGTGGCTTGCAGCGTCTTTTGCCGGGGCGGCGCCGTGCGGTGTCCCGGCCACATCAGGGTCAGTCGCTGATCGAGCAGCTCTGCGGTTTGTTGCAGCCCATGGGCCTCAACCCGCCCGGCCGCCAACTCGATCGCAAGTGCCAGACCATCAAGTCTTCGGCAGATGCTCGCCACGATTCCGGCTTCCGCGTCGCTCAACTCCAGGCGACTGCCACTCGCCGCCACACGCTCGACGAACAGCTGGGTGGCGGGGAACGTTTGAAGAACTGCCGCAGTGAGCTTCAGATCGTCTGGCGGGCAGGCAAGCGGATCCAACTTGTAGACGTGCTCGCCCTCGACCCGAAGAGCCTCGCGACTCGTCGCCAGGATGTAGACTTGCGGTGCGGCCGCGAAGATGCCTGACGCCAGGACCGCCACCGCCTCGACAAGATGTTCGCAAGTATCGAGAATCAAAAGAACGCGCTTGTCCCTGAGGTACGCGATCACACTGGGTGCAACATCGTCAGTCTGGACTGAAAGCCCCAGCATGGAGGCAACGGCTGTGGCCGTCAGGTTCGGATCACTGAGCATCCCAAGATCGACGAACAGCACCGCGCCTGCAAAGGCCTCGACCAGCTCATGCGCAACTGCTACCGCAACGGTGGTTTTGCCCACACCACCAGCACCTACGATGCTTACAAACCGCGCAGCGGTCAGCTGAGTTGATAGCGTCAGAACGTCATTCGCGCGCCCGACCATTCGGATCAAGGGGTTAGGCAGGTTGGCGTGCGGAAAGCCGGGGGTAACTTCCGCACGAGCAGTGCCCCGATCGCTCGAATGCGAGATCGGTGCCACGAAGCAGTAGCCCCGCCCGGGCACAGTGGCGATATATCGGGCGCCGTCCTTTCCATCGCCCAGGGCCTTACGCAGGGCAGCCACGTGAAATCGCAGACTGCCTTCTTCTACGACGACGTCGGGCCAGATCAGGGCCAACAGCTCTCTCTTGCTAATGACCTCGTTGGGACGGGACAACAAGGCAACCAGAGCGTCGAGAGTCCGGGCGCCCAATTCTACAGGAGCACCTTCTTTTGTAAGGACTCTTTCGCTTGCGACCAAGCTGAAAGGACCGAACGATATGGCCTCTCGGGTCTGCGCCGCCGGCCTGATCATCGCGTTGTCTTCCGTTGCCGCCTGGCGGCCCAAATCCTAGGTCAAGGACCCGTTTTGCGCCATAGGAGCGCGCATGCGGCTCCTATGGCTAACAACTGCTAACAGCCTTTCATGAGCTAAAACGGGCGTTGCTCTGCGATCTTTGGGCAAATAGCGGCAGTCAGCGGATCAGGAAGACACCATGACACAACTGGAAAAAGTGCTGTACACGGCCAAAACGCGCACCTCGGGTGGACGGGACGGCGCTTCACGCAGCTGTGACGGTCGTCTGGACGTTATGCTTTCGTCCCCTGGCACCCCGGGCGGTGGCACCAATCCCGAGCAGCTGTTCGCCGCGGGTTGGTCCGCCTGTTTCATCGGCGCGATGAAAATTGAGGCTGGCAAATTGCAGGTAGCTCTCCCGGCTGATGTGAGCATCGACGCCGAAGTGGACCTGGGCACGGCTGGTGGCGCCTACGGGCTCGCAGCTCGTCTCAATGTCAGCCTGCCGGGAATGGAGCGCACAGTCGCTCGCCGCCTGGTTGAAGCCGCGCACCAGGTTTGCCCGTATTCGCGTGCCACACGCGGCAATATCGAAGTCGCTATCAACCTCATTTGAGCTTATGGACGCAGTTGCACTGGGGCACAATAGACTGATCCAGCAGCTCACCCGCATCGTGAGTACTGCGATCGAGCGACTGCGCCGCGGGGAGGCGCTCCGGCGAAGTGACGCGCTTCTTGCACGAGCCCAATACCTGACTTCGACGTTGTCGGCGCAGCTCCGACTGTCACAAGAATCTCTCGCCCAGGCCAAATCGGATCTCGCACGCATGGCCAGAGTCACGAGCCTGGGAGGGTTGACGGCATCGATCGCGCACGAGCTCACCCAGCCGCTGTCGGGCATCGTTACGAACGTCAGTACCTGTCTGCGGATGCTGGCCGCCGAGCCTCCAAACCTTGATGGCGCACGGGAAACTGCCCGGCGCACGATTCGAGATGCTGAGCGTGCGTCTGAGTTGATCAGCCGATTGCGGGCATTCTTCGCCAAGGAGAGCCCGACGACCGAGTCCGTGGACCTGAATGAGGCGATAAAAGAAGTTATTGCGTTGTCGTCGCCTGGACTGCGAAGAGGTGAGGTGGTTCTGCGGGCGGAGCTTGCGGACGACCTCCCGCCCGTCAAGGGTGACCGCGTCCAGCTCGAGCAGGTCATCCTCAACCTACTGCTGAACGCCGCGGAGGCGATGGGCGGCATCGATGATCGCCCCAGGTTGCTGATGGTTAGAACCGCACGAGATGAAGGCGAACGCGTGCGACTGACTATAAGAGATGTAGGCGTGGGGTTCGAGTCTCAAGACATGGAGAGACTCTTCGAAGCGTTCTACACGACTAAGAGGGGCGGCATTGGCATCGGACTATCCGTCAGTCGTTCCATTATCGAGAGTCATCATGGGCGTCTATGGGCGGCACTGAATGAGGATGGTCCGGGAGCCTCGGTTTCATTTTGCATTCCTTGCGAACCCGAAGGCCATGAGAGCGAGTTTGTGCGCAAGGCGCTTGTGGAGGGGGGACAGATGTGAACCGCACCCAACGCAACTCTCGGCAATCGTGCACACTCCAGCAGGACGCTACACCAATCGTATTTGTGGTAGACGATGACGTCTCGGTGCGGGAATCACTGGAATTGCTGATCCGCTGTTCAGGTTGGCAGCCGGAAGTCTTCGGGTCTGCGCGGGAGTTCCTGTCTCGCCCGAGAGTACTCGCACCGAACTGTCTGGTCCTGGACGTTACTCTTCCGGATCTCAATGGTCTGGATTTACAGGCGCTCGTCGCTGATCGGATTGAAATGCCGATCATCTTCATAACCGGCTACGGGGATGTGCCGATGACTGTCCGTGCAATGAAGGCGGGCGCTGTGGAGTTCCTGACAAAACCATTCCCCGACGACCTGCTGCTGACCGGGATACGGGATGCCATAAGCCGCAGCCACGCCCAACTTGCTCATGAGGCGCAGATACGGGTGCTGCAGGAACGTTACGTATCACTCAGCCGTCGGGAACGGGAAGTCATGGCATTGGTCGTCGTCGGCCGTTTGAATAAGCAGGCCGGAGGCGAGCTCGGCATCTCGGAGCTCACGGTGAAGGCACACCGGGGTCGGGTGATGCGCAAGATGAAAGCCAACTCTCTGGCAGAGTTGGTGAACATGGCCACGCGACTCCACCTCCCATCGATACCAAGGTGCAATCGATTCCCGTGACCGCATTCGGTGTGATCGTGTCTGTGGTTCGCCGTCTGCGCCGCGGTGTTGATCGCCACGTTCGCGCCGATGCTCGCGCAATCCAGGCAACAGGTCCGTTCGAACACATCGGTAACGCTTACGTCAGCCTGACGGCTCAGTGGCGGCCCGTGGATGCCGCCATTTCGGGAATGACGAATGCGGTTTTGGCCC
>Ga0209526_10000885_pt1 | contig 19696 bp, 22 predicted proteins | sample JacPinW_OM2H0_M1_FD_188566 | JGI IMG/M metagenome (GOLD analysis project Ga0209526, IMG submission 188566) | Forest soil microbial communities from Algoma, Ontario, Canada - Jack Pine, Ontario site 1_JW_OM2H0_M1 (SPAdes) (version 2) | ecosystem: Environmental > Terrestrial > Soil > Boreal... | reverse complement strand
GGCGGCAGACGCCGGACGGCGCGCAGTGTGCCGGCGCTCGTTTGTGAGCTAGGGGGAGACCATGCTCAGGAACACGCTCAGGATGATCAACCAGCAGGACCAGTGGTTCAACCAGTTGCGCCGCGAAGAGTCGGCGCGCCGGACGCTTCGGTACTCGCTCTACCAGGCGCTGGAACAGGTGGAACGGTTGCTCGAGAGCGACATGATGGAGGTCCCGCTCGAAATGCAGGCCCGCCTACGCCAGATCGTGGAAGCCGTCGATCCTCAGCTCGCGTACCGCATGGACCAATCCGGCCCCAGCGCCCTAGATATCCAGGACATCATCTTCGAGGCGCAGGACCGCCTCATCAAACAGGTCCGCACCTGACGACCACCTAACGTCGTACGCCTCGCCTCCTGCAGTGACGCCCGGGAGTCATCCCGGGTGTCATTGCGTCTAGGCATTTTCACCGCCCTTTATCCCCCCTCCGGGGACTGAATGCGCTAAAACGTCTCCATGGCGAGTCAGATCGAAATCTGGGACCTCTGGTTCCCGGGACCGGGCGCCACCGGCCTGTCCTTCGCCCGCTGCCGGGTCAACGGCAACGACGCGGGCGACCGCCTCCTCGTCCACGCGGCACCACCAAAGTTGCAGGTGACAGTCCGCGACGATGCCGGCCAGGTGCTGGCGACCGGCGACGGTCTCGAGCGCCATCAGCCAGGCCCAATGAGTTATCTGGTCCGGCGCGGAGCCACGATCACCCTCGAGGACGGCTGGCCGACCGACCAGGATATCGGCCGGGTCGTGATCCTCCCGGGCGGGGAGGCTGGAATCCTCAAGAGCTGGTGGAACGCGGACGACCGAAAGGAGTGGCGCTGGCAGCTCGAGTTCTACAACCAGAACCGACGCTAAGGGATCGTGAGCGGCGCCCCGAGGGCGCACATCGGGCACTCGGTCGGCTCCCAGATCGGGTTGGGTAGCTCGACCAGCCACTCGATCGGGATCCGCCGGTCGGCGGCAATCTGCCGGCCCTGCGCGCCAACCAGTATCAACGCGCCGAGCACGACCGGCACGGCCCCGCACGACTCCGCGTCGGCCAGCGTCGCCCGGACGGCCGACCCGGCGGCGATGGCATCGTCGACAACGGCCACCCGCTTGCCCGCCATGGCTCCGCGGAGCGCGGGCGCAATCCGGTAGTCCACCGGGTAGAGCCCGGTGCGATCGGTCACGATGCGTTCGGCAAACGCAAACTCGACACCAAGGTCATCCGCGATCACCTGCGCAAGGAAGGCTCCACCATTGAGTGGTCCACAGACCGAGTCGATTCGATACCGCGAGATCTTGCTGCCCAGCTCGGCGGCAAATGGCCGAAGGGCTGCCGGCCGCCGGTACAGCTGGTCGAGCTCGAGCCACGATTCGGCGTGGTAACCGGATTCGAGCCGGAAGTGCCCCTGCTTCTTTGAAACAAGTTTGAAGAGTTCTGGGATTGACTTGGTGCGCGTGACGCAAGGCTACGCCTGGACGAAATAGGAGCGGCAGGCCAGGTCGATCAGGTCCGGGTCCAGCCGCGACGGACGGCCGAGAAAGTACGCCACCTCGTCGAGCTGGTTGAGGATGTCGCGCGGCTGGCAGCCGCGGAACGGCCGCTTGAACGGCTTGTAGTAGCGGTCCAGCACGTAGTTGTAGCCGGCTTCGGTGTAGACGATCTCGAACTCCTTGCAGGCCCGCTGGAAAATCTGAAGGAACTCCGCCGCCGTTGGATCGGGAACATGGATCTTGTAGCGGACTCGGCGGAGGAATGCCTCATCGACCAGGGAGCCCGGCTCCAGGTTGGTGCTGAACACCACCATGGCCTCGAACGGTGCGCCGACGGCCATCCCGGCGCCGGCCAGCGTCAGGTAATCGATTCGCCGTTCCAGGGCGACGATCAGGCGGTTCAAAAGAGCCCGTGGCGACGAGTCCTGGCGGCCGAAGTCGTCGAGAAGGAAGATGCCGCCGTTGGCTTTCAGGTGGATCGGTGCCTCGTAGTAGCGCATCAACGGGTCGAAGGAGGGCGACAGCTGCGCCGTCGTCAGCTCGCCGCCGGCCTTGACGAAGGGCCGCTTCACGAGCACCCAGCGGTTGTCGAAGTTCGTCGGCAGCTGCCGCTGCACCCGCTGGTGGTGCAAGGGATCGTAGACCCGCATCACCTGGCCCTCGATGTCGATGGCGTAGGGGATGTAGATTGGCTCACCGAGCAGTTCCGCACAGGCCTCAGCGATCGTCGTCTTCCCATTTCCCGGGGCGCCGTAGAGGAACAGCGGGGCGCGGGCGTTGACCGGCGGGCCGAGCTGCACCAGCAGGTCCTGGCTCAGGGTCAGGTGCTGGAGCGCGCGGGTCAACCAGGCAGCGGTCACGTCGGCCTGGCTGACCTGGGCACGAACCGACGCCTCGTAGTGGGCGAAGGGCACCGGGGCCGGCCCAACGTAGTGGTCGCGGGCGAGCACGTCGCGGGCCCGGGCGCGACCGGGATCGCTGATCAGGTAACCGAGGGATTCGCCAAAGTCGTGGCTGAGCGTGGGCCCCGCCATCCGGCCGATGGTCTGGCACCAGCCCTGCTCTACCAGGCTCTGGATTGCCGGCGTCACCGTCTGGTAGGGCAGGCACGTCGCTGCCGCCCAGTCCTTCGCCTGCATCGGCGACTTGAAATAGATGTGCTTCAGGAGGAGGTCGGCCAGCCGCGCCACCGGGAGTCCAGAATCTTCGATCCGTGCCGGAGCCGTCGGGACGAATTCCGGGGTAGTGGCTTGTGGCGGCGGCTGAATGGCCATGGGCAAAGGAGCCTACCGGCTGGCGGCTCTCCAGAGCAACCTGCGGCCGCTCGACTTTCTTGCGAGATCGAACTCAGGCTTCGAGGGCCGGGCGGACGCCGAAATAGCGTTCCACGGACAGGCCGTGGCGTTCCATCTCGGCCCGGGCCAGCGGCTCGAATCGGCGCAGGTACCAGTCCTCGGCCGGGTTGCGGGAGTACTCGAGCAGGCGGTTGTACGGGAGGGTGTAGATTGCTCGGCCGGCCAGGATCTCGAGCATCTGGGGAGCCAGCTCGGGTCGGGCCAGCGCCCGCCGCACGGTCACGTGGATCCCGCGCATGTCCACGATCAGGCGCAGGCGGCGTGGCACGAAGATGGCCAGCGCGAACACCAGCGGGATCGACGTGACCATGATCGCCAGGATGAGCGCCAGCAGATGGATCCCGCGCGAACCGGCCTGTCCCGCGGAGATCAGGGAGTCGCCGGAATGGATCTTGAGGGCCTCCGCCGTCCGATGGAGGAAATCAGATAGATAGGGCACGTTGCTCGGGATGCCCTGTTCGAAGGACAGGATCCAGCTGTCGAACGTCTTGCCGGCGTTGATCACGCCCTGCGCGAGGGCGTCGAGCTGCAGGACCAGGTTGTTGACCCACAGACCCGCCCACACACACAGGTAGATCCAGGCCACCATGATCAGGTCGGCGAGCATCCAGGCGAAGCGGCGACCGTAGACATCGGGGTACAGGCGCATGGTTCACCCCTTGAGGTATGGAACTAGAACGTCAAATACCGGGTTAGCCTAGCGCGGTTCGACTAAAGCCCTTCCAGGTACTCGATCACCTGGCGGGTGAGCTGAGTTGGCGTCGACGCGCCGGAGGTGACCCCGACTCGGGCTTTTCCCTGCAGCCACTCGGGCTTGATGTCCTTCGCCGTGTCCACCAGGTACGCCGGCTTGTGGGCCAGCTCCTTGACGACCTGCACCAGACGCTTGGAGTTCGAACTGCGATCACTGCCCACGACGATCACGACGTCGCAGTCCTTCGCCGCCTCGACGGCCGCCTCCTGGCGGTCCTGCGTCGCGCGGCAGATCTCGTTGTAGGCCTCCGTCTGCGGGTACTTCTCGCGCACCCGCTTGATCATGGCGGCCGTGTCCCATATGCTCAACGTGGTCTGACAGGTGACCGCGATCTTCTCGTTCGTGATGTCGAGCGCGTCGACATCCTGCGGATCCTGCACCAGGTGCACCTTGTCCGGCGCCTCGCCGATGACGCCTTCCGGCTCTGGGTGGCCGCGCCGGCCGATATAAACGACGTCGTAGCCGCGCTCCACCAGGTCCCTGACGAGGTCATGGGTCACGACGACGTCGGAGCAGGTCGCATCCACCATGTTGAGGCCGCGCTCGGCGGCCTTCGCCTTCACCGCCGGGGAGACACCGTGGGCGGTAAAGATCACGGTGCCGGAGTCGATTGTTTCCAGTCCCTCGAGCCGGTTGTCGCTGTCGACCAGCTCGATGCCGTTTTCCTGCAGCTCGTCCGTGACATGCGTGTTGTGGACGAGGTATCCGAGCATCCGGATCTTCTCTCCGGGGTGGGCCTTGGCGGTTTGCTTGGCGGCGCGAATCGCCTCGACGACCCCGTGGCAGTACCCACGCGGGGTGATCTTGAGAACGTCCATCGATTCGAGTCTACCCGCGGGTTGGAGTGGCGAAGCTATCGAATCGTGACGATGGCGTGACGACGAATCGGCTTCGGCACCGGTGGCGGCCGTTCCGGGGTCGGCGGTGGGGGTGGCGGCTGCGTCCCCGGAACCGGCATCGGGTCAGGTGGCGGCGGGGGTTCCCTAACCGATGTTGATCGGGCCACTCGAAACGGTGAGGATCTTGAGAAATGCCAGGATGCTGAGCGCGGCCAGCAACACGATGAACCCGCCGACGACGTACGACGCGATCCGATGCCGGGTGAAGACCGCAAGCCCCACGAGCAGCAGAATGATGGCGACCAGGATGTTCGAGAAATTCACGACGGCTTTCATTGCATCGCCTCCTTGTTGCTGAGCTTCACCCCTCGACCAGCGCCCGGTCAAGGTCTGAGATCAAGTCCGCCACGTCCTCTATTCCGACAGAGACGCGAACCAGCCCATCGGCCACCCCGTGTGCCCGACGCGTCTCGACCGGGATGGAGGCATGCGTCATGGCTGCCGGAAGCTCGATCAGGGACTCGACCCCACCGAGACTCTCGGCCAGGGTGAACAGCTGGGTCCGCTCGACGACCCGCCGGGCCGACTCGAGGCCGCCCTTGACCTCGAACGAGATCATGCCGCCGAAGCCCGACATCTGGCGCCGAGCCAGGTCGCGCTGCGGATTGCTGGGCAAACCGGGGTAGAAGACACGCGCCACCTTCGGATGTTCGTTCAAAAACGCCGCGACCAGCCGGGCATTGCGATCGTGTTCGCGCATCCGGATGGCGAGCGTCTTGAGACCGCGTAACACCAACCAGGCATCCATCGGTCCCGGCACGCCGCCCACGGCGTTCTGCAAGAACGCCAACTTCTCCCGTAAGTCCTCACGATTCACCACGAGAGTGCCGCCGATCACGTCACTGTGCCCGCCGAGATACTTCGTGGCGCTGTGGACCACGATGTCGGCGCCCAGCGACAGGGGCCGCTGAAAGTAGGGACTCATGAAGGTGTTGTCGACCACGACCATCGCCTGGCGGGCGTGCGCCAGCTTGCTGACCGCCTCGATGTCGACGAGCTTGAGGAGGGGGTTGGTTGGCGATTCCAGCCAGACCAATCGCGTGCGTTCGGTCAGTGACTTCTCGACGGCCTGAAGGTCCGCGCCGTCCACGAACGAAAACGTGTGGCCCATCGGCTCGAGCACCCGACGAAAGAGGCGGTAGGTGCCGCCATACAGGTCATCGACCGCCACGGTGTGGTCGCCGGGCTTGAGCAGTTGCATGATGGTGGCTTCCGCTGCCATCCCTGAGGCGAACGCCAGGCCGTAGCGCCCGCCTTCGAGTGCCGCGATGCATTGTTCGAGCGCGGCGCGCGTCGGGTTTCCGGTCCGGGCGTACTCGTAACCGCGATGCTTGCCAACCGCGTCCTGGGCGAACGTCGAGGTCTGGTAGATCGGCACCACGACGGCGCCCGTGGTGGGGTCAGGCTTCTGACCGGTGTGGATCGCCCGGGTGGCGAACCCGGGTGTGCCTTCTTCGCTCACCGCGACGCGCGGGTGTGGGCCATGAACTCGAGCAGGTCGAGCCTGGTGATGATCCCGACCGGCCGCGCCGCGTCCATCACGATCAAGGCGGTGGCGCCGCCCAGCAGCGTAGTGAAGGCCTCGTCGACATGGGCGCCGGCGGCAATCGTCGGGAACGGTCCGTCCATCGCGGCGCCGACCGTCGTTTCGATCAATCCCGGGTCACGGTAGACCCGGTCCAGCAGCGTCCGTTCCTGGATGCTGCCGACCAGCCTCGTGCCGGGCCCACCGCCATCGTCCGTGACCGGCATCTGCGAGATCCCGTATTCCTGGAGGAGGTCGATGGCGCGGCCCACCTTTTCCTTCGACGACACCGTGATCAACTCGGGCATCTCGCGCTCTCGCGTGGCCACCACGTCGTGCACGAGCTGGCGCGGAAAGCGTTCGAAGAAGCCGTTTTGTCGCATCCACTCGTCGTTGTAGATCTTGCTGAGGTTGTTTCGACCCGTGTCGGGCAGAATGACCACCATCACCGTCTTCTCGTCGAGCTCGCGCGCGACGTCCATGGCGGCCTTCATCGCGGTGCCGGACGAGCCGCCCACCAGGATCCCCTCTTCACGGGTGATCCGGCGCGCGGTCAGGAACGAGTCCCGGTCGTTGACCCGCACGATGCGGTCGATCAGCTTCAAGTCGATGGTGCCGGGAATGAAGTCTTCGCCGATCCCCTCCACCTTGTAGGGCTTGATGGTGTCCCCCGAGTAGAGCGATCCCTCGGGGTCGGCGCCGACGATCATCACCGATGGCTTCTTTTCCTTGAGGAACCGGGCAACGCCGGTCATCGTGCCGCCGGTGCCCAGACCACCGACCACCACGTCAACTTTGCCGTCCGTTTGCTCCCAGATCTCCCGACCGGTCGTCTCGTAGTGAGATTGCGGGTTGACCTGGTTGAAGTACTGATTGGGCTGAAACGCTCCCGGGATCTCCTGGCTCAGCCGCTCAGCGACCGAGTAATAGCTTTCGGGCGAGTCGCGCGGCACGGCGGTCGGGCAGACCACCACCTCGGCCCCGTAGGCCCGAAGCAGCGCAATCTTTTCGGGTGACTGCTTGTCGGCCATCACGAAGATCATCCGGTAGCCCTTCAGCGCCGCCGCGATGGCCAGCGCGTGCCCCGTATTGCCAGAGGTCGGCTCGACGATTGTCCCGCCCGGCTTCAGCAGGCCGCGCTGCTCGGCGTCCTCGATCATGCGAAGCCCGATCCGGTCCTTGACGCTCCCACCTGGGTTGAGCGTTTCGACCTTGGCCAGGATGGTCGGTCGCAGTCCGGCGGTGATGCGATGAAGCCGCACCAGCGGCGTGTGCCCGACGGCCTCCAGGATGCTGCCCAGGACCTGCACTGCGCCCCATTGTATGCGTAGAATCGGCCTCAGTTCCGACCAGGGAGGGAGCCTTGCCCGTATCGGTGGCCAATTCGCAAGTGGTCTATGACGCCATGAAGGGCGTAGGCGTCACGCTGGTCAGCGCCCTGCCGGAGACCTGGCTGGTGCACCTGATCCGGATGGCCGACGAGGACCCCGAGATGACGCTGGTGCGGCTCGCCAAGGAGGAAGAGGGCGTCGGCGTCTCCGCCGGAGCGCATTTTGCGGGGGTCCGGTCGGCGATGTTGCTGCAGAATCATGGCTTCCTGCAGGCGATCAACGGCATTGTCGGGGTATCGCTGCTCTACAAGATCCCGCTCCTGATGCTGATCACGGACCGTGGCAGCTTCGGCGAGAAGGATCCGTGGCAGACGGAGGGCGGCAAGTACACCCGTCCGGTGCTCGATGCGCTGCACATTGCGCACGACGACCTGAGCCGACCCGGTGACGTGCAACCGAAGATCGCCCACGCGATGACATTGGCGCAGAGCTCGCTCTCGCCGGTGGCGCTGCTCCTCCAGCGTGACCTGATGTGGGAGGAGCCGAAATGAAACGCCTTGATTGCCTGAAGGCCATCTACCCGGAGCTCGACGACTGCGCCGTCGTCACCATCATGGGCGCGGTCGCGGCCGAGCTCTACTCGCTCGGCCACCGGGCCAACTTCTTCTACCTCGAGCACGCGATGGGGCTCGCCTCCTCGATCGGACTCGGCATCGCGCTGTCGCAACCCAACCGCAAGGTGGTGGTGATCGACGGTGATGGGTCAGTCTTGATGAACCTGGGCGGGCTCACCACCCTGGCTCGCTCCCGGCCCAACAACCTGGTGCACATCGTCTTCGACAACGAGACGCTGCTGTCGGTTGGCGGCGGGGCACCGGGCGGTTACAAGTGGTTCACCACAGCGACCTCGACCGGCACCGACCTGGCGGGGATCGCGAAGGCGGCCGGTTTCCCCCGCGCCCAGATGGTTCGCGAACTGGACGATTTCGAGGAAGCGGCGCTTGACGCGATCAGGGGCGACGCGCTGAGCTGCATCGTCGCCAAGGTCGAAGCCGAGATGCCGAAGAGCTTCCTGATGGATGTCCACATGCTGGAGAACCGCTTCGAATTTCCGCGGGCGCTGCAATCAAAGGGAGGAGTGAATTGAGCACGAGAGTAGACACCCTGGCATCCTTCGTCGAGGGCCTGATCTCCGGTTCGATCGACGTCATCGACCTGACCCAGCCGCTCTCGGAGCGGACGCCGATGATCCAGTTGCCGCCGCCGTTCGCGAACACGCCGAACTGGACGACCCATGAGATCAGCCGCTACGACGAGAAAGGGCCGGCCTGGTACTGGAACTGGTTCGAAGGCGGCGAGCACGCCGGCACGCACTTCGACGCCCCCATCCACTGGGTAACCGGCAAAGACAAGGACGACGTTTCCCAGGTTCCGGTTCGGCGGCTGATCGGGCCGACGGTTGTGATCGACAAGTCGAAGGAGGCGCAGGCCAATCCCGACTACCTCCTGACCTTGAATGACATTCGAGCGTTCGAGCGACAACACGGTCCCTTGCCGAAGGGCTCGTGGCTCCTCTACCGCACCGGGTGGGACGCCCGTGCCAACGACCAGAAGGCGTTCCTGAATGCGAACGAGACCGGTCCCCATACCCCAGGCATCGACATCGAGCTGGCTCAGTGGTTGGCAAATGAGAGCCCGTTCGTCGGTGTCGGGGTGGAGACCGTTGGCACCGACGCGGGCGCGGCGCATTCGTTCAATCCGCCGTTCCCGTGCCACCAGTTCTTGCTCGGCGCCAACAAATATGGACTGACGCAGCTGGCCAACCTCTCGAAGCTGCCGCCGACCGGCGCGGTCCTGCTGGTGGCACCGCTGAAGCTGGTCAAAGGATCGGGAAGCCCCTGCCGAGCCCTGGCGCTGGTCCAGCGATAGGCGCGTCTACCGGCCTCGAGCTCCGGCCGGTCAGGCCGGAGGAGCAGCGCGCGTACTCGACGTTGATGCGGCGCGCCTTTGGTGCGTCGCTCCCAACCGACGAGGAACTGGCGGCCACCAGGGAAACGACGGAATTCGACCGGACCCTGGCATTTTTCGAGGGCCCCGAGATGGTCGCCACCGCCGGGATCTTCTCGTATGAGATGACCGTGCCGGGAGGCAGCTTGCCATGCGGCGGCGTAACCCGGGTGAGCGTGCTCAGCACGCATCGTCGGCGGGGACTGCTGACGGCGATGATGCGTCGCCAGCTGGACGACATGCATCAGCGGGGCGAGCCGCTGGCGGCGCTCTACGCCTCCGAGGCGCCGATCTACGGGCGTTTCGGTTACGGCCTGGCCACCTATCAGGCCGCGGTGGAGATCGAGCGGTCTCACTCAACCTTTTCACGAAAGGTCGCCAGCCGCGGCCGGCTCTCGATGGTCGACGTGCCAACTGCCGTCAGCGCATTCGTTCGGGTGTGGGACCAGGCCCGTCGCAACCAGCCCGGCATGTTGGCCCTGGATCAGCGATGGATACGCAACCAGCTGGTCGACCTCGAGGTGCACCGGCACGATGCCAGCCCACACTACCGGGTGCTCTACCAGACCGACGACGGCCCATCCGGCTTTGCCATTTACCGGCTCAAGCTCGAGTGGGATGCTTCCGGGCCGAATGGAACGCTACGTCTCGAGATGCTGGTCGCCGCGACGGCCGACGCCTACGCGGCTCTCTGGCGCCACGTCCTGGATGTCGACCTGATGGCACGGGTCGCCGCTGAGATGCGACCAATCGACGAGCCGCTGCGCTTTCTGCTCGCCGACTCCCGCCAGCCGAAGACCCGCGTGGAAGATGGCATCTGGTTGCGCCTGGTGGACGTCGCCGCGGCCCTGGCCGGCCGCCGCTACGCCGTCGACGGGCGGCTCGTGCTTCGCGTTCGCGACGAGTTCTGTCCCTGGAATGATGGCCGCATCGAGCTCAACGGTGGTCCGAGTCGGGCCGATTGCCGGCGCAGCGAGGCCGATCCCGATTTGGAGCTGACGGCGGCCGATCTCGCCGCTCTCTACCTGGGCGGTAATCGGTTTCGCACACTATTCGAGGCGGGGCGAGTTCAGGAACTGCGTCCGGGGGCGATCGCCCGTGCCGACTTGATGTTCACGAACGACCGGGCACCCTGGTGCCCGAGCCACTTTTAGAAGAGCGGCACGACGCCACAGGCTCGATAATTCCGTCGTGGACCGCGAGACCTGCCTGTCCTTCGATCGGCAGGATCCGCTCGCCTCCGTGCGGGACGAGTTCGCCGTCCCCGAGGGCATCGTGTACCTCGACGGCAACTCGCTCGGCGCGATGCCTCGCCAGACCGTGCCCCGCCTCACGCACGTGATTGCCGAGGAATGGGGCAACGGCCTGATCCGGAGCTGGAACGCCGCCAACTGGATCGACGCGCCGGCGCGGATCGGCGACAAGATCGCGCGCTTGATCGGCGCCGGCCCAGGCGAGGTGATCGTCGCCGACAGCACCTCGGTGAACCTTTTCAAGGTGCTGGCGGGCGCCTTGCGCATTCAACCGGCACGGCACTTCATCCTGACGGAGGCCTCGAATTTTCCGACCGACCTCTACATCGCCAAGGGGCTAATCGAGTTGCTGGGTGGCAATCATGCCTTGCGGGTCGTCGAGCGCGCGGAGATCGAACGAGCGCTCGACGGGAGCGTGGCGATCTTGATGCTCACCCACGTTGATTACGCGACGGGAGAGATTCACGACATGCGTCGCATCACGGCGGCCGCGCAGAAATTCGGCGCGCTGATGCTGTGGGACCTCTCGCACAGCGCCGGCGCGGTGCCGGTGAACCTGAATGCCTCTCAGGTCGACCTCGCCGTGGGCTGCGGCTACAAGTATTTGAACGGCGGCCCAGGAGCGCCGGCCTACGCCTTTGTCGCCAAGGGTCTGCAGGACGCAATGGAGTCGCCACTCTCCGGTTGGATGGGTCATGCCGCGCCTTTTGCGTTCGAGCCGGAGTATCGTCCGGCGCCCGGAATCAAGCGCCAGCTGGCCGGCTCGCCGCCCATCCTCAGCATGCTGGCGCTCGAGGTCGCGATCGACCTCTGGCTGCGCATCGATCAGAAGGAGACCCGGCGCAAGTCGATGGCTCTGGGCGACCTCTTCATCAGTCGGGTGGACGAAACCTGCCGCGACCTCGGCGTCGAGGTGGTGTCGCCGCGGGACGCGGAGCTGCGCGGTTCGCAGGTGTCATTGCGTCACAAAGAGGCGTATCGCGTGATGCGGGCGCTGATCGACCGCGGCGTGATTGGCGATTTTCGCACGCCCGACCTGATGCGGTTCGGGTTTGCGCCACTCTACACCCGGTACGTGGACGTCTTCGACGCCGTGACCGTCCTCTGTCAGGTGCTGACCTCGCGCGCCTGGGACCGGCCGGAGTACGCGAACCGCCTTGCCGTGACCTGATGACGAACAACCAGGGCGACCGGCTTCTACGCGGCTACCTGAGTAGCCGGCTGCTGCTCGTCGCCGTCGGCGTCATCACCCCAATTGGCATCCTCGTCGTCAACGGCGCGGCGTTCGTGATGAGGAACCTGGCGCAGTTCCGGATTGGCATCGCGGTCTGCGCCCTGATCAGCTCGCTCGTCCTCAACGGGTTGACCGCCTCCTGGCTCCTACGCCTGGCCGGCCGGCGGTCGATCTCGATCTACCTCCGGCACCAGGAATGGGCGACCGTCATCGCCACCATCGTGGTGCTCGCCACCTCGATCGGGGCGGCCATCTTCACCTACATTGGGATGAGCAACCCCAGCCATCTCCCCGACACGCTGGCCGTGGTGACCTCACTGCTCGCGTTGCTCGTTCCACTCGGCATCACGTACTTCACCCGGATCTTCGCCAACAGCCGTTAATGGGATCGCCCGCGGACGGCCGTCAGGCGCAGGCGCCTGACACGACGTACCAGCCGCTGCCGGCCGATGGCGCGGCTGCCACGCGCTTGAACACCGCGCCGGCATAGAGGTACACACTGCCATCGCCGGCGATCAGCCAGGTGCCGTGCGAGTCGGCGACGCTGAAGGGTGGGCTCAGGACGCCGAGTGGCAGATCAGGTAGCCGGGTCGCCTGGCCGGCGGCAGACAATCGCCAGATCTGCGAGGTGTGGTCATCGACGTAGACCTGAACCAGCGGGTGCGATCCGTCGAATCCGATCACACGGATGCTCTTGGACCCCGGCGCGGGCGGCTCGGGCGCAGCGACCGTAAACCAGGTTTCCACCGCACCAGTGGAGAGATCCAGCCGATTGAAGCTGTTCGACCCGAACCGGTTGCCGTTCACGCTGTACGACCATGCGCTGCCCGCCGCGATCCAGCCCCAGGTTGCTTGGCGGCCCGACGGATAGGCTCTGAGCGATCCCGCTGCGTCGAGGCGCCACAGACCGCTCGATGCATCGGTTCCATTGAGGTGGTAATCGAGGTAGACGCCTTCGGGCTGGTAGGCGACGACGTGGTAGGCGTCCTGGTTGAAGACGACGCGGTCGCTGCCAGTCGCGACATTCACGATATGGATCTCATTGCGAGTCGGCGTCGGAGTCGCTTCGCGGGTATAGGCGTAGGCGGATCCGTCCGGAAGAACCTGCGTCCACCTCACCGGGAGCCAGCGCTTGTAGGGCCGGTCGTAGGTGATGCCGCTGCTCGACACGCCGGCGCTCGGATCCGGGGTGAACGTGCCCGACGGGATCGAAAGGAAGCCAGCCTGCTGTCCCGAGTCGAGAGCGATTGGGAGGCTGCAGTTGAGTGCCGACGCCACGGTGGCGGTCGTGGATGGGGTTGGCGTCGCGCCCGCCGTGCTGCCGCCCCCGCAGCCAGCGAGCCCGATGGCGACAACAGCGATGACCAAACCGCTCGTGTTCATTCCGTAGAGGGAACGGCCACCGGCAGATTCGGTAACGCAGCCCACCTATCTCGTGCGGGGCGATTAGAGCTGCGAGCGGACCTCCCACAGTTCGGGGAAGAACCGTTTGCCGAGCGTGGACTGGAGGTAACGGACGCCAGTGGATCCGCCGGTACCCGGTTTGTCGCCGATCTGCCGCTCCACCATCTGGACATGGCGAAGCCGCCAAAGCCGGAAGCCCTCATCGTGATCGAGCAAGGCTTCCGCCAGCTCCAGCAATTCCGGATCCCGATCGCCCTTCCGGTAGAGCTCGCTGACCGTCACACCACGACGGTCCAGCAACGCCGAAAAGACATCGAGCAAGGACGGTTCATCCAGGCGTTTCTGCAGCCGGGCACGGGCGTCCGTTTCGCCGTCCAGGGCCTTGATGTATCCCGCATCCTTCAGCCCCGACAGGAACTCGATCTCGCGGAATTGGGCGGACTGAAAGCCGCTGGCAGGCGCGAGCTCCGAGCGGAAGGTCAGAAAATCCTGTGGGGCCATCGTCTCCAATACCTCCACCTGCTCCACCAGCACGGCCTCGATAACCTTGACGCGGGCGAGGTTGTGGCGGGCGGCGCGTAAGTTGTCCCGCCCGATCGCCGCGCGCACCGCCTCGAGCTCGTGGATCAGCACCTTGAACCAGAGTTCGTAGACCTGGTGAATGACGATGAAGAGCAGCTCGTCGTGCGCCTCGGTCAGGCCGTTCTGCAGGGTAAGCAGCTCCGGGATGTGAAGGTAGGACTCATAGCTCAGGCGTCGCCCGGAGGCGTCCTGGAAGCCCATCCCTCCCAGGCGGTAGGAGGAGCCGCCACTCTTCTTCGGTTGTTCGGCCGTGGCCAAGCTCAGACCAGCTTAGCCGAGAAAAGTGCTACAACGATTCCGAGCAAAAGGAGGGACGCGTGAAGGAGTCACCCTACTGGAATCCGCGGCACGAGACGATGCCGCGCGACCAGATCGAGGCGCTGCAGGCGAGAAAGCTGAAAAACCTGGTTGCCTGGACCGAGGCCCGCGTGCCCTGGCAAGCGAAGCGGCTCAAGGCCGCCGGCGTCACGGCCGAGGCGATCAAAAGCCTCAAGGATCTCCAGCGGATTCCGATGATGACGCGCGACGAGTGGATGCAGGCCCAACTGGAAGAGCCGCCCTACGGCCCGCTGCTCGCCGCGCCGCAGGAGGTCGCGATCCGCTACCACCTGACGTCGGGCACGACCGGCCGGATCCCGCTTCAGGTGCTGGACAGCATGAAGGACTGGGAATGGATCGCGGAAATGTGGTGCTACGGGTTCTGGGGCTTCGGCGTCCGGCCGCCCGACATCGTCTTCTTCGCCTTCAGCTACGGCACCTTCGTCGGCTTCTGGGGCGCCCACTACGCCTGCGAGAAGATCGGCTGCCTGGTCTTGCCGGGCGGCAACATGACAACGGAGGCGCGCGTCAAGCAGATCATGACGATGAAAGCCACGGTCGTCTGCTCCACCCCGACCTACGCGTTGCGGATGGCGCAGGAAGCGAAGAGCATGGGCGTCGACCTGGCCAGCGGCCCGGTCAAGCGGCTCATCCTGTCGGGTGAGCCTGCCGGATCGATCCCCGCCACCAAGCACTTGATCGAAGAGGAATGGGGAGCGAAGGCCGCCGATACCGCCGGCATGACCGAAGTCGGCACCATCATGATCTTCGAATGCGAAAAGCAACCGGGCGGCACGCACATCATCGAGGACCACTACATCGAAGAGGTGGTCGACCCCGAGACTGGTCGGCCGGTCGGCTATGGCGAGCTCGGTGAGCGGCTGATCACGTCCTTCGGCCGGGGATTCATCCCCGTGCTGCGTTACCGCACGCGCGATCTCGTGGTTCGGGTACCGGCGAGCGGTTGCACCTGTGGGCGCACTTTCGACCTGTACGAGGGTGGCATCCGTGGCCGGGTCGACGACATGAAGCTGGTGCGCGGCACCAACGTCTATCCGCGTGCGGTTGAGTCAATCGTCCGGGAGTTCAAGGAAATCGACGAGTTCCGGATCCACCTGTATACGGCGGAGGGCCGCCAGGACGAGATCGAGGTGCTGGTGGAGATCCCTGAACGGGACGGCGCCAATGCCGAACGCATTCTCGTCCAGCTGGCAAAGTCCCTCTCGCAGGCGCATGAAGGCCTGCGCTTCGGTGTCAAGAAAGTCGAGAACGGCAGCCTGCCACGCTTTGAGTTGAAGGCGAAACGGCTGCAGGACGATCGGACCGTGATCGGGACTGCCGGGGAACGGAGGGCCACCGCATGAAAAACGCCATGGGTGTCGAACTCAGCGATGGCGAGCGCACGCTGGTGGAGTGCTACCAGGGCCTCGTCCGGGTGCTCAAGAGCGACCCGGACCTCGCCCCGTTCGAACGCCGCAACGCGCTGAAGGCGGTCGCCGCGCTCTGGCAGGTCGTCAACGGCCTTGACCTCGACCCGGGCAATCTGTACGAGATCGGCGCCTGAGCCGTGCTACTCCGCCGCTGAGCGCGCTCCAGACCCTGCGGCGTTACGGCTTGCTGCTCGAATCAGATCCGACGCTTCCCTCGATTGTCAGCCTGGTCACCGGAAAACCGATCGCCGGCTCCTGGTGGGGCCATCCAACCGGAGGCGCCATCTACCGTGAAGCCAATCGGCTTGCCGATCGCTCCGACGTGGTCTGCATGAAACTGCTCAACGGCAAGGTCACCTTCGTGCACAAGACCCTCTGGCCTCATGTTTACGCCGTCGGCACCTGTGGGGAACCCTGGCAGGTCAGCGGCCTGAAGGCGGCGTCGCAAAATCTGCTGAAACACGTCCGCCGCAACGGGCTGATCAGGACTGACGACCCGAAGAGCCGCGCCGCCGCCGGCTCGAGGGTCGCTGCAACGGCGCTCGACCTCGAACGAAGGCTGATTGTCCTCGGCGCCCAGATTCACACCGAGGGCGGACGGCATGCCAAAACCCTAGAAAGCTGGCCGCATTGGGCCCGCCGCATCAATCTGGCTTCGCGAATGCCGATCGTGGGTGCCAAGGCGGAACTCGCCGAGCGGGTGCGGCGGCTGAACGTCGAGTTCAATGGAAAGGCGCGGCTGCCATGGGCCTCGTGAGCCAAACGATGCTGATCCGCGGCGGGCGGGTCATTACGTCAAGCGGCGAGCAGGGCGCCGACGTGCTGATTGCGGACGGCAAAATCGCCGAGGTGCGACCCGGTATCGACGCCGGCAAAGACGTCATCGATGCCACGGGCCTGCTGGTGTTGCCTGGCGTTGTCGACCCGCACACTCACCTCCTCCTCGACACGGGCACGGCACGCACCGCCGATGATTTCGAGAGCGGCTCGCTGTCGGCGGCAGCCGGCGGCGTCACCACCTACCTCGATTTCGCTCCGCAGCTGCCTGGTCAAACCTTCGCGCAGGCGCTCGCGACGCGGCTCGAGCTCATCGAAGACCGCTCCTATGTCGACTACGGCATTCACCTCAACATCACAAACCTCGGCCCGGAGTGGGAGCGCGAGCTCGATGCCCTGGTCGAAGCCGGAGTCACCAGCGCCAAGGTGTATACGACCTACCGGGACACGATTTTCTACGCGGATGATTGGACCTGGTTCCGGCTGATGGAACGGTCGGGGCGCGCCGGGCTGCTGGTCCAGGTGCATGCCGAAAATGACGCGATCGTTGTCGGCAAGACGCAGGAGCTGCTGAAGCAGGGGAAGTCGGCGCTCAAGTATCACGCGACCTCCCGGCCTGCCTTCGCCGAGGTCGAGGCCGTGAGCCGGGGGCTGTTGTTCAGCCGGGAGACGGGCAGCCCGGTCTATTTCGTCCACCTCTCGACGCCGCGGTCAGTCGACCTGGTCAACGAGGCACGTGGTACCGGCATCCAGGCGCTCGCCGAGACCTGCCCGCATTACCTCGTGCTCGACGACGGGGTCTACGCCAGGCCCGATGCCGGACGCTTCGTGATGACGCCGCCGCTCCGTGACCGCGTCAACCAGTCACAGCTGTGGACTCGCCTCACTGGTGGCGCCATCCACTCCCTGGGTAGCGACCACTGCGGCTTTGCCCTCGCGGACCGCGAGGGGATCGATGACTTCAGCCGGGTCAGCCCGGGGGTTCCCGGTGTAGAGACCTCGCTTCTCCTGATGTACTCGGTCGGCGTCCTGGAGCACCACATGACGCTTCGCCAGCTGGTCCGCCTCCTATCGACCAATCCCGCGAAGATCTTCGGGCTCTGGCCGCGCAAGGGCGACATCCAACCAGGCTTCGATGCCGACCTGGTGCTCTTCGACCCGCGGCCCAAGCGCGTCCTCGCCGCGTCGGAGCTCCACAGCCGCGCGGGCTTTTCTCCGTACGAAGGCCTGACCCTCACCGGCAAGGTGCACACCACGATTTGTCGGGGTCAGGTGATCTACCGGGACGGCACGATCGTCGGTGACCGCGGCTTCGGTCGGTTTTTGAAGTGCACGCCGTTCGACCCGGACCTGATCCCGCTGTGAGCGACATCAATGCCGACCGCCTGCTGGCGGATCTGGGCGCCCTCTCGGCGATTGGCGGACGGCCGGACGGTGGCATCGACCGTCTCGCCTGGTCCGATCACGACCTCAGCGGACGGCGCTGGTTCGCCGAGCGGATGCGGGAGGCGGGGATCGAGCCGCGCGTGGACGCCGCTCTGAACGTCTTCGGACACCTGCCGGGCAGCGTGGGACCGTGGTGGCTCACGGGCTCCCATCTGGACAGCGTCCCGAAGGGTGGCCGGTTGGACGGCGCCTATGGCGCAGTCGCTGCGCTCGAAGTCCTTCGGACGCTTGTCGAGTCGCACGATCCCCTGGCCGAACAGGTAGAGATCGTCGGGTTTGCCGATGAAGAAGGCGTTCGCTTCGAGTTTGGGCTGATCGGCAGCCTCGCCCTGGTCGGCGAGCTGGACGTCGGCCGACTGCACGACCGGCTGGACTGGCAGGGCGTGCCCATCCGTCAGGTCCTGGCCCTGGCCGGCCGCGACGTCGATCGGATGCTCGAAGCGCAGCAGCATCGCCCGTCGATCAAGGGTTTTATCGAGCTGCACATCGAACAGGGCCCCCGGATGGAGGCCGAGGCGATTGACCTCGCCGTCGTCACCGGGATCGTCGGCGTCCACCGCCAGCGGATTCAGGTCGTCGGCACCCAGAACCACGCCGGGACCACCCCGTTCCGGCTCCGCCACGACGCCGGCCGGACGGCCGCCCGCGCCGCCGCCGAGATGCGCGACCTGGTGCAAGCCGCCGACCCGGAGGCGGTAGCCAACATCGGATCGATGCAGTTCGATCCCGGTGGCGTCAATGTCATCCCGGGTCGCGCCGCGTTCACCCTCGAGGTCCGCCACCTCGAGGAGAGGGTCGTCCGGCGGGCCGTTGACGTGTTCACCTCCAGGCTGAACCGTATCGCCACCGAGGAAGGCTGCCGGGCCGAGGTGGAGCTTCTTTCCTGGGTCCCACCGGCCCCGATGAATGCGGCGGTTATGGAGGCGCTGGAGCAAGCCTGCAGGGAAACGGGGCGGCAGCTGGCCAGGATGTCGAGCGGGGCGGGCCACGACGCCGCTGTCCTCTCCCGTCACGTGCCCAGCGGCATGCTCTTCGTTCCCAGTGTGGGCGGCGTCAGCCACTCGCCGCAGGAGACCACGTCGGACGAGCACCTCGTCCTTGGCGCGCGGGCGCTGCTCCGCGGGCTACGGGCGGCCGCGTCGCGGATAAAGTAGTCGCACCGCCATGGAGGTGCTGCTGCCCGAATCGCTAGACGAAGCCCTCGCCATCAAGGCCGACCGGCAGGAGGCGATCCCGCTGGCGGGCGGCACCGATCTGATGGTCGACCTGAACTTCGGCCGGCTCCGGCCATCGGCGATCGTCGACCTGAGCCGGGTTTCTGAGCTCGCCATCATCCGTCAGGAGAACGGCCACGTCTTCCTCGGCGCGGGTGTGACCTACGCGACCATCGGCAGAGAGATGCCGGCGTTCAAGCCGCTGCTGCAGGCCGCGCGTTCCGTCGGTTCGCCGCAGATCCGCAACCGCGGTACGGTGGGCGGCAACCTGGGAACCGCGTCGCCGGCGGGCGACGCCCTCCCGGTGCTGGCGGCGTACGACGCGGACGTGATCCTTCGCAGCCGGGCCCGCGGCGAGCGATCGTTGTCCTGGCACGCCTTTATCACGGGTCCGAAGAAGACGGCGATCGCACCGGACGAGCTCATCATCGGGGCCCGCTGGCGGCGGCTCCGCGGCCCAGGGAGCTTCTCCAAAATCGGCACCCGCAACGCAATGGTGATCTCGGTCGCGGGCCTGTGCCTCGTTGTCGACGAGGAGAACGGCCGGGTAAAGGTCGCGCTCGGCTCTGTGGGCCCAACTATCCTTCGCGCCACTCAGGCGGAGGAGCAGATATCCGCTGCCCTGGGCACCTCAGGCTCCTGGCAGGACCC
>Ga0209526_10000884_pt1 | contig 19702 bp, 17 predicted proteins | sample JacPinW_OM2H0_M1_FD_188566 | JGI IMG/M metagenome (GOLD analysis project Ga0209526, IMG submission 188566) | Forest soil microbial communities from Algoma, Ontario, Canada - Jack Pine, Ontario site 1_JW_OM2H0_M1 (SPAdes) (version 2) | ecosystem: Environmental > Terrestrial > Soil > Boreal... | reverse complement strand
GCGTCCGCCGCGGCGGTGGTCACGAGATTGACGAATTTGACGTAGGAAGTTTGCGGGGACGATTCGAGGACCGCCGGATCGCCTGCCTTGGCGCCGGGCCTTGCCAGAAGGTCGATCACATTGTCGTTCACGATGATGGAAGACATGACGACGTTGGTGCCGCCTTCGCGGGGACCGTCAGGAAAAAGGCGGGTATCAACGAGCACGCGGCCCTCGATCTTGCGAATGCCTTTGGCTGCAATACCTTTTGCAAGTTGCTTGATGACCGACAAAGGGTCGCCTTGCACGGCGGGGCCGTTGTAGGAGTGGTCTTCATCGACGAAAGCAAGCGTGCCGTCCGGCTGGATACGATTGGAAAGATTGGGGTCGCCGCTGGCCACAAGAATCAGATCGCCTTTGAGGCGGCCTTTCGAGTCGATGGGGCCAGTGCGGTAGGCTCGCGTGTGAAAGCGGTAGCCAGCGCCGAGCTTCGCGAGCAATGTTCCTTCCGTCAGGAGTTTCGTGGTGGAGGCTGGCACGAACATCTTGTCTGCGTTCAGCGCGTAAATCACCTGGCCGGTTTCCAGCGAATAGAACTCGATGCCGAAATTCGCGTGGGCAAATTCGGGACGGCTCGTCACTTTTTGGATACGCGCGGTGAGAGCTCCGGCGCTTTGCGTTTGCGCGGATGTGGTGTCGGCTGGCGCAAGAAGCGCAAACGTCATAAAAGCCAAACGCGAGCGGAAGCGAGCATTCACCGGCAAGGTGCGTCCTCCCAATAAAAAAGCTACAGCGTTGCGGGGTTGTGAGTTGGCTTCCCAACGCTGATTAAAGTCAGCTTCGACCCGTCGAAGTCTCACCAAGATGCCGGCGAAAATAATAGCTGACTCCGGCCTGCCAAGGGAGGTTCGCCGAGGCTAGGGTTGGTTTGTCCAGCAAATGAGCTTCAGGGGCTATACCAACGGAAGCCTTTGCGCTGTTCTTCGGCCAGTTCCTTGGCTACCGCCAGGGTTAGCGGGCGACGATATTGCCCGCAGGCTGCAACGACGGCGTCCAACAAAGAGACCGGCGCTGCCAGCGAGACCCCAAAAGAAGTCGATTCAACCGATGCGAGAAACAGTTCGTGGCACACGCGCGCCAGCGGAGAAAGATACGTGTCCGAAATGCCGACGCAGTAAGCGCCATGAGCACGAGCCTCTTGCGCGCCCTCGACGGTTTGCCGGAGACCGCGGTGAAAACTGATGGCAATGACGAGGTCGCGTTTATTCACCACGCGCGCCAAATTGGCAATGCCGCCGGCGGACGTGGTGGCCAATATAGGTAGCCCGAGAACGCTGATCTGGTACTCCAAGTATTCGGCCAGCAGTGTGGCGATGTCTCCGGCTAAAACAACGATGCGCCGCGCGGTGTGAAAGCGCTTCGCGAGGGCCCCCAAACGGCGAGCATCGAGACTGTTCTTGAGTCCATGCAGGTTCTTCAAGTCTTGCGCGAGACAATTGCGCACGAGAGCCTGCATACTGGATTCTCGGCCAGCGGCCTGGAGGGTTTCGAGCGGGGACGCGAAGGCCAGGGAAAGCTCATGCAAGTGATGCTGAAACTCGCGATAGCTGGGGAAACCAAGTCCGCGGACGATGCGAACGATCGTAGCCGGATCAGTGTGCAGGCGCTTCGCCATGCTGCGCACGCTCAGCAGCACATACTCGCGTGGGTGCTCCAGGATGGGGCGAATGATTTCCTGACGCTTGCTGCTGAGCCGATCAATCCGCTCGGGCAAATTGGGAGCCGCTACCGGGCTCCGAAGTTCGGGTCGTTTCATGCCGCGAGAGAATTGCTTAAATCCGAGGCCATGTCAACCAGCTTGTCGATATTTCGACAATCAATTGACGAGCGAAGACTTAACCTAACTATTTCTCCGAGGCCGCTGCCTTGTTGGCAAGACCGGGTGCGACGACCGGTTGCAGAAAGGGCATCATCGCGCGAAGTTTGGGTCCCAATTGCTCCACGGGATGGGTCTGTTCGCGCTGTCGCGTAGCCAGGAAGTTGGGGCATCCCTTTTCGTTTTCCTCGATCCACTTCTTAGCGAAGCTGCCATCGACGATCTCGGCGAGAATCTTCTTCATTTCCTTGCGTGTTTCGGGGGTGATGATCCGCTTACCAGCGGAGTAGTCGCCTTGTTCCGCGGTGTCGCTCACGGAATAGCGCATGTAGCTGAGACCCCCCTGATAGATGAGATCGACGATAAGCTTCAGCTCGTGGAGGCACTCGAAATAAGCCACCTCCGGCTGATATCCGGCGTCTACGAGGGTCTCCCAGCCAGCCTTGATCAGTTCACTGACGCCGCCGCAGAGGACCGCCTGCTCGCCGAACAGGTCGGTTTCGGTTTCTTCAGTGAATGTCGTTTCGAGGACGCCGGCGCGCGTGCAACCGAGTCCTTTTGCATAAGAGAGGGCGAGAGCTCTGGCGTTACCAGTGGCGTCTTGTTCGACGGCGATGAGCGCGGGAGTGCCTCCCCCTTCCGTGAAGACTTCGCGCACGCGATGACCAGGTGCCTTGGGGGCAATCATGGACACGTCCACGGAGGCCGGCGGTTGGATGGCGCCGAAGCGGATATTGAAGCCGTGCGCGAACATCAGCGTCTTGCCGGCGGTGAGGTGCGGGAGGATGGAATCGCGATACAGCCTGGGCTGCTTCGTATCCGGAGCGAGAATCATGATCACGTCCGCCCAAGCCGCGGCCTCCGCAGGACTGGTGACGGTTAGGCCATCCTTTTGCGCTTTCGCGAGGGAGGCGCTGCCGGGTTGCAAACCGACGCGAACGGACACACCGCTGTCGCGAAGATTCAAAGCATGCGCATGACCTTGAGATCCATAGCCGATAATCGCAACCTTTTTTCCTTGGATCAGACTTAGGTCCGCGGAATCACCGTAGTAGAGTTTTGCCATGCGTTTCCTCTCGTTGACCGTTTTGCGGTCGTTGGTACCCTGCATGCCGCGTGAGGCTGGATGGAGCAGACCCATCCTGCCTGCAGCTTCACGCGGTACGGGCAGGAATGCTTCTCCCGCCGGGTGATTTCCTAGACTTTGGAGTTCGCCGCCTCAAGCTCCGCGCTCTTTGCCGGAGCCACCGGGGGACGCAGCAAGTCGCCTCCGCGCGTCATGGCGATCCGGCCGGTGCGAGCCATCTCCAGAACGCCGAAGGGCCGAAGAACTTCCAGCAAACCGTCGATCTTGTCGACCGTTCCGGAAACTTCCAGTATCAGCGATTCCGGCGCAACATCGATGACCCGCGCGCGGAACACCTTGATCAATTCCATTAGGTGCGGACGGGACTTCTGATCCGCCGACACCTTGATGAGTGCCAAATCGCGCTCGAGCAACGAGCGCTCAGAGACGTTCTCCGCCAGCAGCACATCGACGAGTTTTTCCAGGCTCGCCTCGAGGCGGTGTGCGCCTCTTTCATCGGTGTGGGCCACGATGGTCATGCGCGCGATTTCTTCGTTCTCGGTAGGCCCGACGGTAAGCGAATCGATATTGATGGCGAGCCGCCGCGCCAGCGACGATACGCGGTTCAGCACTCCGGGTTTATTTTCGACGTAGGCGACGAGTGTTTGCATAGTCTCCTCGGATCTCTTCACGGCTCGGTCGCGGTCTCGACCAGCGGATTATTAGGACGGCGAATCATCTCGTGCAGCGACCCGCCGGCGGGCACCATCGGATAAACAGAGTCTTCCTGTTCGACGCGGAAGTCGATCAAAACGGACTCCGAAGATTCGCGCGCCGAGCGGATCGTCGGGGTGACATCCGCGCGCGAAGTGATACGCTCTCCGCGAATACCGAACGCGTTGGCCAGCGCAGCGAAATCCGGTGCGATCAGGGGCGTCGCGACGTAGCGCTTGTCATAGAAAAACTCTTGCCACTGCCGAACCATGCCCAGATAGCCGTTGTTGATGATGGCGATGTTGACCTTGATCTTTTCCTGTACGATGGTGGCAAGCTCGCTCATGGTCATCTGAAAGCCGCCATCGCCCACGACGACCCAAACATCGGAGTCGGGTTTGGCAAATTTCGCGCCGATCGCAGCGGGCAGCGCAAAGCCCATCGTTCCCAGCCCGCCGGAAGTGACCAGTGTGCGTGGCTGGTCGTGGTGATAATACTGTGCCTCCCACATTTGATGCTGGCCGACGTCGGTTACGACAATGGCCTCCCCGCGTGTTTCCTTCCATAGGTCGTTGATCACATGGGCGGCGTACAGGTGCCCGTTGTCCGGTAGACCCTGGATATCGCGCACGGCGGAGTCACCCTTGAGTTCGCGAACGTGCGCGAGCCAGTCCGCGCGGTCCCGGCGATCCAGGCTGGGCAGCAATTGTTCAAGCACTTCGCGCGCATCGCCAACCAGAGCGGCGTCCACTTTGACGTTCTTATTGATTTCCGAGCGGTCGATCTCGATGTGAATCTTGCGTGCTCCCTTCGCGTAGGTGCGTAGGTCGCCGGTGACACGGTCATCGAAGCGCATGCCGACTGCGATCAGCAAGTCAGCCTCTTGGATAGCGTGATTAACCCACGCCTCGCCGTGCATGCCCATCATGCCAAGATTCAGTGGATCGCTGGCAGGGAAGCAGCCGATGCCGAGCAGGGTCATGGCTACGGGAAAATGGCCGGCGTGCACGAACTGCTCAAAGACGCGCGTGGCTCCGGACACCATGATGCCGTGGCCGGCGAGAATCAGCGGGCGCTTGGCGGAATTGAGAAGCTCGACGGCGCGGTCAAATTCAGCCTTACTGTAGTTGATGCGCTGGCGTTTCGGGGGAAGTTGCGGCGCGGAGGAGTCCCAGTTGAGTTCGCAGGACGCTTGTTGCGCGTCCTTGGTAATGTCCACGAGCACGGGTCCCGGACGTCCCGAATTGGCGATTACGAACGCTTCGCGAACCGTGCGGACAATGTCTTCCGCGCGCGACACGATCACGTTGTGCTTCGTGATGGGCATGGTGATGCCGGTGATGTCGATTTCCTGAAATGCGTCAGACCCCAGAAGCTTGCTGCTGACTTGCCCGGTGATGCAGACCACCGGAGAAGAGTCCAGCATGGCAGTGGCGATACCCGTCACCATGTTTGTGGCGCCTGGACCCGAGGTGGCCATGGCCACGCCAACGCCGCCGCTGGCCCGCGCATAGCCGTCGGCCATGTGCGTGGCGCCTTGCTCGTGACGCACGAGAATGTGGTGCAGTTTGGATTTGCCGAGCGCGTCGTAGACCGGGAGGATCGCGCCGCCGGGGTAACCAAAAATGTGGCGGACCCCGAGACGCGTCAGCGTCTCGCAAAGAATTTCGGCACCAGTGAGCTTCATAAGGTCCTCGCGTGTACAACTTCTGAAATCGAACGGCCGGAAACCAAAGACGGCGTAGTCACCGCACCCTGCGACGCCGACGAAACCATGAGAGCATATTTGGCCATCACACCGGTGCTGTAGCGCGGCGCTGGTGCCTTCCAAGTAGACAGCCGGCGCTGAATCTCCGCGTCGGTAAGCGCGACACTCAGAGTTCTCTTGGCGACATCGAATTCGATGAGGTCGCCGTCGGCTACCGCGGCGATCGGGCCGCCGTTGGCGGCCTCGGGTGCGACGTGGCCGGCCATGATGCCATGGGTGGCCCCAGAAAACCGGCCGTCCGTGAGCAAGGCCACGGAATCGCCGAGACCCGCGCCGACCAACGCTCCGGTGACCGCCAGCATCTCGCGCATCCCCGGGCCACCCTTCGGTCCTTCGTAACGAATCACCACCACGTCACCTGATTGGATGCTGGCATCTTCCACAGCAACAAACGCAGCTTCTTCACTGTCAAAGACTCTTGCTGGCCCGCGAAACGTTTGGAAATTGTGTCCCGCTACTTTGAGAACGCAGCCTTCCGGGGCGAGATTGCCTTTCAAGATGACTAGGCCGCCCGTAGATTTGAGCGGAGCATCCAGTTGGCGCACAACTTCTTGCTTGGCGGTTTCCTTAGCGGCGGCTGCTTCGTCCTCCAGCGTGAGTCCCGTGACGGTGATGCTGTCGCCTTTCAAAAGATTGGCTTCGAGCATGCGTTTAGCGATCAATGCCGTGCCGCCCGCCGCAAAAAGGTCGGTAGCCATGAAGCGGCCGCCGGGCTTCAGGTCCGCGAGAATCGGGGTGCGAGAACTGATGCGGTCAAAGTCATCCATCGAAAGAGAAATGCCTGTCTCATTGGCAATCGCCAGCAAGTGGAGAACGGCGTTGGTGGAACCACCTGTAGCAGCGACCCCGGCAATGGCATTTTCGATCGAGGTCTTCGTAATGATCTTCGAGGGGGTCACGTCGCGGCGGAGGAGATCCATCACCAATTCGCCAGCCCGATGCCCGGCACGGCCCTTGGCCGCGTTCGTGGCAGGGACGCTGGAGAGCCCCATCGGGGCAATCCCGAGGAATTCGCAGACCAGCGCCATGGTGTTGGCGGTGAATTGACCACCGCACGCGCCCGCTCCAGGACAGGCGGCGCCCTCGAGCGCGCTGAGCCGCGCGTCGCTCATTCCTCCGCGGGCGTGCATTCCCACTGCTTCGAAAACGTCTTGGATCGTTACGGAGTGGCCCTCGAATTGGCCGGGTGCGATCGAGCCGCCGTAAAGAATCAGTCCGGGGATATTCAGGCGGGCCAGCGCCATTACACCACCGGGAATGGTTTTGTCGCAGCCGACGAGAACGATGAGCGCGTCGAAAAGATTTCCTCGACTGACCAACTCGATGGAATCAGCGATCACTTCGCGGCTCACCAGAGACGTCCGCATCCCTTCGGTGCCCATGGTGATGCCGTCGGAGATAGAGACCGTATTGAATTCCAGAGGCGTGCCGCCGGCGGCACGAATGCCGGCCTTGACGTCAACGGCAAGCTCGCGAAGGTGATAGTTGCAAGGGCCGATTTCGATCCAGGTGTTGGCCACGCCGACCAGTGGCTTCGAGAAGTCCTCATCGCGTAGCCCGGAGGCGCGAAGCATCGCCCGGGCGGGAGCGCGATTCGCGCCATCGGTCAGTGTGTGGCTACGCGGCTTGAGCAAAGGAGTTGTCACTTGCTGGTTCCTCTCGGATGGCTATGCCACGCCAACTCGTGTTTGACGCCAGAAAAAACTTGAGGCCATCACCCTGATCTGGATGATGGCCTCGAAACTTATCGTTGCTACTAGGCTAGGCCGCCATCATCCTGAGGTGCTTCCCCCTATGACTACGGGGTCAATTCGTACAACGACGCGGCGCACGTGGTGGGTGCGAATGGCCCCGATGCTTCTTCCGCGCGTGGTGGCGATGCCGAACATAGGCGTCGCCATGAAGGTAACAGGGTAGAACCACCGAAGTCAATCAGTCAAATTAATACTTATGGGCGACAGAATAAATTCAACTTATTCATGCGAAAGGACCGCGACAACTATTTGACAATCCGTTGATCCTTCCCTGCCCTAACCTATGCTGATCCAGCATCTAATCAGAGGCCCGGTGCAACAATTCCTAATACGGGCGTTTAGGAGGAATTGACCCACCGGAGGTCCAGGGTTAACAAAGCGACTTATTCGAGAGGACAAAAAATGGTCCAACGAACGGACGTGTTCGTTATTGGGGGGGGGCCGGCGGGTTTAGCCGCCGCGATTGCAGCGCGCAAGAAAGGATTCCATGTGACGGTTGCCGACGGAGCGCAGCCGCCGATCGACAAAGCTTGCGGTGAGGGACTGATGCCAGACGCGCTTGCCGCTCTGCGTGAGCTGGGAGTCGATGTTTCCGCAGAAGGTTACGCCCTCCGGGGCGTTCGTTTCCTCGGGGCGGGATGCCAAGTGACTGCGAGTTTTCCTTCCGGGCATGGAATCGGGATACGGCGGCTCACGCTGCACGAGAAGTTGGTAGAGCAAGCGCAAGCGTGCGGGATCTCTCTGCTGTGGAAGACCCCCGTGAATGCCATTTGTGGTGACGGCGTGGTGGTAGCGGGTGAGGTCGTAGCCGCAAAGTGGATTGTCGGCGCCGATGGCATTCGTTCGCGGGTGCGGAGATGGTGCAAACTGGACGCGCATACCAGGTACGAATGTCGGTACGCGTTCCGGCGACACTATCGCGTGAAGCCATGGTCTGATTTCATGGAGGTTTATTGGGGTGAGAATGCGCAGGCGTATGTCACGCCGGTCGGAGAAGAACAAGTCTGCGTGGTTTTGATTTCGCGTCGGCCGGGGATGCGTTTCGTTTCTCTCGACGCCGAATTTCCCAAGCTTGCGCTGCGCCTGGAGCGGGCGGCGCACGCGAGCACGGAACGCGGGGCCACCACGGTGATGCGGCGGCTCAAAAGCGTCCATCGTGACCGAGTGGCGCTGATTGGAGATGCCTCCGGCAGTGTCGATGCGATCACCGGCGAAGGATTGTGTCTGAGTTTCCGTCAAGCCATCACGCTAGCGGAAGCTCTGGAAGCGGGTGACCTCAGCCGCTACCAGGAAGCGCACCGGCGCTTGGCCCGTCGACCGATGCTGATGGGTCGCATCCTGCTTCTGCTGGATGGACGCACCGATCTCCGTGATCGTACGATGCGCGCGCTGGCGTCGGATGCCGATATTTTCTCGCGGCTCGTTGCACATCACGTGGGCGCAACGTCGTCGCCCGCGCATCTTGCCTCCACCGGAGCGCTTCTTGGTTGGCGTTTCGTCGCTGCCTAGGCTAGAAAGGACGAGCATAAACTTGACTGCCATGCGGCGGCTTTTCTCTTCGAAGCCATGTTCCTCACGTCGGGGGCGCCGTTGTCTGCCAGCGCCGCGCATCGGCCCCCCAAGCGCCTGTTCAGGCCAGTGCGAAATCGTCCTGTCGCTGGATCCCGCCAGAGTAAAGTGCTTGGGATGCTTGGCAGGATAATCCACACGGTTCACGGAGCGCTTGCGCTGAAGCACGGCAACCTGCCGGTCAAATCGGACAGCGGCAAAGCGAACGTGGAAATCGTCGATGTCCAAGTCCAGGAATCTTTCTGCTGCACGTGCCGGTGTCAGCAGAATTGACCTCGGATCATGGGAAGGGAACGGCGAAGTTCAACGTGCCGTACATTCGGTGGCCTTCAAGAATCCCAGTATTTTTTCCCTCAAGGAGGATCTATCCGTGGACAGTCGAGCCGGAAAATGGCAGGCCGGTCCGAAATTCCCAGGCGGTGACGGAATGCTAGTCTTCGGGTTCCTGGGTAACGATATGGACGTCCACAGCGGGAGATTCTCGAAGAAATCGATGTACGGCGGAAAGATAGAGATACTTCCTCCAGTCATATACCGGGGCCCGGCCGAAGATTACCTGCGTGATGTGTTTTGAACGCACGAACTCCGCGACGGTATCCGCGACGCTGCGGCCTTTGAGGCGAATGACTTTTGCCCCGAGGCTTTCTGCGAAGTGCAGGTTGGCCGCCAGCGCGTTTTGGTTCGGCTCCTTCGGACCGATCTCCCGGTCCACGTGGACCACGTATAGCTCCGCATCCATACGGCGCGCCATTCTTGCGCTGCGAGCGATCAGATATTGGCCCGCCGGATTTGCGGAGATGCACACGGCCATTCGTTCGCGCACGCCCCAGTTCTTCCGGATGTCCTGTGCTTCCATGTAGGACTCGAGGCTCCGATCGACCTGTTCAGCCACTTGACGCAGGGCAAGTTCGCGGAGGGCAATCAGATTGCCGCGGCGGAAGAAATTCTTGAGTGAGCGCTCGACTTTGTCCGTGCTGTAGACATCGCCGCGCTTCATGCGGTTCTGCAGCGCTTCGGGCGTGAGGTCTACCATGACCGTCTCGGAAGCAGTTAGAGGAACCCAGTCGGGAACCGTTTCGCGCACGACTATGCCCGTGATCGAACGAACCACTGGCGCGATGCTCTCGATATGCTGGATGTTGAGGGTTGAGACCACGTCAATTTTTGCCGCTAGAAGTTCCTGGACGTCCTCATATCGTTTGCGGTGCTTGCTGCCCGGGATATTGGTGTGTGCGAGTTCGTCGACCAGAACGACCTGAGGATGGCGCGCGAGAATGGCGTCAACGTCCATCTCTTCAAACACCGTGCCCTTATATTCGAGTTTCTTCCGGGGAACCGATTCCATCTGGGCGATCAGCTCTTCGATGCCCTTGCGGCCGTGCGATTCGACGACACCAATAACTACGTCTTCCCCCCGACTGTGGCGCCGGAGAGCCTCGCTCAGCATGCTGAATGTCTTGCCGACGCCCGGAGCGTAGCCGAGGAAAAGTTTGAAGATTCCGCGCGACTTTTGGGGAGGCGACGCCACTTCCAGCCAATCTTCAGGCTTCTTGGGCAAGGGTCCATCTTCTCCACGTCATGTTTGTGGCATGCGCTAGAATATGAAGATGCAGAGATTCCTGGCCGGCCGCGTCATGGGTTTTTGCGTGGCGATCGCCATCGTAGCCGGCATTACCTACTTCTATCGCCATCTGCACGTCAATCAAACCACCGTTGCGCTGTCATTCCTTCTCGCAATTCTAGCAGTTTCGGCGGTGTGGGGAATGGCCGTTTCGGTCTTCACTTCTATCGTAGCCATGTTGGCGTTCAACTATTTTTTTCTGCCGCCGGTCGGCACATTCACGATCACCGATCCTCAGAATTGGGTGGCCCTGGTTTCATTTTTGGTCACCTCTATTGTGGGCAGTCAGCTTTCTTCCCGCATCCGCGAGGAGGCGGACGAGTCCCACCAGCGCCGGCGCGAGGTGGAGCGGCTGTACCGCTTCAGCCGGAAGCTGCTGGGCGAAGGTAACGTCATTCAGTTAATGAATGCCATTCCGGACTACATCGTGGAAAGCTTTGAAGCCGGAGCGGCGGAACTCTTTCTGCCGCAAAAAGACAAATTCTATCGCTCCGGGTTCGGCACGTCCCATCTGGACGAAGAAAAAATGAAGACAGCATTCCTGCACGACGAAATCATGATGGAACCGCAACAGGGAGTCTATTATATTCCCATCCGGCTTGGCGTGCGGCCGATCGGAAGCCTGGGAGTTTCCGGCTCGCAAATCTCGCGGCAATCGGTCGAGGCCGTGAGCACCCTGGTTGCTATTGCCATCGAACGCGCGCGCGCCGTCGAACAACTGGGGCAGACAGAAGCCGAGAGGCAAGGCGAGCGATTGAAATCCGCGTTGCTCGATTCGATCACGCACGATTTCCGAACCCCGTTGACCTCGATGAAGGCCGCCGTAAGCAGTTTGCTGTCTTCCGAGAACCCGGGAGTAGCACAAACCCGCGAACTGCTGACGATCATCAACGAAGAGTGCGACCGCCTGAACCGCCTGGTCGAAGAAGCGGGAGAAATGGCCAAGCTCGAAGCTGGAGAATTCGAACTGAATCTCGAGCCTACTCCGATCGCCGAGATCATCCAGGCGTCGCTGGAACACTGCAAGACCGCTTTGGCCGGGCGCCAAGTCGCGGTCAACTTGCCACCTGACCTTCCGCCGGTGCGCGCGGACCTTGAACGCGCGAAAGAAGCGATGGTACAACTCATCGACAACGCCAACCTCTATTCACCGAAAGATCAGCCGATCACGATTACCGCGGAAATCGCTGGAGACTCAGTCACAACGAGCGTGGCCGATCGCGGCCCGGGCATCGACGACTTCGACCAGACGATGATCTTCGACAAATTCTATCGCGGGAAAGACCAGAGATATCTGGTACGCGGCACCGGAATGGGACTGCCGATTGCCAAGGCCATTATTGCGGCCCACAAGGGAACAATGGGCGTCACGAGCCAAGTGGGTCACGGGTCGGTATTTTCCTTTACGCTGCTCATCGATCGGGGTCAGAGAGAGGGACTGTGAGCGGGGCAACCATCCTCGTGGTGGATGACGAACCGCAAATCCGGAGAGTCATGCGCAGCACACTCTCCGCTCACGGCTACGTAATCACCGAAGCGAAGACGGGGGAAGAGGCTCTCGAACTGTTGCGGAAGGAACGCCCCGACCTAATTCTTATGGATGTGAACATGCCGGGTATGGGCGGTATCGAGACTTGCCGGGAGGTTCGCCGGACCTCGAGTGCGCCCATCATCATGCTCACGGTGCGAAATGCCGAGCGCGACAAGGTCCAGGCCCTGGATGCCGGTGCGGACGACTACGTCGTGAAGCCGTTCGGCATTGAGGAGCTGCTGGCACGCATTCGGGCGGCGTTGCGCCGCTACTCACCAGGGGACACGCTCCCGCCGTTCGTATCGAAAGACGTGGCGATTGACTTCGAAAGCCGCCAGGTAACCGTGCGCGGCCGCACCGTGCATTTAACGCCGAAAGAGTACGACGTCCTCAAACACCTCGTTGCCAATCAAGGGAAGCCGTTGACGCATCGCCGGCTGTTGCAGTCCGTGTGGGGTCCCGACTACGGGGAAGAGACGGAGAACTTGCGGGTGGTGATCAACCAGTTGCGGAAGAAAATCGAGGCCGATCCCACGCATCCCAAGTACATCGTGACCGAGCCGTGGATCGGCTATCGGTTTCAACCACTACGGCCGAATACCTCCAAGACTCCTTCGCGGAAAACGTAGCCCGTGGAGTTGTTGACGCGATGGGCTGGTACCACCCTCCATTTGTGTCTGGCAGGCGGGCGCTCCCAATCGTCGGTGACAAATGCCTTGTGAACTTGATTGGCCTCGCTGACCAGCTCGATGGAACTCTTCACCCCAGAGCCCGAGGGGTCTGTACCCTAACGCGTAACTCGCCGGCATTGCTTTGGGCAAGAACGGTTGTGGAGCAACAGGATCAGAGCCAAGTGGCGCTTCATGGTGCGCTTCTAAACGACCATGATGCAGTGCGGCTGGACACTTGGGCGGTATTTTTCTGGCCGATTGCCGCGCAACCCGCAACATCACGTCTTCTCGTGGTAGACGCGAGGCTTTCTTTCTCCGCCGGCTGTAGGCTAAGCTTTGCGGCGCAGTTACACAGTGCCCGCGAGCAGGGTTGTGTGTGGACCACAGCGGGCCTCACGAGGTCGGACGGCAGCTTTTGGCCTAAAGCGAAACTGAGATGAAAAAGCGGAAGAAAAGGGTCCTGGATGCAGGGAAGGAAGCGCGGCGGCGTGCCCGCGCTTCCGGGCTTGTACCGGACGCCACACGCGTGATCGCGGACAAGCGCAAGCGCGGGCCGAAACACAAACAACGGTGGTTGGAGACAGAATCCGAGGAACGCTGAGGCGCTTGGTGTGTGTGGAGGTCCGACCGGACCTAGTTTTTCGAGCCTCAGCCAGGTTTGTTCGCGGGGACTTTTTCGTCAGGGCGAAACAGCTCGGCGGGCGCGATGTTCCGGCGCTCGGCAAGATGTGACGCGATGGTCTCCAGATCTTTCTTGTCAAAGCCCATGCAACTAACTCTCACGGTTCCATCTGTATCGATCAAGAAAATGGTTGGTACGTTTGTGATCCCGTAGGCGTTGGAGGCCGGATAGTCTTTTTCATCCAGGGCCATCGGGAACGTTACACCATATTCTTTCGCGAAGTCCTTGGTGTCCCGCGCGTCATCCTGGGATATCCCTAAAAACGTGACACCATCGCCGCCGTAGCGTTTGTGGAGGCGTTCGAGGAATGGAAACGTGAATTGGCAGACCGGACAGGAAATTTTGAAGAAGGCGGCTACCAGGGGGCCCTTGCGCATCAATGAACGCAGCGAATACTCCTTGCCGTCCAGGCCTTTCAGCGAAAACGCAGGCGCGACATTTCCAGTTTCAATAAGGATCATTTCTCCGTCCGTTCCAATCCAGCAGGGAGTCGCCGCAAGATTCCTATTTTTGAAGTTTATCGCATGCCCTGCAGCGGGAGGCTCGCCTTGCGGCCGCATGTGTCTGGTTAATGTATCTGCTTCGTTTTGCGTTGCATGTAGTCCATCAGCAGATATTGGCCGAGCGTGTAGGGCGTGGTGAAATAGGCTTTGCCACGACACATCTCCGTGATTTTTTGCACGAAGTGCACGAGGCTGTAATCGCTGGCGAGCATGAAAGTGTTGATCAGAATGCCCGCGCGCTTGCACTTATTCACTTCTTCGAGCGTTTGGCCAACCACAAAGGGATCGAGTCCGAAGGCATTCTTGTAAATGCGTCCGTCCTCGAGCGTGAGAGCGGACGGCTTGCCGTCCGTAATCATGACGATTTGACGCATATCCTTCTTCTGCCGAAGCAGGATACGTTGCGCCATACGCAAGCCTTCGCGGGTATTGGTGTAATAGGGGCCGACCTGCACGCGAGCCAGCTCACCGAGTGGAACTTCCTCCGCGCTGTCGTGAAACAAGACCAGGCTCAGCGTGTCGCCGGGATATTGCGTGCGGATAAGGTGCGAGAGCGCCATGGCCACTCGCTTCGCGGGCGTAAAGCGGTCTTCGCCATAAAGAATCATGCTGTGGCTGCAGTCGAGCAACAAAACCGTGGCACAGGAGCTGTGATATTCGCACTGATGGACCATCAGGTCCGAATAGCTCATTTCGATGGGCACCTTTGCACCTTCGCGCCGCACCGCATTGAAGAGCGTCTCGCTGACGTCTAGGTTCAAGGTGTCGCCGAACTCGTATTTCCGGGAAACCCCGCTGGCTTCGACGCCGGTGGACAGGTCGCGCGTATCGTGACGCCCGAAACTGCTGCGGCCCAGCGATCCAAGCAGATCCTGCAACGTTTTGAAGCCCAGAAAGTCAATGGTCTTGTCCGTGATTTCGAAGCGCGCTTCCGCCTGCCGCCCTTGGGGCTGGCCCAGCTGGCCTCTCGCGCTGGTTTGCGGAGGTGGGGTAACTTGCGGAGGCTGCTGAGGATTGATGTAGCCTGCCTGAGCTATGCGCTCCATTAGTTTGTCGAGCAAATCGCGTACGGCCTGGCTGTCTTTGGCCTGGGGATTCTGAAGCATCTCCCGCAGTTCATCGCTCATCGCGTCGGGAGGCAGCAGGTCGCCTTCTTGCAGAGCTCGCAAGATCGCTTCGCGCAGAGCCTCCATCGACTTTTCCGGGTCCATGTTGGAGACCCCATAGAACTGGGACTCGAAGCCGCTTTGCAAGAAGAAGTCACCGAGCCGGCGCACCAATTCTTCCAGATCGACCGCATCAGCTGGCTCACCGACGTATTTTCCGTAGCGAATGAATTTCATCGTCTCTTTTTCCTGGTACTGCTTTACCGGCGGCCTGCCGTGCGTTCTAGCGTCTGCCGAGGCGCGATCTCTCACTATACCGCGCTGTGGGAGGTTAGCCCACGGGTCGAAGTCGCCAGCGAGTTACTGCACTCCGCTATCAGTTGAACTGCCGGCGAGGACGCCCTGGGGGTGTCTCGCGCGGTTCAGCTTGGCGCGGTTTTTCGGCAAAATACCCGCGCTCTTCACTGCGGCCGATTCGCCGGTGCGCCCACAAACCTTCCAGAATCATTTCGGCCGCGGCGGAGACGGCCCCGGCATCCTTGCGGTCCGTCACTCCCAGGCGCTCGATGTGCTCAACAAGGCCCTGGATATTCGACAGTTGCCGGCAGCGCTCGACCGTCGTCGCGAGCTCTGGCAATTTCAGTTCGCCGCCCAATTCAAACCATTGGATCACTGGCTGAAAGCCCACTTCCGGGAAGCGCTTGCTGAAGACGCGTCCCACCGCAGTGCGAATCAACTCGCGAGCGATCGTGTCCGCCCCCTTCAGTTCGCCTTCGTATTCAAGTTCCAGTTTGCCGGTGATCGCCGGAAGCGCAGCATAGATGTCCGCGACGCGCGCAACGCCAAGCTTTTCACCCGTTCTGGCGGCTCGCTGCTCCGCATTGCTCACGACGCTCTCCAGCGTTGTGATGGGAAGCCGCTGGCTCACTCCCGAGCGGCGGTCCACGCGCTTGTCCTCGCGTGCCTGAAAAGCAATTTCTTCCACGACTTCTCGCAGATACTCAGGCACCTCGATTCTTCGACCCGCATCCCGGCCGACCCACGCTTCCTGATGAGTGATGGTCATGCCCTCGGCGACGCTCGATGGATAGTGCGTGCGAATCTCGGCGCCGATGCGATCCTTCAGTGGAGTGATGATCTTGCCGCGTGCGGTGTAGTCCTCAGGATTCGCGGTAAACACGAGGAGCACATCGAGAGGTAGCCGTAGCGGGTAACCCTTAATCTGGATGTCCCCCTCCTGCATGATGTTGAACAAGCCCACCTGAATCTTACCCGCGAGATCAGGCAGTTCATTGATGGCAAAGATTCCCCGATTTGCTCGAGGCAGCAGCCCGTAATGAATGGTGAGCTCGTCGGAAAGATCACGCCCCCCGCGCGCCGCACGAATAGGATCGACGTCGCCGATAATATCGGCCATCGTCACGTCGGGGGTCGCGAGCTTTTCGACGTAACGCTGCTCGCGCGACATCCAGGCGATGGGCGTGTCGTCGCCGTCGGCAGCGATTTTTTCCCGGCAGGCGCGGCAAATTGGCTGCAACGGGTCGTCGTTAATTTCACAGCCCGCCACCACCGGAATCTCGAAATCAAGCAATTGCGCCAGACCGCGCAAGATGCGGCTTTTGGCCTGGCCGCGGAGGCCCAGCAGGATAAAGTTGTGGCGCGAGAGCAACGCGTTGACGATTTGCGGAACGACGGTGTCTTCATAACCGTGTACGCCGGGGAAGAGAGCTTCGTTCTTCTCGATCGCCCGCAAGAGATTTCGGCGCATCTCGTTCTTGACAGAAATGGATGCCGTGCGTGCGTCGAAGTCCGGAATACTGCGCAGCTCACCGATCGTGCGGGGTTTCGCGTGCCCCGACCGGGATTGCATAGATGTGCTTACTGTCATTTGGCCCCATTCCGCGCGGGCTTGTCACCGCGCCACAAAGCTAATTTAGTCGATGACCATTGCCGTCAGCTCGCTGGCGCAGCGCCTCTGCTTTCTGTAGATGCGGCGCCCATTCGCGAAGGTACGTTACCAGGCGCTCCTCGCGGTCCGCTTCCGATCGCAGTTCCAGCACTTGCTGCTTCCACATCAAATCCATCGGCAAGGTGCCCGCCACGACGTAGGAAAACTCTTCCGGCACGTTACCCTGGATGTTCCGGGGATAGTCGCCATAAACGATTGTGTGGCACACCTCATACAGCTCTACCAGTTCACGCCGGACACGCGGTTCGGCAGGCCGGTCGCGATCGTCGAGGTAATCGACATGTCCTTCGAGGAGGGAGTCCTCGCTAAACGCTTCCGCGTTGAACAACTCCACGATGCGAAATGGCGCGCGTCCTACCGCCAGGATGTCCATTCTTCCGTCTTCGTAGCGCTTAACGACCTCAATTATCTCCGCTGTGCAGCCCACGCGGACGATGCCTTTTGGAAGCGACAGGAGCATGCCGAATTCACTCCTGTCGTCGAGGCACCGGCTGACCATCTGGCGATACCGTGGCTCGAAGATATGCAGGGGAAGGTCGGCGCCGGGTAGAAGAACGACGTTTAGAGGAAAGAGCGGAATGCGTTCGCGCCGCATTGATCTGCTATTAGATGATACCAGACGCCGCCAACAGGCCTATACTCCTGCACTGCAAATAAAGCAGCGCTAGCCGATTTCCGAGAGTAACATTTCCATTTCAGAACGAGCGTGCTGATCGCCTTTCTTTTCCGCCGCGACCATGCCGGTTGATAGCACCTGCCGCGCCTCTTCGCCGCGAGACTCGCGAACCAGGAGTTGCGCGTACATCAGATAAGCAGGCACGTAGTCGCCGTTGCGCTGCAGCAGCGCGCGGAAGTGCTCGTTCGCCGCTGCAGAATCGCCGCCGTTCAGGCACTCCATGGCTAAGCCGTAGCGCGAAAACGCGTCGTCTGGCTTGTTGGCAACGAACTCTTCGAGCAACTGCCGGCGGGTTTTCTTTGGTTCCGACATAGGCCTTTCGTATTATACGGGAGCGGGCAGTTCAACCAAAATCGCCAGTGGGACGGAGCCCCATGAAGCGCAAGAAAGCAGCAGAAACAGAGGGCAGGGAAGGAGTGCCACCCGGAAAGCCCGTGAGCGCGTCGCGGTCGGAGATGGCCGAGGTCGTGCTCCCCGCACAGACGAACGCCCTCGGCAAATTGCTCGGCGGTCACGTGATGCACCTCGTGGACATCGCCGGAGCCATGGCCGCGCATCGGCATTCAAACAGTTATGCCGTGACCGCTTCGGTCGACCACATCGACTTTCGAAACCCGGTGAACCTCGGCGAAATCGTGATGCTGAAGTCGCAAGTCAACCGGGCGTTCCATACTTCGATGGAAGTAGGCGTCGAGGTTTATTCCGAAAATGTGCTCACCGGAGAGCGCAAGCACACCACCACGGCGTACGTCACCTTTGTTGCGATTGACGAGAATACGCGACTTCCGAAGACGGTTCCTCCACTCCTGGTCAAAACACCTGACGAAAGGCGCAGGTACCGCGAAGCCGCGAAACGCCGCGAAATCAGACTCCAACTTCGCTACGGCAAGAACCCGCGGAGTTAGTCGGCGCCCTGGAGAGGGGTTGCGGGCAGTAGTAAATTTCTGAGGCTTTCCCAACAAGATCCCCTTCGATGCTGGGTGATCGATCCGCGGATCAGCCGGCATCGTCGGGGCCCCCGGATAAAACCTCTTCGGCCGCTTGTCACCACTAAACCAACACGAAAGTTCTAGCTAACTCCGCCCACCCACATCGGCGTGCTGGTCGGCTGCAAGCTTCCGCCGGCTGGCTCCTCCGTAATAGCCAGAGCTTTTGTCTCCGCCATTACCTCAGGCGGATTCTCGACCATCACGTTTACCTTCCCCTCGGCATCCGGCCAGAACGTGCGTGACGGCATAGGTCTGCTCCCCGGCGCCTTCGGTATTAGCCATAGCTGTAGGACGCGATGGCTCCCGGGCATCGGTACTTTTTCGCCGCTTACGAAAATACCCATTTCGGGGTGCCAGGTGGCCTCCAGCTTGGGCATTTGGGTATCGTGCGGCCACATCGGGAACTTTTTCGAGGTTGGGTCCATGAGGATGTGCGCTTCGTGCTTTGCGGCGTCCAATCGTTGCTGCAGTTGCTCCCGTTGCTTGAGTTCAGCGGCAGCCCGTTCGTTCACCGCCTGAATTTCCTTTTGCAGTCTCCGGGCGTCCCACGTGGAGTACAGTGTCAGGAGAAGTAGCGCCGCCACACCCGCCCAGAGCCAGGAAGGCACCCTCGTGCTGGAGGATGTTGTGTTCTCTCCCGCGCTTGCTTCAACCCGTACCGTCCGTAGCAGCCGCGCCTTTAACATGTCGGAAGGCTGGACTGGGGGAGCGAGATATGCCAACTGGCTCGCCAACCAGCGCGCCTCTTCCAGCGCCTTGGCGCAATCCGCGCAACCTGCGGCGCGGTGCGCTTCCAGAGCTGCGCGTTCCTGCTCATCCAGCGCGCCCAGGGCGTAGGCCTCGATTAGCTCCCGGAATTGGTCGTGGTCGTTCACGATGTTGCTTGCAATCCTTCCTTCAGACGCAGTAATCCGTTTCGTATCCAGCTTTTCACGGTGCCGAGCGGTTCCTTTAGTGCGGATGCGATTTCGCTGTGGCTCAGGCCCTCAAAATAGGCCATCTCGATGGCTTTTTTTTGCTGTGGGTTGAGCGAGTCCAACAGCGAGCGAACGCGCTCGGCGCGGCGTTTTTCATCGAGCGCCTTCTCGTATTCCGGGGCTGGTGCCGCTAGGGGGGGCGGCTCTTCGGTCTGATCTTCCCGGCGGCGCTGCCGTTCGCTTTTCAGCCGCAAATGATCGAGAGCGCGATTTCGTGCGAGCGTGAGTAGCCAAGGAACGAAAGCGCCGCG
>Ga0209526_10000883_pt1 | contig 19714 bp, 12 predicted proteins | sample JacPinW_OM2H0_M1_FD_188566 | JGI IMG/M metagenome (GOLD analysis project Ga0209526, IMG submission 188566) | Forest soil microbial communities from Algoma, Ontario, Canada - Jack Pine, Ontario site 1_JW_OM2H0_M1 (SPAdes) (version 2) | ecosystem: Environmental > Terrestrial > Soil > Boreal... | reverse complement strand
TCACAAGCGCCCTTGGTTCAAATCAATTCGTCGAATACCTCAGGGATCACCTCCTTCTCGGCAAGTGCGCCGATTGAAGCCAGATCCATTTTTATCACGGTGAATTCTGTTATGTCTACAGACACCGGCGATGCTTGTAGATAAAAACTCGGTCCGCACCGCCCCCTGGTAGCGCTGTCTATTCTGTGCGCAGGGCGCGCATGGGATCGATCGTTGCTGCGCGCCATGCTGGCACTACGCAGGCCGCGGTGGCTACCAGCAGGAGCAGCATCGCCGAGGCTAGCAGCGTGACGGGATCGCGCGAGCTTCCGTTTGCCCAGGACACTACTACTTTGTTCAGCGCCACGCTCAGGCCGAGGCCGATGGCCAAGCCGAAGCCGAGCATCGTCCCGGTAGACGCAAGCACTAGCCGGATGATGCTGGTTCGCGGTGCGCCCAGGGCCATGCGAATACCTACTTCCTGCGTACGCTGCGTCACTGCGAACGATACCACGCTGTACAGTCCGGTAGCGGCCAGCGCCAGGGCCAGCACCGCAAACAGCGAGAACAGCGTGGCGATAAATCGCTCCTGCCCCCAGCCCCGCGTCTCCAGCCACCACAAGAGTGTGTGGTCCGAAACTACGACCATTTCCGGATTCAGTTGGCGCAGGTGCTCCTTGATCGAGCGGAGCACTACATCTGGATTCCCCGTCACGCGCACCAGCAACGATTCATCCGTCGGCAGCACATAACTGTACGGCAAGAAGACCGCCGGTTTCACCGGATGGTCCAATCCATCGTTTCGCGCGTCACCTACAACTCCAATGATCTGTAGCCATTCATCCGGTGAGGCGGCAAGTAGCAGCGAGGGCTGCTCCAGTTTAAGCATCGGGCTGCGCACACTTTGTCCGATCGGATCGCGATCGCCAAGATACTGTTTCACGAACGCCTGGTTGACTACAGCTAGATGCGCCGCGCGCATGTTCTCCGCTTCGTCGAACACCCGCCCCGCCAGGAGCGGGATGCGCAGGGTCAGAAATTCCTGCGGGCTCACAAGGCAAAACATCGCCTGCGCATCGGTGAGCGAGGGCTTGCCTTGCACCTCCATCTTTGCCGTGAAGCCGCCGAAACCAGGAAACCAGGTGGTCGAAACGGCAGCCGTATCGACACCAGGCACTTCGGTGATGGTTTTGCGCACTAACTCATTGGCGTTCAGCCGCGCCGGCCAGGTGGGATTGGAGCCTTTCGGAAATCCCACATTGAGGGAAATGACGTGGTCGGGCTCAAAACCGAGCGGTGTGTGGATGCGCGCTGCGAACGCTTTCATTGCCGCGCCGGCCGCCGCCATCAGAAGGAGCGTCAGCGCCACTTGGCCGGCAATCAGCAGGCGATGGGTGTGCCGGTTATGAGCGCTGCCGCTATGCTTCCCGCTGCTTGCCTGGATTAAATGCCCGAGTTGCGGACGTGAAAGCTGCCAGGCAGGTGAAACTCCAAAAAGAATTCCAGTCAGCAGCGCCACTGCTGCGGTAAACGCCAGCACGGCGGCATTTACGTGAATCGCCGCCTCATGCGGGAAAGAATAGTAGGGAAGAAACGCCGCCAAAGCCGCCACACCTTTGTATGCAACGAGCACGCCCAAGGCTGCTCCGGTGACCGACAGAACCACGGATTCGGTCAGCAATTGGCGGATCAGCCGGCTGCGTCCCGCGCCGACGGAAACGCGCACGGCCAATTCGTGCTGCCGCGCGGTTCCGCGCGCGAGCAGCAGGATCGAAACGTTGGCGCAGCCAATGATCAACAGTGCGAGGACGGCGCCGAACAGCAGCGTCAGCGTTCCGGCAAATTGGCCGAGCACTTGCTCGTTGAGAGTGACGATCTTGACCTTGCGGTCTTGCGGGTAGTTCTTGTCCAGTTTTGCAAACTGGTCGGCAAGAACCTGAAACTCCGCCTCAGCCACGGGGAACTTCGTCCCCGGCTTCAGCTTTACGAAGGAAAGCCAGTACTCGGTGGGGTCGGCGGTAGGCAGCGCCGGCAAATAAAGGTCCGAGTCGCCCCAGGTAAAGCGCGGCGGCACAACACCGATCACGGTGAAAATCTGATGGTCGAGTTCGACCGTCTTGCCGACCACGTCGCGGCTTCCACCAAACTGACGCTGCCAAAAGAGATAGCTCAGTACCGCCACGGGAGCCGGGTTTCCGCCCGGAGCGTCGGCGGACGTGAATTCGCGGCCGAGCAGCGGCGAAACTCCCATGTATTCAAAGAGATTCGGTGAATACAGGCCGACATTGACAGAGACGGGGACTTGGTCGCCGGTCAGATTTCGCTGATTTTCGCGCTGCAAAAAGACATCATCGAGCGAGGAAACGCTCTTTAAGTCTTTGTATCCAGACGCGTTAACGAAAAAAAGCGGCCCGTGGCCGCTTTTTTTGTCGTTGAGCTGGACGTGCACCATGCGGTCGTTGTCTTTGTAGGGATAGGGGTCAAGCAGGACGCCATAGACAACGCTGAAGATAGCGGTGGTCGCGCCGATGCCCAGCGTCAGAGACAGAATGGCGGTGATGACAAAGCCTGGCGACTTGCGAAACTGGCGAAGGGCGAAACGCAGGTCCTGCAACAAGGTCCACATGGTCGTCTCCGTACCCCCGGATACGGGGTTAGACGAAATAAGTTCCTAGTTGTTCCATCCGGGTCGGAGAAATTAGAGAGATTTATGAATCAGGGGACGTCACGAAACGTGAACCCGCTGATGTAACGTCGGGATGCTGCGAAAATGACACAGACTCAGAGAACCCAAGAAGACTTGGCGGCTCTCTCCTATTCATAACGCAAGGCGATTATGGGATCGACTTTGGTGGCGCGGCGCGCGGGAATGTAGCAGGCGAGCACGGCGGCCAACGCAAGGACCAGAGACACAGCGCCGAAGGTAAGCGGGTCGTGTGCGCTGACGCCGTAAAGCAAGCTGCCGAGAACGCGCATAGCGGCGAACGCGACGATTAGCCCCAGGAGCAAGCCCGCCGCGGCGAGGCGCATGCCCTGACCAACCACGAGCCGGAGTACACGGCCCGTTTGCGCGCCCATGGCCATGCGGATTCCGATTTCGCGCGTTTGCTGATTCACGGAATAAGACAAGACTCCATAGACGCCGATAATCGCGAGGACTAGCGCGAGTCCACCAAAGACGGCGAGTAGCGCAGCGCCCATGCGCGGGGCCCAAAGGCCCTGGCTCAACAGCTCCCCGATGGTTTGCACGTTGGTGAGCGCCAGATTGGAATCGAGCTGCTGCACCTGGCTACGCACAGTGGAGATCACTGCTTCGGGTCGGGCGCTGGTGCGCACGAGCAGGATGACGGCGGGCGAATAATTTTGCGTCAAAGGAAGATAGGCGACCGGCTGCGGCTCTTCGCCAATATTATTCTCCACAGTATTGTGGACCACGCCGACGATTTCGCGCAGTGTGGGATCCCCGTGAAAGTGGAAGCGTTTACCGATGGCGTTTTCATTTGGCCAGAAATGCTTGGCCATGGCTTCATTAGCGATGACCACGGGCTTTGTACCAGCGCGGTCGGAGTCACTGAATTCGCGGCCGCTGATAAGTGGTATGCGGAGAGTCTCAAAAAATGTTGGAGCTACATCATTAACCTGCGTCAACGTCCCACGATATCCGGAAGCTTCATCCTGGCCTTCAGGGAAAATGGTGCGAGAAAATGCCGGGATCAGCGGCGGAGCATCGGCGAGGGTAGCGGACTCGACGCCGGGGGACGCTTTGGCGCGCTCGATGGCGGCGCGGAAAAATTGCTGGCCGTGTCCTTCGTCGTAGTGCAAGGCGCCGAGGTCGAAGGCGAACATAAAAAGATTCGTGGATTCGAAGCCGGGATCAATGCGCTGCGCATTTTGCATACTACGAACGAAGAGGCCGGCGCCGACCAGCGCGACGAGAGCCAGAGCAATCTCCGTGACCACCAACATGCTGCGGAAAGGACTGGTTGCCCATCCGACGGTATTACCGCGGCCGCCCACTTTCAGGACTTCGATCAGGTTGGGGCGTGCAGCTTTCAACGCCGGAGCCACGCCGATGAGCACGGCGGTAAGCAGCGCGACGCTTAGCGTAAACAGCAGCACGTGCGAATCGAACCCCAGTTCGAGGTCACTGTCGGCGATGAATGGCGGGCGGAACGACCACAATATGGAACGTCCGATGTACGCGATCGCTAACCCCGCGAGAGCCGAGAGAAAAGCGAGCACCATACTTTCCGTTAGCAGTTGTTGGATGACGCGGCCGCGGCTGGCGCCCATGGCAGCGCGAACACCAATTTCTTTTTCGCGGCTGGCGGCTTGCGCGAGAAGCAAATTGGCCAGATTAACGCAGGCTATCAGAAGGACGAGTCCAACAATGCCCATCATCAATCCGCCGGCAAGGGTAATCTGGCTGCGATTGTTGGCCCCGACGGCGGCCTCGGCGAGCGGCGTGAGCGCCACACTGCGGCCGGCATTATCCCTGGGATAAGCGCTCTCAAGGCCAGAAGCGACGGTTTTGAGCGAAGCTTCCGCTCCGGCCACGGAGACTCCGTCTTTCAAGCGGCCATACACGACCGTTGCCAAGAAGCGCCGTGTGTTGAAATTGTCCTTAAAGAAGCCCGCGAGCACTTGCGGGTACATGCTCACGGGAATCCAGATTTCTTCCGCGTTGTTGAAAGTAAACGTGCCCTTAAATCCGCGCGGCGCGACGCCGATGATCGTATAAGGCGTGGCGTTAAGGGTGAAAGTCTGGCCGACAGTATTGGGATTGGCGCCGAATTTGTTCGTCCACAGGCTGTAACTCAGCACCGCGACATTATTTCCGCCCGGTTTGGTGTCTTCGTCCGGCAAGAAAAATCGTCCGGCCGCTGGTCGGACACCGAGCAGATCAAAATAGCTGGCGCTGACCATTTGCCCCTGGAGTTGACGAGGCTCGGCGCCGCCACTCCAAGTCACGGGGAGAGGACCCACGACGCAGGTCATCGCCGAGAAAAGCTGGGTCTGCCGGGCATAATCCTGAAAATTCACGTAGGACATGCCGAGCTTGGTGGCATTCGCCGCGGTCACGCGGGTCTTGCTGTCGATGGTGTCCACCTCGACCACCCGCGCAACATCTTTCACCGGCAGGGGATTCAGGAGGATGGCGTTGACCACCGTGAAAATCGTGGTGTTGGCGCCGATGCCCAGCGCCAGCGAAAGAATGGCCACAAAGCTGAACGCCGGATTCTTGGTGAGCATGCGCACGGCATAACGAACGTCTTGCCAAAGAGTTTGCATGGTTTGCGTCTCCTGCTGTGCGCGGCGGACCGGAGCCGGCGCGCAGTCCCAGCCAGCCACTTTGCCCTATCGTGTAGACGGGCGAGTTGGCCCAGTTGTTTCCGGAAACAATCTACGCAGACTTGGATTAATGGCGCAAGGGAATCGGCGTGGATAGAAGGCGCACGGAAATGACGAAGTTCCCGCGCTCCAGACCGGCAAGCTCAAAATGCGCGGCATTTTCCGGGCCCCCGCTGCTGGAAACCTTCGCGGGATTACCCCCGGCGAGTTCGGCGACGGTTGGTGAGAGATTGCGCGCTTCCAGGGGAACTTTTGCTGCGGTGCCACGAACCTTGACGGTGAGTGTGCGGTGCTCTCCTGGGGAAAGGGGCGAGGAGTCCGCCTCCAAGCTCAATTCCAAGAAGGTGATCGAAAACGGCGGCGCGGGGCGCTTGGCGCAAGAAACTTCAATGGAGCCAGGACCTGGTTCGAGGTCCGTCGGAGGCAGTACGATTACCGCCAACGGAGACGATGCCAGCACCAAAGCGCTCTTGCCAGCAACGCGTACCGTGTTTGCGTCCGCGTCTCCGCAGAAGCCGCTGCCAGTGAGCTCAAACCGATCCGTGAGCGACGCAAAACTGGGCGCGGAGGAAACTTGCAGTGAAGACGAACTCACTTCAGCGGGCGTGAAAATGGTGGTGTAAACGCGGGTCGACCGACTGGCGATGGTCGCGTAGATCACACCAGGCTTGGGCGGAGCGACAAACAAGCCGCGGCCGGTGGCGTTGGTGACGAGGTGGTCGCCATTCGAGAAATTTACGGTTACGCCCGGTGTAAGGCGACCGCTCGCGTCCAGCACCGCAAGGGTGGCGGCTTCGCCGGAAACGATGCGCTTCGGCAGCAGCAGCATGCGAGCCGCAGATGCGGTCGGGGAAGATTGTCGCGGCAAACTTTGCAGCGGCGCGGTCAGCCATAAGGCGCAAAGCAAGAGGAGAAGGCGCCGGAGCATTGAGGGATTGTATCGGAAGTTGCTGCGGCGTGGGCGACGCGTGAACACCCGCTCCCCGGCCGAAGCCCCGGGGTTTCCGCCCCACCCCTGCCGCACTCCCCATGTGGCGAAAAAGCGAGTAATTAGTAGGGTTCATTGCCATACGCATAGGTGGCGCGTCTGTTAGCGTGGGAGCAGGGTTGCTAGCGCTACGTGCGGGCCGGGTGTGTCCCGCTACGGCAGGGAGTCTCCGTGCAGATTGTGAGCGGTGGCGTGACCGACGTGGGTCGCGTGCGCACCAACAATGAGGACTGCTTTCGCATTGTGGCCCCGCTGCACCTTTTTGTGCTGTCAGACGGTATGGGCGGCGAAGCCCACGGAGAAGTGGCCAGCGCGTTGGCCGTGGAAACCGTGGTGAAGCACTGCCTCGAAGCGCTGGACAATCCTGCGGTAACGCTCTATGGCGAGCAGCAAGCTGCCTGGGGCGAGAAAACCAAGCGATTGAGCAGCGCGGCGCATTTGGCCAACAAAAAGATTTTTGCTTCCGCGCAAGAGCACAAGGAACAGCACGGCATGGGCGCGACGTTGACTGCCGCCTGGATTGACGGCGCCAAGCTAAGCATCGCCCACGTAGGCGACAGCCGCGCCTATCTGCTGCGCAGCGGCACACTACAGCAGCTCACTAGCGATCACTCGCTGGTCGCAGAGCAAGTACGGCACGGGATTTTGACCGCGGCGGAAGCCGAAGAAAGCCAGATGCAAAGCGTGCTGCTGCGCGCGCTCGGCTCGCAAGCGGAAGTGGAAGTCGACGCCGAAGAGCACATGGTGATCGCGCGAGATATCTTGCTGTTGTGCTCGGACGGGCTTACGCGCATGGTCATCGAGCCGGAAATCGCGGGAACGCTGCAGTCCGAGCCGGACGCCACCAAGGCGGCGCAAAAGCTCGTGGACCTGGCGAACGATCGCGGCGGTTCCGACAACATCACTGTGATCGTTGTGCGCATCGGAGCGGAGTCAAAGGGTTGGTTTTCGTGGTTGCGCCCGGGGGCGCGGAAACATGCGGCCAGAAACGGGACCGCGGGAGGAAAGTAGCATGGCGAAGCTCAGCCTGATGTTTGAAAACAGGTTGGTAAAGGAAGTGCCAGTCGGAAGCCGGGCAGTAGGTATTGGGCGCTCCCCGGACAACGACTTGCCAGTCGACAATCCGGCCGTGTCCAACCATCACGCGCGCGTGTTTTTTGAAGCGGGACGCCTTGTCGTCGAGGACCTTGACAGCCTCAACGGCACGTTCGTGAACGACCTGCGGGTCGAGCGCGCCACGCTGCATGACGGCGATTCCATTTGGATCGGCAAGCACCATATCAAGGTGGACGCCAGCGGCGATGTTCCTATCGCCGTAGATGCCAAGCGCAAGCCGGCCGTTTCGGCGATTAATGAGACGATGGTGCTGGACACCAAGCAGCGCCGCGAAATGCTGCAGCAAGCCGCGGCGATGGGCGAGCGGTCGCAATTCGCGGGCCGGCTGAAGATGCCTACGCTCGTTGTGCTTGGAGGCAATTCCGATCGGAAAGAATATGTGATCACCAGCAAGCTGGCGGTTATCGGCAAATCGAAGATGGCGACCGTGCGGCTGAAGGGGTGGTTCAAGCCCGAGGTCGCCGCGCAAATCAATCAGCGCGACGATGGCTATTACATCGGGCCGGGCGACAAGACTCCTCTGGTCAATTCCAAACCGATACAAGGGCCGGTGCGGCTGAACGATGGCGACATGATCGAGATTTGTGGGCTGCGACTCAATTTCGTTTTCCGGGAGTAGCCGTCTCTCCAACCAATTTGGACTCTTCAGGTCTCTCCTCAGATTGGGTTTCCCGCTACCTGTCCGTGTAACGGAGGGGCGAGCGCCGCATCTTACGTTGCATGCCATGCTAATGCAGTGGAGCTTGTCTCTAGACGTTTTCACCGATTAGACTTCAGAGGACCCGCAGCGGGCCGTTTCAACCAAGCCGGGCTTGCGCGTACCCAAACCGCTGCCGCGGTGAATCTAAAAGAAGCGGATAGATTCCCCGAAGCACAAGTAACAGCCGCAGCGGCGGCTGTGCTCAGGAACTCGCCTTACATGGACGCCGAATAGTATGTGGATTGTTCGTTTAGCGCTATCGAGGCCGTACACGTTTATCGTGATGGCGCTCGTGGTGATTCTGCTGACTCCGGTGGTGCTGATGCGCACGCCCACCGACATTTTCCCGGAAATCAATATTCCGGTGATCAGCTTGGTCTGGAACTACAACGGACTTTCGCCGCAAGACATGGAGCAGCGCATCACAGCGAACTCCGAGCGTGCGGTTACGACCCTGGTGAATGACGTCGAGCACATCGAATCGCAATCACTGAGCGGCATCGCGGTAGTAAAGATATATTTTCAGCCCAACGCGAATATCCAAACGGCGTTGGCGCAGACCACCGCTATTGTGCAGACGATTTTGAGATTCTTGCCGCCCGGGACGACCGCTCCATTAGTGGCCATCTATTCTGCGTCCACTGTGCCGGTAATTCAGATCGGTTTGACCAGCGACACGCTGAGCGAGCAAGCCATATTCGATTTTGGCAACAATTTCATTCGCACGCAGTTAGCCACCGTGCAGGGCGCTGCGCTGCCGTTCCCATACGGCGGTAAACAGCGGCAAATCACTGTGGATCTGAATTCACAGTCGCTCCAGTCCAAGGGACTTTCGCCGGTTGACATCGTTAACGCGGTGAACGCGCAGAACCTGATTCTGCCGACGGGAACCGCAAAGCTAGGCACGCTCGAATACAACGTGGAGATGAACGGCAGCCCGCAGACCGTTCAGGAGCTGAACGACCTGCCGGTCAAGACAATAAATGGCGCGACGATTTACATGCGCGACGTCGCACACGTCCGCGACGGTTTTTCCCCGCAAACGAATATCGTGCGCGCTAACGGACAGCGCGGATCGCTGATGGCGGTGTACAAGACCGGCGGCTCGTCCACATTGGATATCGTCGCGCGCGTAAAGCAAACCATTCAGAACTACATGGGCTCCTTGCCGGAGAGCCTGCACATCACCATGCTTTTCGACCAGTCTGTCTTCGTGCGCGCTTCTATCCAGGGCGTGCTGCGTGAGGCACTGATTGCCGCGTGCCTGACGGCCATCATGATTCTTCTCTTTCTCGGCAATTGGAAGAGCACGGTGATCATTGCCATTTCCATTCCGCTGTCCATCCTGGTCAGCATTCTGCTGCTCAGCGCGCTAGGCGAAACCATCAACATTATGACGCTTGGCGGACTCGCACTCGCTGTCGGCATTTTGGTGGACGATGCCACCGTGGAAATCGAAAACATTAACCGCAACCTAGCGATGGGCAAGGAGACGGTGCAAGCCATTCTGGACGGCGCCCAGCAAATCGCCGTGCCCGCCCTGGTTTCCACGCTGTGTATCTGCATCGTGTTTATTCCTATGTTTTTCCTCTCCGGAGTGGCTCGCTTCCTCTTCGTGCCGCTGGCCGAAGCCGTTTCCTTCGCCATGCTCGCGTCATACATGTGGTCGCGCACGATTGTGCCGACGCTGGCGATGTATCTCCTCAGCGCGGAAGACGAATACCACCCGGAAGAGCACCAGGGAGAGAAGCAAGGCTTTTTCCGGCGCTACCAGCAGCGCTTTGAGCACCGTTTCGAGCGCTTCCGAGACGGGTACCGGCGCGCATTGAGTGCCGCTCTTGAGAGTTCCACGCTATTTACAGCATGCTTTTTCGGCTTCTGCCTGCTTTCCGCGGGACTGATTTTCGTGCTCGGCCGCGATTTCTTTCCGAAAATTGACGCCGGGCAGATTCGGCTGCATTTCCGCGCGCGCACTGGGCTGCGCATCGAGGAAACTGCGCGACTCGCCGACCAGATTGATGCAGTGATCCGCGAAACCATTCCAAGCGATGAACTGCAGACTATCCTGGACAACTTGGGCGTTCCTTACAGCGGGCTGAATCTCAGTTACAGCAACTCTGGAACCTTCGGCACTGCCGACGGCGAAATCCTTGTGCAGTTGAAGGAAGTGCGCGGCAAGCCGACGAGCGCGTACATTACCGCGCTGCGCGAGAAATTTCCGCAAAGGTTCCCAGGTGTGCAGTTTTTCTTCCAGCCCGCGGACATTGTTACGCAAATTCTGAACTTCGGGACGCCCGCGCCGATCGACGTGGCCATCACCGGCAATAACCAGCAGGCTAATTTCCTGATTGCGCAGAAACTTGCGGGTGAAATTCGGCATATCCCCGGAGCCGTCGATGTGCACGTCCAGCAGGCTTTCGACGGCCCTACCCTGCACATGGACGTCGACCGTACGCGGGCCCAGACCGTTGGCTTGCAAGCGCGGGACGTCGCGCAAAATCTTCTCGTATCCCTCAGCTCCAGCTTCCAGACTGCCCCGGCCTTCTGGCTCGATCCGAAAAATGGAATCAGCTACAACGTTGCAGTGCAAACGCCGCAATACCGCGTTGATTCCTTTCAGGCGCTGCAAAACATTCCGGTGAGCGGCAGCCTGCCCGGCGCGGCGCCGCAGATTCTCGGCAACCTGGTGCGTTCCCAGACTACTGCGCGTGCCGCCACCGTCTCGCATTACAATGCCCAGCCCATGATTAATGTGTACGCGGCAGTGAACGGCCGCGACCTCGGCGGGGTTTCCGATGAAGTCGCCAAGCGGGTACAGGAAATTGAAAAAGATCTGCCGCGGGGCAGTCACGTAGTCATCCGCGGACAAGTGCAGACGATGAAGAACTCATTTACGGGCCTTGGTTTTGGACTGGTTGGCGCTATCGTACTCGTGTATCTGTTGATCGTCGTCAATTTTCAGTCCTGGCTCGACCCCTTCATCATTATTACCGCGTTGCCCGGGGCACTGGCCGGGATATGCTGGATGCTCCTGGTGACGCACACCACGCTAAACGTGCCGTCCTTGACCGGGGCCATCATGAGCGTAGGCGTGGCCACCTCGAACAGCATCTTGATGGTGTCCTTCGCGCGCGAGCAAATGAACGAGGGCAAGAACGCCCGAGACGCCGCGTTGGAAGCCGGCTTTGTGCGCATGCGTCCGGTAATCATGACCGCATTGGCTATGATTATCGGCATGGTGCCAATGGCCATTGGTCTCGGCGAGGGCGGAGAGCAGAATGCGCCCCTCGGCCGCGCGGTGATCGGCGGGTTGCTATTCGCCACGTTCGCCACGCTTTTCTTCGTGCCCTGCGTCTTTTCAATCATTCACGGACGCCGGGAGCGCCGCAGGCTGCACGGCGCAACACCGGAGCCAGTGGCATCGTGACCAACGAAGTCTTAAAGTGAGAGTCGGAGCAGAGGATGACGACGGAAGGTAACACACCGATTGCGGACGAAGGCGTATACCGCCGCCCTGAGAAAAAGAGCCGGCTATTCCTGTTTCTGGTCGGAATTGCTGTCGTGCTGGTGATCGTTGGAATTTTCACTATGCTGCAGCACCGCGAGCAATATAAAGCGCTCGCCAAGGAAACGGAAAAGCTCGCGGTGCCCACCGTCGCCGTGATTCATCCCACTTTGGAACCGGCCCAGGAAGATCTGGTGCTGCCATCCACGCTGCAGGCCTACACCGAATCGCCCATTTACGCGCGCACGACCGGCTATCTCAAGAAGTGGTACCACGATATTGGGAGCCACGTGCAGAAGGGCGAACTCCTTGCCGACATTGAAACGCCGGAAGTCGACCAGCAGCTTTCCCAAGCACGCGCCGACCTCGGCACCATGCAGGCCAACGAGAATCTCTCGCGTATTACCGCCACGCGCTATGAAGAGCTGATTAAGACAGACGGCGTCTCCAAGCAGGAAGTCGATAACGCGGTCGGCGACTACGCCGCAAGGCGCGCCGCGGTGGCTTCGGCGCAGGCCAACGTGCGGCGGCTTGAAGAACTGGAATCGTTCAAGCACATTTACGCGCCCTTTAGCGGCGTGATCACGCGCCGCAACGTGGATATCGGAAACCTGATCAACTCGGGCAATGGCGGGGCCGCGCAGGAGCTCTTCTTTCTTGCCTCCACCGACCCCATTCGCTCCTACGTTAGCGTGCCGGAACTCTACGCGCCCGCCGTGCATCCCGGGCTGGCTGCATACCTGGAGCTAACCCTCTATCCCGGCGAGAAATTCCAGGCCAAGGTTGTGCGAACCGCAGACGCAATTGATTTGGCCAGTCGCACGCTGAACACCGAAGTAGATATACCCAACAAGAATGGTCAGTTGCTCCCTGGCGGGTACGCCCAGGTGCACCTGCTGGTCGGCGTAAAAGGAACGCGCTTGCAAGTGCCGGTGAACGCCCTGCTCTTCCGGGCCGAGGGGCTCCGAGCCGTAGTCGTCGACGCAAACCACAAGACGCATTTGCAACAATTGGCTATCGGTCGTGACTATGGCACTGCGCTGGAAGTTCTACAGGGCCTGAGCCCGGAAGATTGGATCGTGCTGAATCCGCCTGACTCGCTTGATGAAGGCATGCAGGTCAATGTAAAACAGATGCCGCAAAACGCTGGCCCGGCGGCTCCCGCCGGGGGCGCTGCACCACCACGTGGAAACGTGGCGCCCACTCCGAACAGCAAGTCGGCGCAGGGGGAAAAGAAGTAATGCGCGAGGCAATGCGCGCATGCGTTCAGCGCGTGCGCATGATGACGGGCCTGCGCTCTACTCTCTTGCTTGCCGCCACAATTTCCATAGCTGGCTGCGCAGTCGGTCCAAACTACAAACGTCCGGCAGCTCCAAGTGCGACAAAATGGGACGTAGCCGAACCGTGGCGCGAAAGCACTCCAAAGGATTCGCTCCCCAAGGGGCAATGGTGGGCTGTATTTCATGATGAAGACCTGAACGCGCTAGAGGCGCATGCGCTCAGCGCGAACCAGACGATCAAAATTTCCATTGCGCGTTTGGAACAAGCTCGAGCCACTGCCGCGATTCAGGTGGCTACTCTGTTTCCAACGCTAAGCACGTCGCCTGGCGTCACACGACAGCGGCTATCCGGGAACCGCGCGACCAATGGCGTGCCCATCACGTTGAAACCGATCACCCAAAACACTTTTACTGTGCCCTTCACGGTCAGTTATGAAGTGGATTTATTTGGCCGCCGGAGGCGCAGCATCGAGGCAGCCGAAGCGGCCTACCAGGCTAACGCCGCAGATGTTGAAAATGTACGCCTGCTCGTAACCTCTCAGCTGGCCGGCGACTATTTCAATCTCCGTGAGCTCGATTCCGAGCTGCAGATTCTCACGCGCACGGTCGAAGCCCTCCAGAAGGGTTTGGACCTTGTGAATTCGCGTCACGCCGGCGGCGTTGCATCCGGCTTGGACGTCGCGCAGGAAGAAACCCTGCTGCATACCACCCGGACGCAAGCTGTTCTCTTGCAGCAGCAGCGGAAGCAATTTGAAGACGCCATCGCCGTGCTGGTCGGGCAACCCGCGCCGGATTTTCACGTTGCGCCACGCGTGTTGAGCGCGGAGCCTCCAACGCTCGACACCGGACTCCCTTCCGACCTGCTCGAGCGCCGCCCGGACATTGCGGAGGCCGAGCGCCTGATGGCCACGGCCAACGCACAGATCGGCGTGGCGCAGGCCGCCTACTATCCGTCCCTGCCGCTTTTTGCGCAGGGTGGCTGGCAGGCGGCGGACATCGCCAAACTGGCCAATGCTGGGAGCGCATTTTGGGCTCTGGGTGCAAACGTGGCGCAGGAAATCTTCACCGGAGGGGCGCGTCGGGCGCAGTTGCAATTTGCACGCGCGGGTTATGACGCGAACGTCGCAGGGTACCGGCAGACGGTGCTGGCCGCATTCCAAGAGGTGCAGGACGAAATCACCGGTCTCTTCGTGTTGATCCAGGCGCAGCAAACCCAGCAGCAAGCGGTGGATGCTGCTCGCCGTACACTGGATATTTCCACGAGCCGTTATAGTGGCGGCTTGGTCAGTTACCTGGACGTGGTGACTGCCCAGCGCGACCTGCTCAATGACGAGCAGCAACTCGCAGTCATCCGCGGGCAGCGGCTGGTTTCCAGCGTCCTACTGGTCAAGGCCCTTGGTGGAGGATGGGATGCCTCCAGCCTCGCGGCCGTGCAAGTCAGACCCAAAGCGAAGGACATCATCACGCCGTAAGAACCCGCGTCATCACTGCCGCTTGCCAAGCCACCCGCTTCTTAGGCTGCGTGGCTGACCACCTTCCCGAGAATTCGCTTGCTACGATAGCTGAATACGACGTAGGAACCTGGAGCATGCGAGGCGACACGGCGCATGTACTTCTTGGCCGAGCGCAACTTAGCCAGCGATTCAATCTTGATCAGGGCGCAATCCGCGAGTACGCGGCAGACACAAAACTCATTGTGGTCCCCGAGACCGTGCGGCAGTGGGACTGCTGGGACATTGCGATTTAGGTCTTTCATCGCGGTAACCTCATCTAGGATTTTGGCAGCGCCTTCGTCGGAAGATGGGCATTTCGGGAGCGGCCGCGAAGGGGCGAAGGGCGCGAGCAAGCAATCTATTACGTTCTAACACGGCTGGTAAAGACTGAATTTCCCACTTTTCCACACCCTGTGAATTTTGCCTTACCGCTTTTCCAAATGCCCGCCGCTCCGTTTGAGTTCCTGTCGACATGTATCTGGACGCTTCCAGCTTCCCTCTTCGTGACCTTTGTTCGCCACACTGAGGGTGCCTAACGGAATTCCCCCAAGGGCGCTCGGGAGTTCTCTTGATACAAAAAAGCCTCACGATTCATTATCCTCAGTGTTTTGATGGCCCTACGGAGGAGGACAAACCATTGAGGATAGCCCAGGTAGCACCGCTTTATGAAAGCGTCCCGCCGAAGCTCTACGGAGGAACCGAGCGGGTCGTCTCGTATTTGACGGAGGCGCTGGTCGAGCACGGGCACGACGTGACGTTGTTTGCAAGCGGTGACTCCGAAACATCGGCACGATTGGTGCCGTGTTGCGCGCAATCCCTGCGGCTGAACAACCACAAGTGCACCGATCAGCTTGCCCATCATTTCGTGATGCTTGAGGAAGTGCTGGAGCGCGCCGATCAGTTCGATATCATTCACTTTCACGTCGATTACATGCATTTTCCGTTGTCCAAACTCTCTGGTTTGGTGCACGTCACTACGCTGCACGGCAGGCTTGATTCTCCCGATCTCGTTCCTCTCTACCGCAAGTACAAAAACATGCCGCTGATTTCCATTTCGCTCAATCAGCGCAAGCCGCTTTCTTGGGCAAATTGGGTCGGAAACGTGTATCACGGCTTACCGGAAGATCTTCTTCCGCTCGGCGATGGCAGCGGACATTACTTGGCGTTTCTGGGTCGCATTTCACCGGAAAAGCGCGTCGACCGTGCCATAGAAATCGCCAAGAAGCTCAATATGCCGCTGAAAATTGCCGCCAAGGTAGACAGGGCGGATCATTCCTACTACGAACGCGAAATCAAGCACCTCCTGAACACACCCAATGTCGAGTTCGTTGGCGAAATCAACGACCAGCAAAAGGGCGAATTTCTTGGCAATGCCTACGCCTATTTATTCCCCATCGACTGGCCGGAACCTTTCGGCCTCACCATGATCGAGGCAATGGCCTGCGGCACGCCGACCATCGCCTTCGGGTGCGGCTCTGTGCCCGAAGTGATAGCCAATGGAGTGAGCGGCTTTATCGTGGATACCTTGGACGAAGCGGTAAATGCAGTGCAGCAAGCGGCGAGTTTCGATCGTGCCGCGTGCCGAGCCGAATTTATGAACCGCTTCAGCGCCCCCAAAATGGCGCAACAGTACGTTAAGCTGTATGAGACGAGCGTAACGGCTAAATCCGCGGACCCGGATACCGAAATCGACTCGTTGCTTACTCTCTAGGACGGTATTGTTTGACGGACATTGTCCGCCTTGAAGACGAATTTTACGTCCGCGCTTCTTCCGCGCTAGCGGACGATCGCACTCGTGTGCTCAAGTACGGCGATACTTTCGCCGTCTTCAACCGTTACGGAGATATCGAGCCCATCGGAACCTCGCGCTTTGGTTTGTTCCACGCAGAAACGCGACATCTTTCCCGTCTCACGCTTCGCCTTAACCAAAAGCAGCCGCTGCTCCTGAGTTCCACTATTCGCGAAGACAACGCATTTCTCTCGGTTGACCTCACCAACGTGGACACAAACCTCAACGGCAATGGCGAGCTACCGCGGGGTACTGTGCACTTGTTTCGCTTGCAGTTCTTGCGCGGTGCTACTTGTTACCACTATTTTCGCCTCCTGAATTACGGCTTGGAGCCCGTGAGAGTCTCCCTGCAGATACAATTCGACGCGGACTTCGCGGACATCTTTGAAGTGCGCGGCACGAAGCGTTCCCGAAAGGGCCAACGCCTTCCGGATCACGCCGCAAATGGCCAGGTCGTCCTGTCCTATCGAGGCCTGGACGACGTCCTGCGGCGGACTTGCCTCGAATTTTCGCCACAGCCCGCGTCTCTTTCCACGCGGGAAGCGGCGTTTGAGATCGCTCTGGAGCCGAAAGAGGAAAATTGTGTATCGTGCATGACTACGTGCGAGCGGGACTCCGTTCCCACGAGCGTAGATCCATTCAATTCCGCGTTCCGAAAACTTGAGCGAGACTTCGACCGCACAGGAATCGACGAGTGTGTCATTACTACCTCTAGCGAGACATTCAATGCGTGGCTGACGCGTTCCTCCGCGGACCTGCGCATGCTGATTGACGGCAATCCGGAAGGCCCTTACCCCTACGCCGGTGTGCCCTGGTTCAACACCGTATTCGGCCGCGATGGCATCATCACCGCGCTCGAATGTCTGTGGATGGCTCCGCGCATCGCAGAGGGCGTCCTGAAATATCTTGCGCAAACCCAAGCAACGAAAGAAGAGCCCGAGCGCGATGCCGAGCCCGGCAAAATCCTTCATGAAATGCGCCGCGGCGAAATGTCCGTCATGGGCGAAGTTCCTTTCGCCCGCTACTACGGCAGCGTGGACTCCACGCCATTGTTCGTGCTGCTCGCCGGCGCGTACTTTGTTCGCACCCACAATCTATCGTTCCTGAAAGAAATCTGGCCACACATCAAGCGCGCCATCGCCTGGATCGATACCTACGGCGACCGCGACAAAGACGGGTTCGTAGAATACGAGAAGCGCTCGTCCAAAGGATTGGTGCAGCAGGGCTGGAAGGACTCTTACGATTCCGTTTTTCATGCCGATGGCCGCATGGCCGATCCCCCCATCGCGCTATGCGAAGTGCAGGCTTACGTCTACGCCGCCAAGCGCTCTGCCGCGCTGATCGCCCGGGCATTCCAGGAAACCGAATTCGCGGAGCGGCTCGAGGCGCAAGCCGAAGCGCTGCGCGACAAATTCGACCGGGCTTTCTGGTGCGAAGACCTGGGAATGTACGCGCTTGCATTGGATGGTGAAAAGAATCAGTGTCGCGTGCGCACTTCAAATGCCGGGCACGCTTTGCTCTGCAAAATTGCGAAGGAAGAGCGCGCCAAACCTCTGGTTGCTTCGTTGATGACCGAGCAGCTCTTCTCCGGCTGGGGCATCCGTACTGTTGGTGCCGGTGAGTCTCGTTACAATCCCATGTCCTACCACAACGGTTCGGTATGGCCGCACGACAATGCCCTGATCGGTCTCGGATTTTCGCTCTATGGATTCCCGCAGAAATCTTGCGACATCCTTCACGCACTGTTTGAAGTGAGCCGCGATGTCGAACTCCAGCGCCTGCCCGAGCTATTCTGCGGGTTTCACAAGCGGCCGGGAACCAGCGGTCCCACGCAGTATCCCGTGGCCTGCGCTCCCCAAGCCTGGGCCGCCGGAGCGGTGTTCATGCTGCTGCGCGCTTGCCTCGGCATGTCCGTGCGCGCGCCCGAGCGCCAGATTTGTTTTGACCATCCGCTTCTTCCGAAAAACCTGGATGAAGTGCGAATCGAAAACCTAAAGGTGGTTGACGCTTCGGTTGACCTCCTGATGCGTCGCCATGAGGATGGTGTTGCCGTCGAGGTCCTGCGGCGCCGCGGCGAAATCGAAATCCTCAAATCAGTGTGAATTTCCCTGTGCCGTTTGGACTACTACGCGGAACGCGCCATAATTGGAGTTGCGCTCGCGTTTACATGCAAACCGCGGGCATGCCACGACGGCCCAACAAGTAGATGCGTGCAGGCAAGGAGCCAGAGAAAATGGCCAATGAATTCGGATTTCAAACCAGCAGGCTACCAACGCAGCCAGGCAGGCCCGGACATTTGGCCGCGATACGGTTGTTCGCGATATTGACCTTAGCCGCTCTTGTAGTGGCCTGCTCGCTCGCCGCACAGCAGCAAGGACCGCTTCCCGCTCCCCCTGCGCCTGCGACCGCGCAGGCTGCTCCGCCCGTTCAGCCAGCCGCCGCCTCTCCCGCCCCTACAGCGAAACCGCAGAGCGATTCCGGCGCCATCAGCCACGAAGCGCCTTCGATTCCTGTCGAGCAGATTATTCAGAAATTTGGCGAACGCGAGCTCGAGTTCAAGAAAGAGCGCGACAACTACACCTATAACCAGAGTTTTGTCGTACAAGTAATCGATAATGATGGCCAGGTCGCGGGCGAGCATCGCATGACCAGCGACATTCTGTTCACCCCGGACGGCAAGCGCTACGAAAAAGTCACCAGTGCGCCGCCTCCCACCCTAGAACGCGCCGGCATGAGCCTCTCGCAACAGGATCTAGACGACGTGGAGCATGTTCAGCCATTTGTGCTGACCAGCACTGACTTGCCAAAATATGACGTGAAATACGTCGGTCGTGAACAGTTAGACGAGCTCAGCACTTACGTTTTTGATGTCGCCCCGAAAAAAATCGAGAAGAACCAGCGCTACTTTCAAGGGCGCATATGGGTGGACGACAAAGACCTGAATATCGTCAAAAGCGACGGGAAAGCCGTGCCCGACATCATTAAGAAAAATAACGAGAACATTTTCCCTCGCTTTGAAACCTTCCGGGAAAACATTGAAGGGCACTTTTGGTTCCCTACCTACACGCGTTCTGATGACGTGCTGCACTTCAGCACCGGCCCGATCCACATGCGCATGACCATTCGCTACGCTAACTACAAGCGCTTCGGCGCGACCATCAAGATTGGTAATCCGGTGGAAATCAAGGAAGACAAGAAACCGACCAAGCCCTGATGATTACGTAATCAGGCGCAAAACTTCTGTGCCTGCGGCCGGTGGCAAATCGGCAACGCTGCGCTCCAATTCATTCCGTCGAATGCGCCAACCGCGCGACAATTAGAAGTAACCACTACATCCGGGCTTTGGCTTAGGCGGCGGAGCCCCTGCGAAGAGAGGCACAAACAATGAAGAAGCTAATATTGGGGACTGCTTTGTGCGCGCTGGCCGGCACCTTGGCCGTGGCCGCTCCGTCCCAGGATCGCGATGAGCATCGCGATCACGGTCACGGCGAGGACCACGACAATGGCAAGCA
>Ga0209526_10000882_pt1 | contig 19716 bp, 10 predicted proteins | sample JacPinW_OM2H0_M1_FD_188566 | JGI IMG/M metagenome (GOLD analysis project Ga0209526, IMG submission 188566) | Forest soil microbial communities from Algoma, Ontario, Canada - Jack Pine, Ontario site 1_JW_OM2H0_M1 (SPAdes) (version 2) | ecosystem: Environmental > Terrestrial > Soil > Boreal... | reverse complement strand
TCGGCCCTTGCGCTTCACTAACCCTTCTCCTCCATCAGGATGGGTAGAGGACTTTCACCTCCTAGCTATCGAAACATGCTCGGCACACAAAAAGAGGGGCCGTGAGACGGCCCCTCTTCGCATGACAATTTGTATGAACGGACAGATTAAAAGTCAAACCGCAACGCGAATTGCAACACGCGTGCATCGGAAGCATTCGTCGTGATCCGGCCAAACGATAAGCTGTTGATATTGGCATTCCCTGGCAGGGAGAATGTCGGATGGTTGAAGGCGTTATAGGCCTCCGCGCGAAACTGCAGCTTGTACTTTTCGCCGAACAGCGGGAAGTATTTTGCAACCGCCAGATCCCAATTGGAGAAGCCGGGTCCGCGCAGGATGTCGCGGTTCCCGACTTCCTGCCCTGTAGGATTCGAAAACGCCGCTTTCGCCGCCAGTGGATCGCGGAACAGCTGAATTGCGCCGCTGCTGTCGGTATGAACGTTGACATCGAGTGCGGAATTGTTGCCATTGAAGATGGCAAGAGCATCCGAGCCAAAGCTGGTGGTAGTCGCACCGGATGTCACTGGGAAGGCAAACCCGGTGTGCCAGGTGACCAAACCCGAGACCTGCCAGCCGCCAATGATCTCATTGGTCCAGCCGGGAACGCCGTGGCCGAACTTCTGTCCCCGCCCAAAGGGAAGATCATAGATGGCGTTGGCATTGATGGAATGGGTGATATCGAATTCGGAATTTCCCCGGCAGGTGCCGAGATTCGTGACGTCGCAGAGAACTGCAATCGCATTAACAAACGGATTTCCATTGTTGTTCGCCACGGCGGAATAATTATCGATGGAGTGAGCGAACGTATAGTTGAAGTCCATCTGTAGGTCGTGGGACAGCCGTTTGCGCAGGCTCAAGAGCATCGAGTTATAGCTTGACCAGCTCTTGTTCGAAAGATAGTAGTTGCTTTGGAATTGAGGCGAGAGCCCAACTCCCGGGGGCAGGAGCGGATTTCGGGCCTGTAGGATGCTGGTCATGACACCGACGAGATTGCCCTGAGCGAGGGCAGTGCCATTATTGGCGTAGATGAGTTGGGTGCAAGAGTTCAGACCGGCTTGTGCTGCAAAATCCGCACAGGACTGGTTGCCGGCGATTACACCTTGGGCCAGCAAGGCCTGTCTGCCTTGATTTTCAAAAAACGGAATCGCCGCAAGCGTAGTTGGATCAGCATGCTTGCGCGCGGACAGCTCGAGCGAAGTGAGCGAGTTAATTAGTCCGGTCTTGGATGCCGGATCGATGAAATTCAACAACTGACCAGAATCTGCGAGGCTGATAAGACGACGTCCAAATCGGCCGAAGTAATCTACCTCCAACTGGAAGCTGCCCGGGAGTTCACGCTGGATGCCGGCCGAATAGGTGAGGGCATACGGCGTTTTGAAATGAGGATCGATACCGTAATTTCCGAATTGACCTTGATTGGAGCCGTTCACGATGAGATTGCCGCTGCTGTCCGTGAACGAATTAGGGATAAAAGGAGCCGTAGAGGGAGGAGGAGGAGCAAGTGCGAACGGCGGAGTGGAGATATTGGTGAATCGCGGGGATGAAGCGAGATATGCCGCAGCCGTGTTTCCGCCGATGGACCCGAAGCTTAGCCCCTGGAACAGAAAGCTGGACTGATCCTGTGCGAAATTGACGGCGCTCAGCGCATTGTGGTCATAGATCATGCCGAATCCGGCTCGAAGGACGGTTTTGTGTTCGCCGAGCACGCTGCCGAGAAGTCCTTCGCGGAAGCTCGGATTCCAGGCTAGCCCGATACGCGGAGAAAAGTTCGTTTTGTCTCCAGCGTAGAAACCGGGCGCGTTGTGATTCCCCTTGCCGCCGAGGACGTATGTCAGCAAGGGAGTAGAAAGATAGCCGGAGACGCCATTGCGGCCATTGGCCACCCTGGTCTTCAGGATGGAAGCGAGATCGGTGCCGCTGGCAATCGCCTCCAAACCATTTGTTTCGTAGGGAACGGAATCATACTGGTAGCGCAATCCGTAGGTGAAGGTGAAATCGCGACGCAATTTCCAGGTGTCCTGGGCGTACGCTTCGTATTCGTAATAGCGGTAATCTCGCCGAGAGCCGGAGAGATTCGGGAGCGCCTTGCCATTCTTAGTGAAGTTATAAACATTGATCTGCTGCGGCTGAATCCCAAGGAACGAAGCGTAATAGGAATCCCATGTCGACGTCACGATTCCGCCCGGATCGATAGCGGGGTCGGACAGAATATTGCTCGGTCGAAGAGATGAGTCGAGGCTCTGGTTGGTTATACCGATGCCGCTATTCACGAATTGAAGGTCGTTGATGAGCTTGGAGCGCGTACGAATGGGCTTCCATAGGCCGCCAAACTGCCAGGTGTGTTTGCCGTGGGTCCAGGAGAAATCATCCCGGAACGTCGGTATGGGATTGATGGCAGCCGTGCCGCTGGGGCGAGCATACGGGCCACTGATCGGCGTTGGGAACAACCAGTTCAATTGGAACACCGATCCCGGCGGATCGAATGGAACGGTCGCCGAAAAATCCGAGCGAGTCTCCCCGTAAACGAATCGATTCACCTTCGTGCTGCTGATGATCCATGTATCTCCCAGCGCCCATGACCTGCCGCGATTGATTCTGGGATTCGTAATCGGGTCGCCGGGAAACTGGATCGAAGGAAGCGTGGAAACGATATCATTCACGTTATTGAAATTGAAGCGGCCAAACAGTTTGTGTTTTGAAGACAAATTAAAGTCCAGCCGCGCGGTATAAGTGTTTTCAATCACCGGATTCGGAGCATTGAATCGGAAAACGCCAGTGTTCAGGCCGTCGCTTCCGGTGACATCATTTGCGGAGGGATACCGAGACTGGAAAAGTTTTTGCAGCCCTGGATTGAAACCTGGCTGAACGGCGGAATCCCCAGGATTTCCCGTGATCGTGCAAGGACCGCTGGCCGTTCCGTGAGAGCAGGGATCAAGCCCGGCAAGTTGCTGAGGGCTGGCGTAGGAGATACAGTTTGGCGCCGACTGAATCGTCGCGCTGGGTCTGCAACCTGGGTTGTCATTCACGTAGGCGATGCCGGACGGCTTGGTCGGATCCAGCGGTTGCAGGGTAATAGGATCGAAGTTCTTCACGTGGTCTAGCGGAACAAAGGCAGTGACTTGCGCCTGACTGGCGTCACGCCGGCCATCGTAATCGAAAAAGAAAAATAACTTATCCTTGAACACCGGACCACCGACGTTCCCTCCGAACTGGTTGCGAATGAGATTTGGCCGCTTAACGCCTGCCGCGTTGTTGAAGAAACTGTTCGCCTCGGTCGCCGTGTTGCGGTGATATTCGCGCGCGGAGCCGTGCCATTCGTTGCTGCCGCTCTTGGTAGTGATAATCGTCTGTGCACCGCTGCCGCGACCATTCTGTGCCAGTGGATTGGCGACTTCCGTGCGGAATTCCTGAATAGCATCCACAGGAAGGGGGGACACCAAAGAGAAAGGCGCTCCAACGCCGAAGTCCGCGGCATCGATACCGTCTACGGTGATGTTGTCTTGATCCGCGCGTGCCCCGGCGACGGAGCCGTCGCGACTTGCCGCGTTGTCGTCGGTTGGTCCCCTGCCTGCCGAAACCACCGCCGGTTGTAACCGCAAGAGGTTGCCAGGATTGTCGCGAAACTGGTTCGGCAGCGTGGCTACCGCGCGCATATCAAAATTGTTCCCGATGGTAACGTCGGTTGTGTCCAGGCTGATGGATCCTTCGGACTTCACTTCTACACTCTGCGTGACCGTGCCCACCTCCAACTGAATGTCTTGCGTACGCGTCGTGGCGACAGGAAGATATAAATTTGCAACCGTGCTGGCCTTGAAGCCATCTCTCGAAATCGTCAGCTCATACCCCGGACCCGGAGCCAGCTGAACGAAACGGTAGTAGCCGGTGCTGTTGGTTTTCGCTTCATAGTTGTTGCCGGTGCGGGTGTTCACGAGCTTCGCCGTAGCGTCGGCAATCGCCCCACCGCTGGAATCCGTGATCGTGCCGGCTAACCCGGCTACTTCCTGTGCATGAGAAAGCGCGGGATATAACAACACGATGAGAAGAGCAGCCACAAGCAGGCGCAAAAATCGAAACACATTCCACCCCCGGATCCGGATCAGGCCCAGATCGTTGGGCTGGGTAGTGGCAAGAGTTTGGCCGGAGTTACAAAGACGCTGGTAAATTGAAGCTGGCCGTTCACTGCTAACAACAGAAAGGCGTTATTCGCGCAAATAGATTCAAGATGCCGGTTATCTTTGCACGCTCGAAAGAATGAAATATGGAATACGGAATCCTGCATAAAAAGCCGGTCATTCCTCCAAAGATCGGGAGGAAGCTTTACCTTTTTTGGATGACCAGATATCCGCAAATCGAAATTCCTGTTTCTGTAAACGGAAATCGAAATGATCCCAGGCATGGCGGCGGGGCCGATTTAATACGGTGATATGGCGCCAGGTGCAATATTCCCTGGCGCAAGCAAGGGGATCCGCACAAGTTAATCAACTCTTCCGTCTGCCTCGCTATGCCTGCCGGGCAGCAAGTTATGCAAGTCATCGATTTTCCAGGGGAATTAGCTTTTGCCTCAAGTCCTGAATTTTCGTTTTCCGCCCTGCGCTCTAATCCCACTGCGAAGAGCAAGCGCAAGGCGAAAAAGAGGATGAAAAGAAGAAAAGAGGCAAGTAAAAAAACGTATTGACTTTCGCTTTTTGTTCGCCTACAGTGCGAGGCGGTAGAGGAAACGGGAAACGGGTGGCTTCGACTCCATTGCCTTCGGGCTCTCCCGAGCCGGACGCCACCCGTTAAAAATAGCAGAGTCCGCTTCCCTGCCAGGAGCAGCCATGAATGCGTGTGTCGAAAACGTCTCCTGTCAAGTTCCAACCGCCAAATCAGTAGCGCAGGGCGTGTCCGTGAGCGCTGCGGATTTTTCTCATGAACATGAAGAACAGGAAAAGGGAGCCGCCGCACCGGAAAAGCGCTCGTGGCTTCCGGCTGGTTGGCTAGGCGCGGGCAACGCCCGCACGGAGAAAACCCGGCACATCGTGCATGTAGATGTAGGCGCCTTTTTTGCCTCGGTCGAACAAGTACTGAATCCCAAGCTGCGCGGAAAGCCGGTATTGGTGGGCCGCGGCGTAGTGGCTTCGGCCAGTTACGAAGCAAAATTCCGCGGTGTGAAAAAGGCAATGAGCTTTCAAGATGCACTGCGAATCTGCCCGAAAGCGATCGTGGTCCCGGGGCAATACGAGCATTATGCGGATTTCGCGGAGCGCGTGCGGCGAATTCTGGAAACCTATACGCCGGCGGTAGAAACCGCGTCGCTGGACGATTTCTACCTGGACTTCGCGGGCACGGAGCGGCTGTATCCAAATTTTGAAGAAACGCTGCGCCGCCTGCAGGAAGAAATCCTGGGCAGGACAGGCCTGAGCGTCTCCATTGGTGCGGCACGCACAAAAGTAGTGGCATTCATTGCTTCGCGCCTGGAACGCCCACGAGGATTTCGCATCGTGCAACCGGGAGCAGAGGAAGATTTTCTGGCGCCGCTGCCGGTCGAGAAACTCCATAGCATCGGTGATACCTACGCAGGAAGGCTGGCGGAGCGCGGAGTCATCACCATCGGGCAATTGCGAATGATTCCAAAGCCGGTGCTGGTTGCGGCCTTTGGCGAAGCAATCGGTAAGCAAATCTGGAAACGCTCGCGCGGGGTGGATGGGCGAGAGGTGCTGCCGTCAATGCCAAAATCCGTTTCGCGCGAAACAACCATCGAGGGCGGCACAATCGACACGGAATTCCTCGGCGGCCTGCTGGAATACTTAAGCGAGCGCATCGGCCGCACACTGCGCGAATATGGCAAGCAAGCACGAACAATAGGCTTGAGCCTCCGCTATGTGGATCACTATTCAGCCGACCAAACCATCCGCCTGCTGCGCCCAACAAATGACGAGCGGGAACTGCTCGCAGCAAGCAAGGATTTGTTCGCCGAACTGTTCGCACGCCGCGTTGCGATCCGCCACGTGGGCGTGAATGTAACGAACCTGGACGCAGGCCGCCGCCAGAATGAGCGAGTCGACCAGGATGCAAACCGCTGCGGGTATCTAAACCGCCAGGTAGACCGCGTCCGCTATGGCTGGACCTCCGTCTTTTACGCTCAAAGGCTTGGAGCTGCGAGAACACTACGCAACAAAGAAATACGGAATGGCCCTCTCCACCCCACCCCTGTCGCTATAAATTAAAGTTTGCCGCGTGGAAAGTGCGAATTCCCTCTTGAATCCGCGGCACCGCAAAGAGCTGCGCACCCCGGCGGAGGTGGCGCACCGGACACCTCCACCGGGCTAAGTATTGCGAGGAATGCCGAGGAGACGCATACTTTGCCAATGAACGGGTTTCGAAAGTGGCGGCTAGGTATGGCCGTAGGTTGTGCGCTGGCGATGACACTGCTCGCAGCATGTGTGCGTGCCGATGAAATTCGCCTGAAGGACGGAAAGAAGCTGTACGGCGTGATCGTCGCGTACGAAGACAACATGTTCAAAGTCAAAACAGATTTTGGATATGTGCTAGTCGAAAAGGACAAGATCGCCCAGATCATCCCGAACTCGCCGGCCGACGCAAAGGGAGCGAAATCGAACCCGCAGCCCGTGACAAAACCCGCGATCGAAAGCCAGCCGCGACCCGAACCGGCGGCCGCAAGCGCAAGCGAAGCTACGGCAGCCGTCCCAACAAGACGAGAACGAGCCGCAATTGTAGCCAACCCAAACGCGCGTCCTGAAATTCCGCTCTCCAACACAAAAGCGAGCGACGCGAAAGCGCCCGCGATCAAACCCGCGTCCAATATGATAAAAGCATCTCTAAACACCGCGGGAACCCCGCCTCCTCCGCCGAAAGAAGAGCCGCCTGCAAACCAGGACGAAATTCAGGGTAACCTGTACATCAATCACGTCAACGGATTCCGGATGTACAAAGCGCCAAGCTGGCGACTAATCGAAGATGCCGGACAAGCGCTGCCAAACGCGATTGTGGCGATGGGCACAGCGAATGAGTCCACCCTGCTGGTAGTCGGGCGGGAAAAGACAAAAGGAACACTGGAAACAACGGCGTCGGCTGTCGAGAAGCGTATGCGCGATGTTTATGAAAATTATCGCCTGATCTCCCAGCGAAAGACGGTGGTTGGCGGCCAACAGGCAATCGAATATCGCTACAACGGCCTCGCCGACGGTCACGATTGGTCCGGCACGCTCGTGGTCGTCACACGCGGCGTCGATATATTCACCGTACTCGGAATGACCTACGCGGATACAGATCTCATTCAGATCCAGGAAAACGTAATCGCCCGCGCAATCGCCAGCGTAGATTTCAGCGTTAAGTAAATCTCAAGCGACAGTTACTTCGATGGTGTGGTACCCAGTGGCGCCGTCCGGCCATTCCCCTCTATCCGTAGAGGATTGCAGTTTTCCGTGGCCGTCATAAGCCCGAGCTTTGAGCGTGTATTTCCCCTTCGCCGGAGTCTTCCAAACATATTTCCAGAAAGCCCACACCTGGGATGGGTGCGGGTTGCTGAATATCTCCACCTGTTCCCAATGGCCGCCGCCGTCGGTAGAGAATTCAACTTTGGAAACTCCGGAAATATCACCGAGGGCATATCCGGTGACGACAAAAGTTGCGCCGCTGATCCTGGCCAGATTGTGTGGGTCGTCAATAATCCCAGCCGTCTGGCGGGTTCCTGTGTTGGACCAGCCCTGCCATTCCCAGAAACCCAGATATTCTTTGTTCACGAATTCGATGCGCGTCAGCCACTTGGGCATCTTCATCCCGTACCGTCCGGGCATCAGCACGCGAAGCGGAAAGCCATGCTGTCGGGTCAGCCGCTCCCCGTTCATTTCATAAGCAAGAAAATTAGCAGGGTCGGCTAGACGTTCGACAGGATGCCCAGTGGTGTAGCCTTCCGCGGCGTAGAAAACAGCGTACTTGGCCTCCCGAAGGACGCCCGCACGCTCGAGGATGGGCTGGAGCGCGGTGCCTTTCCAATTGGCGTTGCCGATAAATCGTCCGCCGACAGAGTTGGAAATGCATTCGAGTGTAAGAATCGTTTCATACCCAGGCAGAGCCTTAATTTCCTCATACGTAAAGCGCAGCGGATTCTTCACCAGGCCGTTGATGTTCAGCGACCAGGTATTCTCATCCACATGGGGCTCGCCATGTGACGAAGTGAGATAAAAATCTTCGGTCGGCGTGATGGCACGCAAAGCCGCCTGTGGTCCAGCATTCACGTAGGCCCGAATATTCGCATCGCCAACGTTCGTGCCCCGCATCAAGTAACGGTAAATAACGCCGGGAATCAACAGGCCAAAACCAAGCCCTCCCGCAACGGAAATGAAGTGGCGGCGCTCCATAATTGTTCAAATGTAAGGAACGGAGGGGAAAAACACAAACCTCAGGTTATCACCACTGCGCCTCTAAGCAGCTTCAGCAAGATCAATGCTCGGCTTCGCCGTCGTGCCCTTTGCGGCTTTCGCGAATCATGCCAACAAGAGCCTGCACGGAGCGCGGCAAACTTCGGTCGCGGCGATAAACCAGGGCGAGCTCCCGCCATAGATCCACGCCTTCAACATTCAAAAGCTTCACTTCTCCGGTCTTCACCTGGTCGCGTGCAAAACTCTCGCTGATTATAGACACGCCAACGTCGGCAGCCACGAACGTCTTGATCATCCCGATGCTGGGGAGTTCCATGGCAATACGAAGTCGCGAGCGGTACGGACGAAAAATCTTGTCCAGCACCTGCCGCGTGTACCCGGTCTTGGGGAAAATCAGTGGAGTGCCGGCCAGTTCCTCCAGGGTCACGTGGGTACGGTGCGCCAAAGGATTCTTTGAGCTGACCATAAAACGCAGGCGGTCGCGGTTGATCACATGTATTTTGAGGTTCGGCGATTTAAGCGGCAGCGTCACGATGCCGAGATCCAGCGATCCATCTTCCAGCCGCTGCAGAATCTTGTGGCTGAAATTGCGATAGATGCTGATGTGCACAAGCGGATAACGGCGCTGGAATTCCGCGAGAATGTCCGGAAGCAAATAAAGACACGTTGCTTCGTTCGCTCCGAAGGCCACGGGGCCCTGAACGACATTGCCGCGGTCGGCAACAATCTGCATCGATTCATCGCGCAAGCGAAGCAGTCGCTCAGCGTATTCGAACAGAACGACGCCTGCAGGAGTCAGCTCCACAGATTTCGCGGAGCGGTCCAGCAGCTTGGCCTTGTAGGCTTGCTCAAGCTGGCGAATCTGCGCGCTAACCGCAGACTGCGAGCGGAATACTTTCTGGCCAGCCTTGGAAAAGCTCTTCAGCTTGGCAACCTGAACGAACGTGGTTAACTGATCGAAATCCATAGCCCTCACTCTCGGACAAGATTATATCGAAGTTGTGGATAGAAATTAGTGGAGTTCGCCCCGCGGCGTCAAGCATATTGAGAACTTGCGCTGAGCGAGGACGGGGGGAGTTCCAGCGGCAAAGCCGGAATGAGTTCCTGCAAGTGCGGCGCGACACTCTGCCAAGCCGATTCGATCGTCCCCTGAAAATGAAGAGGTTGCACGCGCACAAACGGCAGCCGTCGTTGGCTCGATAACAGCCGCGAAGCCCGGGGACTAGCGGTCAGTGCGCAGTGCGTGTGCAATAACCGCCGCAATTGCGATTCTTCCTCGTCCTCAAGGTCGTGCGGTTGTACAAATTCCAAATTCAAAACTTGATCCGCTTCGCTCCGCAGGATATACGCTAACCCACCGGTCATGCCCGAGCCGAAGTTAAGCCCCACTCGGCCAAGAATCGTAACGATGCCTCCGGTCATGTACTCGCAACCATGCTGGCCGACACCTTCGACGACCGCGACGGCACCGCTGTTACGAACCGCGAAGCGTTCGCCGGCCTGTCCTGCGACATACAGCTGACCCGAAGTTGCGCCATACAAAACAGTGTTGCCCACAAGAACGTCGCCGCGTTTCGCCGCGTTGTGCCCCGCGCTGATCACCACGGTCCCACCGGAAAGGCCTTTGCCAACATAGTCGTTTGCTTCGCCAGAAAGCCTGAGCGAAAGACCGGAACTCAAGAACGCCCCGAAGCTCTGGCCGGCGGTGCCAGAAAATTCGCGGTCGGAGGCCGCAGGCTCACTGCCGCGAATCTTCGCCCGAATGCGATCTCCGCTCCAATGTGTGCCAATACTACGATGGGAGTTCTGAATTTCCAAGGAAGCCAGCCCATTCTGATGAGCGGATTCCAGAAACAGTTCGCTCGGTGTCGGAGCTTGATCGATTGCTACCACCTGTTGCTGCATCGGTCGCGTTTTCGTCGGAGCGAGAAGCTGCAAACCCTCGGATGAGGCGCGCAATTCCAGGAACTGCGCGGCACCACGAAGCTCTTTCAAGCTGCGAACGCCGAGTTCCGCAAGCGCATTGCGAACATCATCCGCCAACGCCTGGAAGTATGAAATCACCATTTCCGGGTTACCTTTGAAGCGGGTGCGAAGCGTTTCATCTTGAGTCGCGATGCCAACGGGGCAAGTATTGAGGTGACACTGGCGCGCCATGATGCAACCGATAGCCACCAGTGCAGCCGTGCCGAAACCAAATTCGTCCGCGCCAAGAATCGCGCCAATCAAAATATCCTTCGCAAAACGCATTCCACCGTCTACGCGCAAAGAAACCCGCGAGCGTAACCCCGCGCGCAACAGAATTTCGTGGGTATCCCGAAGTCCGATTTCCCAGGGAAGACCCACGTTCTTGATGGACGTAAGCGGCGATGACCCCGTTCCGCCGTTGTGCCCGCTGATGGTGATGACATTCGCGCCGGCCTTGGCCACACCCGCGGCGATCACGCCAATACCCGTGCCGGACACAAGCTTCACCCCGATACGCGCGCTGGGATTCACCGCCCGCAAATCGTGAATAAGCTGCGCCAAATCTTCAATGCTGTAAATATCGTGATGTGGCGGCGGCGAAATCAGCGGCGTCCCCGGCGTGGCGTGGCGAATGCGCGCGATATATTCCGTCACCTTCCGCGCGGGCAACTGGCCACCTTCTCCGGGCTTGGATCCTTGCGCCATTTTGATCTCGAGTTCATCAGCACGAACCAAATACTCTGCGGTAACCCCAAAGCGAGCAGAAGCCACCTGCTTGACCTTGTTCCTCGCCTCCGGAAATGGATAGAGGTCCGGGTCCTCGCCGCCTTCACCGGTATTGCTGCGGCCGCCGATGCGGTTCATCGCGATGGAAAGAGTCTTGTGCGCTTCGGGGCTCAGCGAACCGAGAGACATTGCCTGGGTGCTGAATCTTCGCAGAATGCATTCGGCGGGTTCGATCTCCTCTAACGGAAGCGACTGCCCGCTCGTCAGACCGAGAAGGTCCCGAAGAAATGTTGCGCCGGAATTGGCGGCCAGTTGCCTAAGTGCATTCGCGCTCCCAGGCTTCGAATTCCTAATCTCGGCGTGCATTAGTCGCACAAAGTCCGGCGAATTGGCGTGTAATTCCGCGCCCTTACGAAAACGGTAAAATCCGCGATCGACCAGATCCATGCCAGTTTCGCCGTAAGCCCTGGCATGCATCTGCAAATAGTCCTGGAGCAACGAATCCAAAGTCTTCGTGCCGGCATAGAATGCGGCGTCTTCAAAAAACTCGCGGCCGATCTTGTCTTCAAGGCCTAACAAGTCAAATAAATGGCTGTTTCGATAACTCGCTAAAGTGGAAATGCCCATGCGCGCGAGAACTTTTAGCAGCCCAGCCTGTATCGCCTTGCGAACTTTGTTGAACGAGCCTGCTTCTTCGGTTTCCGCAAACTCTTCCGCAAGATACGGCACGACCGCGCTCGCTCCCGCGGCCAAAAGCATTGCCACATGATGAGTATCGAAAACCTGTGCGGTTTCGACGATAACCGGCACGTCTGTCCATCCCTGCTCAACAGCCTGTTTCCATGCGCGGGCAACGGCAAGTAGCGCCGGAAGCGCGGCGCGCTCCGCTCCGATGCTCCGATCCGAAAGGAGGAGGAGCCCCGGGCGCTCACCGTCACTCAGAGGGGTAGAAAAGCACTGAGTCAAACAACGGCGGGCGCCCAAGACTCCCTGTTTGGCAGGAAACGTAAAATCGATGCGCTGAACATTTCGCTCCGTCGAGAGAAGTGCGTCTAATTCCGCGCTGCTTAGAAGCGGGCCGGGCAAGCAGATTCCGGCGTTCAGATGAACGTCCAAAGACATCACGTGCGATTCACGCAGTGGATCGATCGGGGGATTCGTCACCTGCGCGAAACGTTGGCGGCAATAATCCCACAACGAACGCGGTTGCATTGACATGAACGCCAACGGAGCGTCATCGCCCATGCTCCAATCGGCTTCTTTGCCGGCAAGCAGCGGGCGAAACAGGATCTTGTATTGGTCGTCCGACCAGCCGCTCGCGCCCGCAACGCGTTTCGGATCTTCGACCGAAACTCTGCGAAATTCGCGGCTAATTTCTAGTTCGCGAACCGGAGGTAGCTCCGCCCGAGGCCTTTCCGTAGCGACGTTCTTCAGAATTTCGCGCCAGCGTAGCAAAAGCCCCTTCTCGGGAATGGCGATCAGCATCTCTCCTGGACCAAGCCGTTGCCGTTCGGCCACGCGCGATTCTTCCAAATCCACCAAACCCGTTTCCGAGCCCGCAATCACCAGCCCATCGTGCGTGACGGTATAGCGCATGGGACGGAGTCCGTTGCGGTCGAGCTTGGCTCCGACAGAGACGCCGTCGCTGAAGACGAGTGCTGCGGGGCCGTCCCATGCTTCGCTCTCGGAAGAGAGAGATTGCAGTGTCGCGCGAACATCCGCGGACAGAAATGGGTCTTGCGCAAACGCGGGCGGAACCAAAGAAAGCATCGCGGATTCGATGGTTTTTTCTTCCAGCAGTTTCCATTCCAGCGCATTATCGAAGCTCGCGGAATCGCTCACATTTTCCTCGAGCAAATGAAACCACGGGCCGACGCCAAGATTTTTCCGGATCGCACGCTCTCGCGCGCGCAGCCACCGCCGGTTGCTGATGATGGTGTTGATTTCCCCGTTGTGCGCAACGTAGCGAAACGGCTGCGCCAATTGCCACGACGGCTGCGTGTTAGTGGAATACCGCTGGTGAAAGACCGCGAAATTCACCGTGAATCCGGGATCGCGGAGATCGTCGTAGAACTGCGGGAACTGCCAGGGGGTCAAAAGTCCCTTGTAAACCACGGTCCGCGAAGAAAGCGAGCAAATGTATGATTGTTCCGGCAAAAGCGATTCGGCGCGCTTGCGAAGAAAAGAAAGATCGCGCTCAAATCTTCGAGCCGTGAGATTGGTGGCAATTTTGGAAACAGCCGGTGACACAAAAAATTGCCAAATTTCCGGCATGCTCTCAAACGCGCGTTGGCCCAAACAATTGGGATTCACCGGCACCTTCCGCCAGCCCACGAATTGGAGTTTTGCGATTTGAATCGCCTTTTCAATGGCAGCTCGCGCTGTTTCTGCCTGCACCGCATGCGCGAAGAGCATCCCAACGGCAAAACGTTCGGGGGGGGAGATCTGGGCCTCGGCAGCGCGTTGCCGAAAGAATTCCACCGGCAGGGAGGTCAGCAATCCGGCGCCGTCGCCGCTTGCCCCATCGGCGTCCACTCCGCCGCGGTGCGACAGCCTTTCCAGCGCCTGCAATGCGTACTTCAGAATTTCCTTTGTCGGAGGGCCACTGAGGCGCGCAACAAATCCAGTCCCGCAGGCGTCATGATCGGGGTGTCCCCAATTGGGATGGCGCGGGCCGGATTGGCTAGCGGGGCGACTACACATATCAGTTTAATAGTCGTCATGCCAACGAATGTACAATGCACAATTTTTATGGAATGTATCAATTTTCCGAAAGCTCCAACAGCGCACCGGGGCCTAGAATTTGGTCGCTTCGCTGAAGTGAAAATTGCCGATTTTCATAGGCGGAACGACCATTTCGAAGGCTTCCTCGCCCGAGGATCGCCGGGTCTCGCCCAGGAGTTCAACATTCTTTAACATTTCTAGAACAGATTGATTGAATCGAAAATTTCGAACGCTGCCAGTCACTTCCCCACGTTCTACAAGGAATAGCCCGTCCCGGGTCATCCCGGTCATAATCTTCTCGTACGGCTCTACCTCCCGGATATACCACAGCCGGGTCACCAGCAACCCCCGATCGGTCGAGGCGATCATCTCCTCTATCGAAGAAGTTCCGCCCTCGACCACCAGGTTCATTGGCGCTTCGCCGTACTCGTTGGGCAGCGCGAACCCATGTCCGGTTGGCTTGGTGCCCGCTACTTTGGCAGAGCGGCGCGAGTACACCAGATTGCGGAGTACCCCTTTATCGACCAGCGAAACACGCTGCCGCGGACCTCCTTCGCCGTCGAAAGGCGCGCCGAGCTGGCCGGGATGATAGGCATCATCGCGGATGCTGATGTTTTTCCCGAACACTCTCTTGCCCATTCGCCCGGCGAAGCAGGAACGCTTGTCTTCGACAGCGGTGGCCGCAAAATCGTAGAAAAGAAACCCGACCAGATCCAGTACCGCGGCCGGTTCCAGTATCACACTGTAATGTCCGGCTGGGAGCTCCACTGGATTTTGCGCTCGAATTGCTTTATCGCTAGCAATCCGCGCGAGTTTCTGCGGATCGAAATTGCGCACGTCCGCATCGTTGGCTTTGGCCCAACTAGCCGCGGAACCTTGCTGAAAAGTTACGGAAAATTCGGCTTGCGTCTGACGGTAACCGGCAAGAAGCCCACGTGAATTGGCCAGCAAAGAATGCGCCTGGCCGGATTCGAAAATCCCGGCGGAGACTTGCCCGCGCTTGTCGGCCAGGTCGCAGACGCGCTTCACGGCGCGCGCACGATCTTCGGCCGAGAGCGACGCGGTAACGGGAATATACCGATTCACGCGGCGATATTTTTGACTGCTAAGCATGGGAAGAAGCTGAGGATCTTTGGGTTGGCTCGCGGCAAGAGAGCGCGAATCTTCCAGTGCGGCGCACAACGAATCTTCATCCACCCGATTGGTGGTAACACGCGCGGTTCGACCATCCGCGACCGTACGCACCGAAACGGTAATTCCCTGCTCCGCCACGTGTTGGTGGATCGCATTTCCGGCAAAGCGTGTGAGCGCGCTGACGATTTCCTCGACGTGCACTTCTGTTTCGGGAATACGCCGGGATTTTGCAAGACGTAGGACTCTGTCCGCAATGGCACGCAGTTCCCGCTCGCTACGAACCTGCGGCCCGGCGGACGGGCCGCGAGAAGTCACATTCTTTTGGCGCAAATTTTCGATTGTCCGTTTTGTTTTCGCCGGGCTCATTCGTCTGAAAAGGCCGCTCCAAATTTTATGTTACGAAATCGAGCGGGCGATGTGCCGTGCCCAGTGCCCATGGTCTGCATCGGCTGCCCTTTGCCGCAATTCGGCGTGCCCCACAGCGTCCAGTGCTTCGCGTCGCAGATCGCATCACAGGAATTCCAGAATTCCGTGGTGATGCCGCTGTAGCTGGGATTTTTCAGCATCCGCACGATCTTGCCGCCCTTAATCTCCCACGCGATCTCGGTGGAGAACTGAAATTGGTAACGGCGATCGTCAATCGACCAGGAACGGTTGGTGTCCATCAAGATGCCGTCTTGGGTGTCTGCGATGAGATTGTCGAAATTCCATTCTCCGGGCAACAGACTCACGTTGGTCATGCGGATCATCGGCAAGCGGTTCCAGCTTTCCGTCCTCATGGTGCCCCCGGAGCGATTCAGGCCGACAAGATGCGCAGTCTCCCTGCTCGAGAGATAGCCGCGAAATTCTCCGTTCTTGATAATGTCCGTGCACTGCGCGGGAACGCCTTCGTCGTCGTAGGCAAACGTCCCAAGGCTCGGGCCATGCACAATGCGCGCATCGGCCACCACGTTCACGATTGGCGATCCGTACCACAGCACATTGAGTTTATCCAGCGTGAGAAAGCTGGTGCCAGCGAAGTTGGCTTCCTGGCCCAACACGCGATCAAGTTCGATCGGATGGCCCACCGATTCGTGAATCTGCAAACCAAGCTGGCTGCCGCCAAGAATCAGCGTGCCTGTTTTCTGAGGGCATGCCGCGGCAGAGTGCAGCGCGACAACCTCTTCGGCCACCCGCGGTGCATTACCAAGCAGATCCAGCGATTCGATGAGCTCGTAACCTGCGAGCATATACTGTCCACCAAAACTGTTCGGATAAGAGCGCTTCTGTATAGCATCATCCCGAAAAGAGGTCGCGCCGATTCCGCAACCCGAGATCACCCGCCGCTGGTGAATCTTTGAGCCTTCCGTCGAAGCGAACCAACTATCGACCTTGCGAAACTGCATGTCGGTTTCGCTGAGCGTGACGCCCTTGACCTTGCGCATACACTCATCCACAGCGAGCAACAACGCAATCTGCGATTCCACCGGAATTTCGAACGGATCCTTCCGGCACGGCCCCTGCCAGCTATCCACATAGCTGCCTTCCGGAGCAAGTCTTACATTTTCTTTTTTGGCCAGCGCGGAAGCCTTCCCGATGGCGACGGCTTGCGCAGCGCAAGCAGCGACGCCCTCGCGTGTAAGCAGATCGGTAGACGCAAATCCCCACGCGCCATGCACCACCACACGGATACCGAGGCCGATGGATTCACTCTGGCCCAAAGTGCCGACTTTACCGTTTTTTGTGGTGAGATCACGCTGCCGAAGATGCATCACCCGCACATCCGCGTACGTTGCGCCGCGAAGCCGCGCCACATCCAGAGAATGACCGCAATAGTCCCACATGCATTCACCAATAAAAGCGCAGCAAAACAGCGGGGCACGAAGGATCGTGCCCCGGAAGAATTATCGCATTGTTCGCGGTCTGCGGTCCGGCTTACGTGCCTTCATTCCAAGAAGCCAAATAATGCTCCTGCTCTGCGGTGAGCTTGTCCAAACGATGCCCCATGGATTCCAGCTTCAGCCTGGCGATTTCGCGATCGATATTCTCGGGCACGACGTACACCTCCGGCTTCAGGTCCTCGTGGTGCTTCGCTAGATATTCAGCGGAAAGGGCCTGATTAGCGAAACTCATATCCATCACCGAAGCGGGATGCCCTTCCGCGGCGGCCAGATTCACCAACCGGCCTTCGGCGATAAGATAAATCTTGCGGCCGTCCTTCATCTGGAATTCATCTACCAACGGGCGAACTTCTTTCTTGCCCGTGGAGAGCGATTCGAGCGCGGGAATTTCGATTTCCACGTTGAAGTGACCGGAGTTGCAAACGATAACTCCGCTCTTCATCACCTCGAAATGCTCGCGGCGAATCACGTTTTTGTTCCCGGTAACAGTAATAAAAATGTCGCCTTCCTTCGCGGCATCAGCCATGGGCATCACGCGAAATCCATCCATCACCGCTTCGATTCCCTTCACGGGATCGATTTCCGTAACGATCACATCGGCGCCCAAACCCTTCGCGCGCATCGCAGCCCCGCGGCCGCACCAGCCGTAGCCGGCGATGACCAGTTTCAACCCGGCGATTAGCACATTGGTCGCGCGGATAACCCCGTCAAGCGTTGACTGTCCCGTGCCGTACCGATTGTCAAAGAAATGCTTGGTCATCGCATCATTCACCGCGATGATCGGATACTTCAGTGTGCCATCCTTAGCCATTGCGCGAAGGCGAATCACGCCTGTCGTGGTTTCTTCCGTGCCGGCAATCACGTGCGGCACAAGATCCGGCCGCTTGGTCAGCAGCATGGTCACCAGGTCGCAGCCATCGTCCATCGTGAATTGCGGCTTGTGATCCAGCGCAGCCTTCAAATGCTCGTAATACGTATCGTTGTCTTCGCCCTTGATCGCATAAGTTGGAATGCTGAAATCGCGATTCAGCGAAGAAGCCACTTCATCCTGCGTCGAAAGCGGGTTCGACGCGCACAAAACGATGTCTGCGCCGCCATCCCGCAAAGCAATCATCAGGTTCGCGGTTTCGCTGGTCACATGCAAACAAGCCGAAACGCGAATGCCCTTCAACGGCTGTTCCTTGATGAATCGCTTGCGGATGTGCTGCAGCACCGGCATCTGCTGTGCTGCCCATTCGATCTTTCGCTTGCCGGCGTCGGCAAGACCAATGTCCTTCACATCACCCTTCTTCAGTTCTACTGTGGCCATTCGTGCACTCCTGGAGATTTAGATTCGGATCATTCGGACGTTCAATTCTCTTCGTCAGGTTTCCACCGCGGGCGGGACTGACCAGCGGCAATTAGAAAATCACAATAAGAAAAAGGGCCAAGCCTTGAGCCTATCTGCGCGCAACGGCTTCCGCCGGAAGGCCAGCGCTCGCGGCCTTGCGCAATGCATCCACACGATCCGTGCGCTCCCAGGTAAAGCCCGCGCCGGTGCGGCCGAAGTGACCATAAGCAGCAGTGGCCTTATACACAGGCTTGCGCAGATCCAGCGCTTCGATAATCCCCTTCGGCGTCAAAGAAAAATTCTCGCGAACAATCTCCGTGATTCTTTCTTCAGGAATGGTCGCGGTGCCAAACGTGTCCACCATAACCGAAACCGGCTCGGCAACACCGATGGCGTACGCCAATTGAACTTCCACCCGCCCCGCGAGGCCAGCCGCAACAATGTTCTTCGCAATGTAACGCGCCATGTAGCACGCAGATCGGTCCACTTTCGAAGGATCCTTGCCGGAGAACGCGCCTCCGCCGTGTCGGCTATAGCCACCGTAGGAGTCCACAATAATCTTGCGGCCAGTCAGGCCCGCATCGCCCATCGGCCCGCCAATCACGAAACGTCCCGTGGGGTTGATGTGATATTTCGTCTTCGCGTCCAGCATATGAGCCGGAACGATCGGTTTGATCACGTGCTCCATGATCGCCTGGCGCAGATCTTCGTTCGGCACGGTGTCGCTGTGCTGTGTGGAAATCACCACGCAATCCACGCGGAAAGGCTTTCCGTCGCGGTATTCGACAGTCACCTGGGATTTGCCATCGGGCCGCAGAAATTCCACTTTCTTGCTCTTGCGGACTTCTGAAAGTCGCTGCGTAAGACGGTGCGCGAGTTGGATGGGCATGGGCATCAGTTCTTCCGTCTCATCGCACGCGAACCCAAACATCAGCCCTTGGTCGCCCGCACCGCCTGTATCTACGCCCATGGCGATATCCGGAGACTGCCTCTTAATCGTGCACATCACCGCACAGGTCGTGGAATCAAAACCGAAAAGAGCGTCGTCGTAACCGACCTCTTCCACCGTCTTGCGAATCAGTTCGTCATAGTCGATGACCGCTGTGGTGGTGATTTCTCCGGCCACCACAACCAGGCCGGTGGTTACCAAGGTTTCGCAAGCCACTCGGCCCTTTGGGTCCTGACGCATCACTTCATCCAGTACCGCGTCGGAAATTTGGTCCGCTATTTTGTCCGGATGGCCTTCGGTCACGGACTCGGATGTAAACAGGAAATTCCTCTTCGATTCGTTCAAAACGTGTCTCCTATGCGCTCTCAATATTGTTCGGGGTGGCGTGGGACACACACCCTGAAGCTCTGCTTAGTTGGACGGCAGACTAGGACTCTAAAAGGCTATCACCGCGCAGCCTGGGAATCAACGCGCTGATTTTGCGAGTGTCAAGCCTCGTTAGAAATGTCCCCTTCCTTACCTCATTAGAAGTGTCCCTTTTTTTGATTTGCTGTTGTCGTTGTGGTGTCCTCCGGAGCAAAGCCC
>Ga0209526_10000881_pt1 | contig 19724 bp, 17 predicted proteins | sample JacPinW_OM2H0_M1_FD_188566 | JGI IMG/M metagenome (GOLD analysis project Ga0209526, IMG submission 188566) | Forest soil microbial communities from Algoma, Ontario, Canada - Jack Pine, Ontario site 1_JW_OM2H0_M1 (SPAdes) (version 2) | ecosystem: Environmental > Terrestrial > Soil > Boreal... | reverse complement strand
CCTTGGACACGCGACTTTGTCGATGATCTGAGCCAAGCCTATTACAAGCAGTTTCACGGACAGATTCAGGTCAACTCTGCGGTTCGGACGGTAAAGATTCAAAAGAAACTCCGCCGCCACAATCGCAATGCGGCGCCTGCGGAAGGTGAGATTGCTTCTTCCCATTTGGCCGGCGTCACCATCGACATCCAGCGCCGGGGACTTAGTCGAAAACAAATCATGTGGGTGCAAAACTACATGCTTCCGCTGAAGGAACAGGGCCTGATTGAGCCGGAAGAAGAACGTCACCAATGGGTCTTCCACGTGATGGTCTCCGACCGCTACACCGACTGGCGCGAGTCGAAGATGCTGGCCGGCGAGCAGCCAAACCAAGAAGAGTCCGAGGCCGAAGAACTCCCTCTCTTGCAACCGTAGTTAGTATCTGCAAGCATACTCATCCCCGGAGTTGAAGGGCCTGCGGTTTTATTCGAAGTAAACTCTTATTTCCCCCGTCACCTCTCAACCGTATAGAATCCTTGCCTTGCGTCTCCTGATAAGCCCTATGAACGCCTTCTGGTCTTCATTCCTCTTCCTGGTGCTTTCTGCGTCGCTTGCCTTCACCCAAACCGTCAGCGCTCGCGCCATCCATGACTCCGCCATCATTGTGGATACGCATGCCGACACGCCGCAGCGCTTTCTTTACGAGAATTTTGATATCGGCACCACCGATCCCACAGACATCGGCCATATCAGCCTCGACAAGGCACGTGCGGGCAATCTGGGCGCAGAATTTTTTTCCATCTGGGCCGATCCCGGAACCACCAGCGGGAATTTCGCTAAGTCCACCTTCGACATGATCGATTCGGTGTACCAACAGGCTGCGCGCCATCCCGACCGCATGACAATGGCCTTTTCGGTCGACGATATCGAGCGCGTGCACAAGCAGAAGAAGCTGGCCGCCTTGATGGGAATCGAGGGCGGCCACTCTATCGAGAACGACATCCACCTCCTGCGTGACTTCTACCGGCTAGGAGTTCGCTACATGACCCTGAGCTGGTCGAATACCAATGAGTGGGCCGACTCTTCGGGCGATATCAATGATCCCAAAATCGAGCACCATAACGGCCTCACCAATTTCGGCAAGCAAATCGTGCTCGAGATGAACCGCTTGGGCATGATGGTGGATATTTCCCACGTTGCCGACAAGACTTTTTTCGACGCGATCGCCACCACCAAGGCTCCGGTGATTGCCTCACATTCCTCCGCGCGGGCCCTGACCAACCATCCCCGCAACATGACGGATGATATGCTGCGCGCCCTGGCGAAGAATGGCGGCGTCGTGCAGGCGAATTTCTACAATGCCTTCGTTGACGAAAACTACCGCAAGGCTGCCGAGGCTCAAAAGAAGGATCGTGATGCCGCGGTGGATGGCTTCCTGGCGCCACGTAAAGCTGCCGGCCAGCCTGTTACCTACATCGATGTGGACCGCATCGAGCGGGAATGGGCTGCCAAGCTACCGCGACCGCCGCTTAAGTCTCTCATCGATCACATCGACCACATCGCCAAGGTCGCTGGAGTTGATCACGTTGGTTTAGGTTCGGACTTCGACGGCGTCAGCGGCGCTACCCCCGAAGGCATTGACTCCGCCGCCGACCTGCCCAAGATTACCCAGGCACTGCTCGACCGAGGCTACAGCGCACAAGATATTCACAGAATTCTGGGTGGGAATCTGCTGCGGGTTTTTCGCGATGTGGAACGGGTGAGCCGTGAAATGAAGACCGAGAGCTTGCGGACATCAGCCGGTCAATAGCTTTTTCGGACTCGGTTTTTCAGGACTCTAGAGTAAAATCGTATTTCGCAGTGATCAGAAACCACGTGGGACGGCCGCCGCCAGCTGTCCGCCGAGCAGAACTCGACAAACTAGGAGCCTTCATGCGCATTGTTTTCTCAACTCTTTTGCTGGTTTCTGCAGTATGTTCGGCGGTATGGTCGCAGACGACCCCTGTTACCAAGGCCGCGCCCGCCAGGAAGGGAGCCGCCACCTCCACCGCAGCCAAACCGGCGACCGCGTCGTCAGGCCAGCCTACTGCAATCATTGAGACCAGCGCGGGCAAGATGACCTGCACCCTCTTTCCTGACAAAGCTCCGACGGGCGTCGCCAATTTTGTCGGCTTGGCCCAGGGCACCAAAGACTGGACCAATCCCGTCTCGCACGCAAAGAAGCATGGCGTTCCGCTCTACGACGGAACGATCTTCCATCGCGTGATCCCCAATTTCATGATTCAGGGCGGCGATCCTGCCGGCAGCGGCAGCGGCGACGTTGGTTTCATGTTCAAGAATGAAACCTCCCCGGATCTGAAGTTTGACCGTCCCGGGCGCATGGCGTATGCCAACGCGGGTCGCGACACCAACGGCTCACAGTTCTTTATTACCGAGGTTCCGTACCCCAGCTTGAACGGTCAATACACCATTTTCGGTCAATGCGATGAGCCCACAATTGCCCTGGTGAAGCAGATCGCCCGCATGGGACGCGATTCCAACGATCGGCCTTACCGCCCGGTTAAGATCAATCACATCACGATCACCACGGTGGGAGCGGCGGCTAAACCGGCAACAACTGCCAAGCCCGTAGTCAGAAAGCCGGCTGCACCCAAAAGCACTCCACAATAGCAGCACCGGCGTTCCTTGGCTTTGCTCAGTTCAGGCTCCGTCCGGCTGTCGCGAGGGCATCTTGCCCCTCGCAGAATCAGGTCTCACAAGTAGAAAGGAACTCATGCCCCGCCAACCCGGCACCTACGCCATTTTCAATACTTCCGAAGGCACAATCATCTGCCGCCTCTTCGAAAAGGAAGCCCCGAAGACTGTAGCCAACTTTGCTGAACTCGCCGAAGGCAAGCGGGAGTGGACCCATCCGGTCAGCCGCAAGAAGAGAAACGACCGCCTTTACGATGGCACCATCTTCCACCGGGTAATTCCCGACTTCATGATCCAGGGTGGCGACCCAGCGGGCACCGGCTTTGGGGGCCCCGGCTACCAGTTCGAAGACGAAACTAAAGGCTCGCCACACCAGTTCGACAAGCCGGGCAAGCTGGCCATGGCAAACTCCGGCCCCAATACCAACGGATCGCAGTTCTTCATCACCATGGCGCCCACACAGTGGCTGACCGGCAAACATACAATTTTCGGCGAAGTGGTCGAAGGCTTCGACGTAGCGGAAAAGATAGTCGGCACGCCACGCAACCGGCAAGACAAGCCGCTGAAGGATGCGGTAGTGAAGTCGGTGGTGATTGAAAGGATATAGAATCCGACCGCGCTTCCGAATTAGACTCGACCGGAGTCCCGCCCGACTTCGATCTTTGTGGAAGGACTGGCTACACACCAATCACTCCCACCAGTTCCTTCACCGCAGCCGCGCTCTTACCCAGCGCGGCTTTCTCTTCCGGGGTGAGCTTGATCTCGATAATCTGCTCCAGGCCCAGGGCGCCTAACTTGCAAGGGACGCCCACGTAGAGGCCGGTGATTCCGTATTCGCCTTCGAGGTAGGCGGCGCAGGGCAAAATCTTTTTCTTGTCTTTGAGAATTGCCTCAACCATCTCGGTCACGGCTGCGGATGGCGCATAGTAGGCTGACCCGGTTTTCAGATACTTCACAATTTCCGCGCCGCCATTGCGCGTGCGCTCGACCAATCGCTCGACCGTAGCCGCGTCCATCAGCTCTGTAATCGGAATTCCTGCCACCGTGGAATACCGCGGCAACGGAACCATCGTGTCCCCATGCCCGCCCAGTACGAACGCCGTGACATTTTCGACGCTGACCTTCAATTCTTCCGCGATAAACGTCCGAAAGCGTGCCGAGTCAAGAACGCCTGCCATTCCGAGTACCCGATCGCGGGAAAAACCGCTCATCTTGTACGCCGCCTGAGCCATGGCATCCAGCGGATTCGAGACAATAATCAGGATGCAGTTCGGCGAGTACAGCACAGCCTTGCCGACCACGTCTTTCATGATTTTGTGGTTGGTATTTAGCAGATCGTCGCGGCTCATCCCCGGCTTGCGCGGAATGCCAGCGGTAACCACCACAATGTCGGAGTTGGCGGTATGGGCGTAATCCTGCGTTCCCACCACGTGCGAATCGCACTTCTCGATCGGCATAGCTTCGAGCAGGTCCAGACCTTTACCCTGCGGCACACCTTCGATGATGTCGATTAGAACCACGTCCGCCAGTTCCTTGGAAAGAATCCAGTGAGCCGCAGTAGCTCCCACGTTGCCTGAACCTACGATCGTCACTTTCTTGCGCATGAATGGTCCCTTTCAAACGCCGGTTAACCACAGAGCACACGGACTGAGAAGATCGAGGGTTTTGCCTGCCTCTAGCTCTCTCTGTCCTCTGGGGTTAAAGATCTCCTAATCCGCAGCGGTCAAAACACCCGCGCGTATGTTCTCGATAATGTGATTCGCGAACTCGCTGGTCTTGACCTTCGTCGCGCCCTCCATGAGCCGTTCAAAATCGTAAGTGACTATCTTCTGCTCAATGGTTTGCTCCAACCCGTGCTCAACCAGATCTGCAGCTTCATGCCAACCCAGAAAACGCAGCAGCATCACGCCTGACAGAATGACCGAACCGGGGTTGATGACATCTTTATCTGCATACTTGGGCGCCGTCCCGTGGGTAGCCTCAAAACACGCATAGCCGTCGCCGATGTTGGCGCCCGGAGCAATACCCAACCCGCCCACTTGCGCCGCGCAGGCGTCGGAAATGTAGTCTCCGTTCAGATTAGGCGTCGCCAGCACTGAGTATTCGTCCGCACGGGTCACCACCTGCTGGAAGATAGAATCGGCTATCCGATCGTTAATCATGAGCTTCTTCTTCCACGCGCCCTGGCCATGAGTGGCATAAATCGCGTCAACAACCGCCTTCACTTCTTTGTAAACCGATTGACGGAAATCTTCCGTAGCAAATTCCATGCCCGGCTCAATCAATGCCGCGTTCGGCTCGATGGTAAGGTTGGGATTTTTGTCTTTGTTATCCAGAATCCAGCTCTCGCGCTCGGTCACGACCTGATCGCGGAATTCTTCGGTGGCCAGCTCATATCCCCACTTGCGAAACGCTCCCTCGGTAAACTTCTGGATATTTCCCTTGTGTACCAGGGTCACACTCTTGCGCCCGCTCTCCAGGGCAAACTTGATCGCCATGCGCACCAGACGCTTGGTTCCTGTCACTGAGATGGGCTTGATCCCCACGCCCGAATCCAGACGAACCTGCTTCTTCCCACTCTTCAGCATCTCTCGATTAAGGAACTCGATCAGCCGTGCCGCCTCCGGCGTTCCCTGCTCCCACTCGATGCCGGCATAAACGTCTTCTGTATTCTCGCGGTAGATCACCACATCCATCCGTTCCGGATGCTTCACCGGCGACGGAACGCCCTTATAATATTTGACCGGTCGCACGCAGCAATAGAGATCGAGAATCTGCCGCAGCGCTACGTTCAGCGATCGGATGCCGCCTCCAACAGGCGTAGTCAGCGGCCCCTTTATGGCAACGCGGAATTCGCGGATGGCATTGACGCTGTCGTCCGGCAGCCAGGTTTTGAACTTTGACATTGCCTTTTCGCCAGCGAACACCTCATACCAAGCCACATGCCGCTTGCCCTGGTAGGCCTTCTCCACCGCCGCATTGAACACCCGGACCGCCGCCTTCCAGATGTCCCGGCCGGTGCCGTCGCCTTCAATGAAAGGGATGATCGGATTGTCGGGAACCTGGTAAATCCCGTTGCTGTAGGTAATCCGTGCGCCATTTGCCGGCACCGGCAGACCGTTATATGAAGCCGCCATTACGCGTCCTCCACTTCACGAATAAGATCGATGGATCAAACCCATAATTATAAAGGTTGGGAACAAGTGGGACAGCTCACGAACCAGGCGACGCACCACAGAGCGCGTGACTCACCACACACCACGAGGGGACAGCCGCCTCCCACTGTCCGGCCGAGCCAGTCTAGGCAACGGGTTCCCCGCTACAATGCAGCATGCGCAACGGTTCCTCCTCTGTCCTGACCTTGCTTCTCGCAACATCGTTGTTACTCGCCTCATCGGCCAAAGCCCAACAGCCCGCGCCCCCTCCTGGCCCACCAATACCTCCGACCCAGCCGCCGCTCTCCCCCCACGCTTTCTGGGACCGAACCAATATTCTTCTGTTCTCCGGCATCGGAGTCTTCCGCGCCCTCGACTACGCCTCCACTCGCAACTTCCAGGCTCGCGGCAGAGAAGAAGTCTTGATTCCCGACGACGTGGTCAACAACGCCGCGGGATTTGCCAGTCTGGAAGCAGCGGGAACAGTCACGTCCATCGGTCTTTCCTACTGGATGCACCGCATGGGACACCACAAGATCGAGCGTGGGATCTCGATCGTCCATATCGGCATCACGGGTTTCGGGGTTGTCCGAAACTATTCCCTGAAGTCCAAGCATCGGGCCCAATGAAATTGCGTGCATTCCCTGGCTCGTTTCAACCGCACCCGTAGGCGATAACAATTGCTGCGGTAACGGCCTATACTGTCTCTAGCATTGTCAGGTTGCAGGAGCCCCCATGCCCCGGTTCTCTCTTATCCGCGCATTCTGGACTCTCACGATATTTCTGACGCCGTCAACACTGCTGGCGGCGCAGGCTAATCCCGACCGCTTCCAAATCAATCATGACATCCGGATCGAGCCTGACGACAAAGTCGGGGATGTGACCTGCCTCAACTGTTCCGTCTACGTCCGTGGTCAGGTATCTGGCGATGTTACAACGATCAACGGCAACGTAGTTGCAGAGCAAGGTGCAGCGATTGGGGGAGATGTCACCGCAATCCGTGGCAACGCCCGCGTCGAGAATGGCACCCAGGTAGCTGGTGATTTGGTCGCGATTGGTGGGACGGTGCGCCGGGATCCGCAGGCGACCGTGGCCGGCGACGTTACCTCCACGGGAGGAGGAGGTTGGATTTTTGTATTTTTTTTGCTGCCGTTTGCATTTCTCGGCGGAATAGTCGCTCTGATTATCTGGTTGATTCAGCGCAGTCGGCAACCCGCGCCGGTGCCCACCTATACGCTGCGAAGGAACTAACGCTTCTGAACCCAGATGAAGTCCCGCAGTGGCTAAAACCAAGCGCCTGGACGAGCTTGATCCAGGTTGGAGGCCCGGTCTCCACCCTCTCCTGCCGGCTGAAACATAGAACTGTAGGGAAACGGCTCAGCTATGGCTACCTCGCACCATCTTCAAGCACCTGCTCGTAAATCGTACGCACCTTGCCAAATGTTCGTGCCAGCTCAAGGTCCAATCCTTGCGGAAACTCGTGGCTGAGAATCTTCCCCGTCAGTTTCTCCGTGACTTGCCGTCCATGTTCGGTGGCGGGCAGCCATTTGCCAGCCCGCCCTACGACCAGCCGCGCCACGTGCTCCACAGTGCGCAACAATTCGGCGGCATGGTCGAGTGTGGCAGCGTCACACTTGTCGAGCAATCCGGAAGCAACGCAGCGCCACAGCCGATCGCGCAAGCTGCCTTGCTTATCCGCCACGCCATGTCTTACTAGCAGGAAACTCGTGATGAAATCAATGTCATAAATCGCACCTGGAGAAGACTTAAAACTTTTACCCGGAGCTTCCGCGACTTCGAGTCTGGTCCTCATTTCGCGAAGCTTGCCTGTGAAGCCGACATCGGCAGCAAATTTCTCGAATAGGATTTTCAGTCTGGCCGTCGCGCGCTCGCCTTGGGTCTCGGAGCCCGCCAGAAAGCGTAGCTTGGTATACATCAGCGCTTCCCAGGCTTGCGCTTCTTGCTCGAAATAGGCCGCCAATTGCATCGGAGTAACTAGCAGTTCGCCCTCGCCGCCCCGCGGTCGCAAACGCGCATCCACGGGAAATACCATTCCGTCCCTGGTGTAGGCGGACAAGGCATGCATCATCTGCTCCGCACACTTGGTGAGGGATATCCGGTCGTCGTCTTCCCGGCACACAAACAACACATCGGCATCGGATAACAGGTCGAACTCACCGGTTCCCAGCCTTCCCAGTGCCATGACGGCCAGTCCCTCGGGCGCGCCCGCCATGGAAAAGGCGGTCGCGATCGCATCCTCTGCCGCAGCCGTCGTATCCGCAAACGACTCGTAAACATCGCGCAACTCGACCACATCTCTAGCGCCCGCCACGAACCCACGGTGCCGGAAGTGCTGCCGTAGCAAGGCCAACTTTCCTCCGTACGGAGCCGGTGAGTCCGCCAGGTAGGCAAATACCGGATCAGCCGCGCGGGCTAGTCCCACGGGCCTCTCGAACAAATATCCGCCACCCCCTCGGGGCATGACCTCCGCCGCTCCCGCTAGAGTGTCGATTTCCTCGGGATGACGAATGAGGATGTCAGCGAGGTAGTCGCTGGTCTCAAACAGGGCAATAGCGCGAGCCACGGCCTCCTGGTTTCGCAGCACGGCGGCGTAGCGCTCGGAACTGGTAAATGCCGAACTAAGAAACCGGTAGACATTTTTTCGCGTCTGCGGGCTCAGGTCACGTCGGTTTGCGATTTCGTACAGGGCAGGAGCATCCGTCGCCAGCCGTTCCAGAATGTGCTGGCTGGACTGACCCGACGTTGCCGGTCCCCTGCCGAGCAATTTGAATTCTGCGCCAGGCGATTGCTGGCGGCCGTGGGTCTGCTGCTGATAAATAAGTCGCTGGTAGATCTCCGCCACCGCCGCCATCCGACCTGGCACGATAACCGCGAGACTACCCATACGGTATTCCCCCGGGGCATAGCCCTCCATTGCGCGCTGCAGAACCTGGCAATCAGCTTCTGATCGCGGCAACCGATGCGTCTGTTGTCCTTCGCGCAGTTGCAACCGATGCTCCAGATGACGCAAAAACTCGTAGGCACTGGTCAGATCGTGAAATTCCTTGCCGCTGATGTGCCCTTTGTCGTGCAATTTTTGCAACGAAAAGAGAGTTCCTCCCGATCGCAACCACGGCTCTGCGCCTCCGTATACGCGCTGCAGGCATTGCACCAGAAATTCAATGTCGCGGATTCCTCCGCGATCAATTTTCACGTCGATGATTGGTTCGGGCTGTCCCCGCACCTTGCCGTGGTGACGCCGGCTCTGCATTTTCTCGCGCGCCACCAACGCCGTCTTGATCGCCGCAAAATTGACCTGATCGGTGTAGATATGCGGCTGCACCGAGCGGATGAATTCCCGCGCCAGGAACGCGTCGCCCGCCGAATGGCGTACCTTGATAAGCGCCTGGCGCTCCCAATCGTGCGCATTTTCGGTGTAGTAACCCAGCGCTTGCGACAAACGGATGGCCAGCTCTCCTTCTCCGCCCTGAGGCCGCAAGCGCAGGTCAATCCGAAACACGGGACCTTCTCGGGTCACACACGACAAGATTTCCGTGGTCTGTTGGGCCAACCGGATGAAATATTCACGATTGGAAATCGACGCTTGGGGCGGCTCTTCCCCATCGCCGAACACATACAGCAGGTCTACGTCCGAGCTGTAATTCAGTTCGTTCCCGCCCAGTTTCCCCAGAGCCAGGATGGCAAACGGCGTATCGACCAGGCGGCCCAGAGCATCCAGATGCTGCGGCGTGCCGTGGCGGCGCTGCAATTTGCTACCCGCCTCGCGCAGAGCGTCCTCGATGAGCACATCTGCCAGAGCCGAAATTTCCGCCGTGGTTTCCGCCAGGGGCGCAATTTTCAGCACATCGCGCAACATGATGCGAACGTACTCCCGCCGCTTAAACCGGGCCAGCACCAGGGAAACATCGGTCTCGAATGAACGCGAGCGGAAGCGTGCCAGACTCTCGTGAAACTCTTCCTGGGAGAAGCTGCGGTCGAGATTCTTCTCGCGAAGGAAGGACTGCAGTAGATCCAGATTCTGAATGAGTGTCTCTCCCAAAAACCGGCTGTGGCCGAAAACAACAATCGCGTAGTGGGCCAGAAAATTATGCCGATCCAGCAACCGTACTACTTCCGGGGACTCGCTCAGCCGCTCAAAAAGAAGCAATGCACCATCCGGGTCGGGGGATTCAGCCAACAGCGCGGGAAGAGCAGAGGCGAGAGTGGGCGACAGTCGCGCGCTAGCGCGCTCCAGGTTATGTTTGGCGTTTTCAGGATTCCGAAATGGTACCTGGTCGGCAATGCCCGTCTGGGCGCGGGTCTCCGACCCGCTCATGCCGAGCAAGGCTCGGCTCTTTTCGCCCGGAGCACCAGGGCCGGTAAGCTGATTTGGAATTTTCGGTGGAGGCAAGGCTCGCCGCTCGGGCTTTCAGCATAGCATGGGTGGGGACCGCGAACGCTGCGCGAGGGCTACAGCCTCATAGGTGCAGAAGCTGGAGCAGAAATACCGGGGTAGAAAAAAACACGGAACGGCTGCTTTCGTCTGACCGGTGGAGCGCCGCTCGGCAGCTGCGACCGATTTCTCTTTGCAACCCGCAATGCACCCTCAATATCGTCTCTGCCCGAAATATTTCCGTACCCCAATCATGTTGTACCGGCCCCACGGGCCGTTGGGGCCAAGGTCGGCCGAACCCAGGTTCCGGTCACGTGCTCCAAACCGGCTAAAGAGGAAATGCTGGGTGACGCGCATTTCGAAACCTTTCCCCATGTAGATTCCAGCACCCCAGGTTCTCTCCATCCCGATCGCGTCAGCCGACCAGGTGTAAAGCGCCTGGGGAAGATTCCTGCCGAACAGGAATTGAGGTGCTCCAAAGAGAAAGAATCTCCGCAGTTGGCCCCGGCCGAAAGGACGCAACTCCACATACCCAGAGAGCATGTAGCGGGCAAAGGCATTGCAAGGGGCATTCACTCCTCCGGCGATTCCCGAGTCCGCGCGGCACAGGTTAGGATCAATCTCGTTGTGCGGAGGTGCAACATCGAACTGCGCATATCCCCAAAACATGTCGCGCGGGAAAAACATGCGGTTCGAGCTCTCGTGCGTGATGACGGCACTTCTTGCCGGAACCGCTTGTGCCGGTAAGATGCCCGACAAGACCACAGATACAACCATCCACAACAGCGCTTGCTTCATGGGCCCTCCGCAAGAAATTTAAAGTGCCTTGACTGGGTGAAAATCAGCGCCGGCCTCCGATGCGGCTGGTAGTCCCCGGAGCTTTGCGCCCGGCTTTACCGGCCAAGTAGACCCGGAAGTTCTGTCTGGGCGGGCGAGGATAGCGCATCAGAATTTGAGCAGCTTCGCGCCGAGCGGACAAAGTGGGGGAAACCCTGCCCCGGCGCGGGCGCCATATTGTATCCCGGACCGTCAGGATTTGAGGGACGATCGTAATGCGGCTGTGTCCTTGTTTGCGACCCGATTCTCGCCTGGGCGGGCAAGCGTTCTACGGGCCCTGTTGCTCGCCTAGCCTGTTCTCCGGTATCCTTCACGTTGACCTCGATCGGACTTTCAGCAGCGCAAAGGAGGTCCAATAAAAACAGTGCGCAACGGAAGTGTCCGCCCATATCTTTTACTGGGACTGGTGATCATCATGGCTGGATCCGCCTTCGCCGCCTCCAATATCTACGACTTCACCTTGCCGTCGATCGATGGCAAACCTATGCCTCTGGCGGATTTCAAAGGCAAGGTAATTCTGCTGGTCAACGTGGCCAGCCGCTGCGGCTTCACCCCCCAGTACACCGCACTCGAGTCCTTGTATGAGAAGTACAAGGATCATGGCTTCGTCATTGTCGGCTTCCCTGCGAACAATTTCGGTGGACAGGAGCCCGGCACCAACGAGGAAATCAAGACTTTCTGCTCTCGAAAGTACAATGTCACGTTTCCGCTCTATAGCAAGGTATCCGTCAAAGGCGACGATCAGACCCCGCTCTACCTATACCTCACGAAACAGACCGCCCCCTCCATCGCGGGCGAGATCAAGTGGAATTTCACAAAATTCCTGGTCGACCGTAACGGTCAGGTCGTGCAACGCTTCGAATCTAAGGTGACTCCGGATTCGAAAGAGATTGTCAACGCCATCGACAAGCTATTGAAGCAGCAATAAGCGGGCGCCTCGCTGGCCCGGACAGAATCAGCCTCAGCATGTCCAGCCGAAGACTGTCTACGGAAATCCATATCAAATTTTTCTATTCCTCCAACAACTAGAATCAATTGCAACCCTAAGTCCAGAGATAACTTAGGGATACGTTTGGCCAGCATATTGCTATCAGAGTCTGCACCGGGGGTGGACAATGCCACAGGAGGTCTCTATCTCCTACCAAGCGGTTAAGAGCAAGGTCTATAAGCTGGTGGACGCCATGGTCGAAGGCGACAAGAACACAATCGAGGTTCAGGAATCCATTCGGAGGTGGTGGAGCCTGATCCATCCTTCCGACCGCGCCGTAGCCCAAAAATATCTCCTCATGGTGCTTGAGAAATCCAACTCGACTCTGGGGGCCATAGTCCTCGGCCTGCCCGACGTCAAGGAAGTGAAGGCAGTTCGCGAACTAGCGGCGGAAAGAATCCCGGCGCGCGCCGATCGTTCTGCAATCAGCAGCCCGGTTTAAACACTTCTAGAGCAAAAAAAGTGGCCCGGCTTTCGCCGGGCTTTTGCACATCCGAAGCTTTTTGCAGCGCCAGCCGTCCCCAGGCCATCCTGCCCGGGACGATGACGGTGACGCTTGAATCCCGCCGCCCAGCCGACTAGATATCGTAATACAGTGCAAACTCAAAGGGATGCGGCCGCAGTCTCACCGCGTCCACTTCCTTGGTGCGTTTGTACTCGATGTATGTGCTCAGCAGTTCCTCGGTGAACACATCGCCCTTCAGCAGAAAAGCGTGGTCCTTCTCCAGGGCATCGAGGGCATCTTCGAGCGAACCCGGCATAGAAGGCACTTTTGCCAACTCCTCCGGACCCAGATCGTAGATATCCTTATCCAGCGGCTGGCCGGGATCCATCTTATTTTCAACTCCATCCAGTCCGGCCATCATCATGGCTGCGAATGCCATGTAAGGGTTGCAGCTCGGATCGGGGGGGCGAAATTCTACGCGCTTGGCCTTCGGTGAAGCCGAATACATCGGTATGCGGCACGCCGCCGAGCGATTCCGCCGTGAGTATGCCAGATTCACCGGTGCTTCGAAGCCCGGCACCAGGCGCTTGTACGAGTTGGTGGTCGGAGCGATGATCGCTGCCAACGCTGGCCCATGGTTGATCAAGCCGCCGATGTACCACAGCGCGAGCTGAGATATACCGGCATAGCCGTCGCCGGCAAACAGCGGTTTGCCGCCTTTCCACAGCGACTGGTGGGTGTGCATGCCGCTGCCATTGTCGCCGTAGATCGGCTTGGGCATGAAAGTCACGCTTTTGCCGTATTGGTTGGCCACATTCTTCACGATGTACTTATACAACATCATGTGGTCGGCCGAGCGCACCAGCGAATCGAACTTCAGGTCAATTTCGGTCTGTCCGCCGGTCGCCACTTCGTGATGGTGGCACTCCACCTCCAGGCCGCAGTTCTGCATAGTCATGACCATCTCGCTGCGCAGATCCTGGTAGTGGTCGGTTGGAGGCACGGGAAAATAGCCTTCCTTATAGCGCGGACGGTATCCTTGGTTGTTCTCCGCCCGGCCCGAATTCCAGCGTCCTTCCTCGGCGTCGATGAAATAGAATCCGTGCTGCTCGCGCTGATCAAAGCGCACGTTATCAAAAATAAAAAACTCGGCCTCAGCCCCGAAGTAGGCCGTATCCGCCAGGCCAGTCGAGCCCAGATACATTTCTGCTTTCTTCGCGATGTAACGTGGGTCGCGGTCATAGCGTTGTTTGGTGACCGGATCCACCACGTCGCACACCATCACCAGTGTGGGCACCTCGGTGAACGGATCCAACATGTAAGAGCCGGCGTCAGGAATGAGCAGCATGTCGCTCTCGTGTATCGCCGCCCAGCCGCGAATGGACGAGCCGTCCATGCCAAAACCCTCGTCAAATGACGCTTCACTCAACTGGTCAATGGGATATGAAACGTGGTGCTGCAGTCCTGGCAAATCGGTGAAACGGAGATCGAGAATCTTGACCCCGTTCTTCTTCACAAATTCCAGGATAGTTTTCGGATCAGCCATGGATCGCTCCTTTGCGCCGGGCACACCCGGCCTTGAATTGGCACTTAAGCAGCGTCATACACCGGCCGCAAGCGCGGTAAAATATGTCATGGGATGAGGGAATACTACGCGCCTGCTACAATCTCTCGCAATGTACAAACCGGTCGTAAGTGTAATGCGATTAGCCTGTGCAAGGAAATTTATTGTTTTTATGGCCAGGATAAGCAGGACTTATCAAGCCGTAAATATCGAAATATCAGCCGCCTAGCCCGCGCAGGCAGAGCATTCCTAGGGTAGCGCACAAAGTGGCCAACTGACGACTAGCTCTAACGACTGGCCCATGGACTTTGAACAGCTCGAAACTTTTCTCGAGGTCGCACGCCGAAGCTCTTTCTCCCGTGCCGCGGAGAAGCGATTCCGCACCCAGCCTGCGATCTCCTCTCAGATCCGCGCCCTGGAGGAAGAAGTTGGCGCCAAACTGCTTGATCGTTCAGGAGGCAAGGTATCTATTACAGCGTCTGGTAAGCTGTTCCAGAAATATGCTGAAGAAATACTTGAAGCCCGCAAGGCGGTTCTGACCGCCATCGCGGAGACCGAACGTGTGCCCCGCGGTGAAATAGTGGTTGGCGCTAACGAAGGCACTTGTCTGCACATCCTCCCTGAAGTCTTCGCCGAGTTCAAGAAGCAATATCCCGACGTGGCCGTTAACATCACGCGCGCCGACTACGGCAAGATACTCGAATCGGTGATCGACAATTCAGTGGACTTCGGGTTCATGTCGATGCCGGTCACCGACCCTCGCCTAACTGTAGTCCTGATCCATCGTGACGAACTGGTTCTGATCGCGCCGCCGCAACATCCGCTGGCCAAACTGCAATCCGCCCCGATCTGCGAAGTCGCAAAGTTTCCCCTGGTCATGCCCAAGGCAGGACACACCCGCGACGCCTTGGAAAATCTCTTCCACGAATACAAGCTGAAGCCGCAGTACGCCATGGAACTCGACTCCAGCGAATTGCTCAAACGCTTTGTAGCAGCGGACGTAGGGGTGGGCTTCGTCGCCCGTTCCAACGTACAGGAGGATGTACGGGCCAATGTGCTGGTTGCCGTTACCATGGCAGAGGCCCAGATTCGCCGCGATTTAGCTCTGGTTTTCCGCAAGGACAAAGCCCTCAGCCGAGCCGCCCTGGCTTTCATCGACACAACGGTGAAGATCAAGACGGTCGACCCAGTTGCTGCCTCAAAACGCTGAGCGGTTCCGCGATGACCATCACCAGTGCAGCAGCCGCCCTCGGCCGTCTGGCCGACCTTTGCTCGGCCGGTCGCGAAATCGTTCCTAATCAATTGACTGAAAGCCGACCAAGAGTCTCCTATCCGGTGCCGTCCCGGTTTTGCGTTAGAATTTCCGCAGTGAGACTCCGGAAAGTCCATCTAGCCTTGTTGCTTGGTTGCGCTTCCCTGCTCTTGGCCCAAATCCGCAAGCCCTCGAAACCTGCTTCGCCCTCCGCTTCCAAACTGATTTCCATAAGGGTCACCGGCTCGAGGCGCTACACAGCGGACGAAGTCATCTCCGCCACGGGTCTCCAGATCGGCCAGACCGTCAGTGAAGGCGATTTCAAACAGGTCGCCCAGCGCCTGGGCGAGGCCGGCGCTTTCGCGAACGTCGCTTACGCCTTCCAGTTTTCTTCCGAGGGTATGAAGCTCGACTTGCAGGTCGCTGACGGTGACCAGTTCGTCGTCGCCCGCTTCGAAAATTTCGTTTGGCTGTCCGACCAAGAGCTGTTGGAGAAATTGCATGCTCGCGTGCCCCTTTTCCGCGGCCAACTCCCACTCGCGGGCAACCTCGCCGACCAGGTTTCCGACGCTTTGCAGGCGCTTGTGATCGAACATAACCTGCAGGGACGCGCGGATTACCTGCGCTCCGGTCCGCCGGACGGCCCGGTTGACGCCTTCGACTTCAGCATCACAGGGCAAGCCATCCGCGTCGGCCGGGTCGAATTTCCTGGCGCCGGGTCCGGCGAATTACCCTCCCTGGAAGCTGCCGCAAAGAAGCTGTCCGGCCAGGAATACTTGCGTACCATCCTCAAAGTTCAGGCGGAGAGGGATTTTCTGCCCGTCTATCTGCAACGGGGCTATCTGAAGGCTGCCTTTTCCGACGCTCAGCCCAAAGTCGTGGAGCAAAACCCGCAGGAAACACTGGTTGACGTCGCCCTTCCGGTCACTCCTGGCAGCCAGTACAAGCTCAGCGAGCTCCAGCTGTCTGGCTTCAACATATTTCCTGTCGAGAGATTACGCCAGCTCGTCCATCTGCAGCCCGGCCAGCCAGCCAACGCGGTGCAACTGGACCAGGACGTCGAAGCGATCAAGAAACTCTATGGAACTCGCGGATACATGGCCGCCCAGATTAAGCCCACTCCTGAGATCAACGACGCGGAGTCTACCGTCAAATACCTTATTGATTTTCATGAGGGCGACGTTTACAAGATGGGAGACTTGGAAATCCGCGGCCTGGATAGCCGCGCCTCGGATCGCCTGGCGGCGACATGGAAGCTGCGAGCGGGCGATACCTACGACTCGGGGTACCCCAGGCAGTTCCTGGACGCTGCCAATAATCTGGTCCCTGGCGACCAGTGGAATATCACCGTCCACGAAACGGTAGAGGACAAAGACAAGGTTGTCGACGTGTCGCTGCGTTTCGATCTTAAGTCCCGGTAATGAAGATCTAGCACTATATTTACTTAAAACAACTCCCCGTCAGGAGCATCTAACCGAGGTAAGTTGAGGTCTCATGGAGGAATGGCCGATGTCTGTTTTGCGAAGATCGCCAGCTTTTCTGGCAACCCTGCTTTTGGCCGCCGGCTTAGCCGCGCTGGCCGCTTCTGCTGCCGACAAACCCCAGACTTTCACTGGCAGGGTCAGCGATGCCATGTGTGGCGCTAGCCACATGATGGGCGGCGAACCAGCCGACTGCCTTCGTACATGCATACGCAAGGGTTCAAAGTATGCCTTGGTCGTGGGGGACAAAGTTTACGCCCTCGACAGCAGCGACAAGCCCACGCTCGATAGACTCGACAAACTGGCAGACCAGCAGGCCAAGGTGACCGGCCAGGCCAATGGAGACACAATAACGATCAGCTCTGTAGCCGAAGCCAAATAGCCACGGGTTGCGCCGCCCGACGTATTCATCTCGACACGTCGGGCTTCTTTTTTCTAAATTACCCTGATTTTCATATTGTCCGCGCGACTCCCTATGTTATGTTTTAGCGAATTTAACCAAGTATCGGAGGATACTCGAATTGTCTAGAGACATGGTCCCCAAGCGCATTTTCTTCACCAAGGGGGTCGGGAAGCATCGCGAACGGCTTACTTCGTTCGAACTGGCGTTGCGTGACGCTGGCATCGCCGCACAGAATCTGGTTCGAGTCTCCTCGATTTTTCCGCCACAATGCAAGTTGGTCCCGCGCTCTCAGGGACTGAAGTATTTGAGCCCGGGCGAAGTGGTTTTTTCCGTCGTGGCCGAAAACTCCACCCACGAGCCGCATCGCTTGCTGGCTTCCAGCATCGGCGTGGCCATTCCCTCCGACCGCAATACCTATGGCTACCTGAGCGAGCACCACTCCTTCGGCGAGACCGAAGACTCGGCCGGAGATTACGCCGAGGAACTCGCTGCTGAGATGCTGGCAACCACGCTTAATGTGGAGTTTGATCCCGACCGCTCATGGGATGAGAAAAAAGAAATCTATCGGATTTCCAACAAGATCGTCCGCACCGCCAACGTGACCCAGTCCGCCGTAGGCGACAAGCGCGGGTTGTGGACGACGGTCATCGCGTCGGCGGTTCTGATCTTTGATTAAGAATATTTGAACAGAAGAGAACCCATCTGCCTAGGCAATGGGTCGCAGGTCTTTGTAGCCTTGACGTCCTGCGAATTGCCTTATTTCCGCGCCAGCGCTTTCTCCTTCTTGGCCCTGTGATTTTCAGCGTCTTTACCCAGGCGCTCTAATAGCGCGGCCACAATCAGGGGCAAGCCGACGGTCGCATCCAAAAACACCTCGCCGAACTTGCCACCATCAGCCGGGGGCACGAACTTACCCCACGAGATCGCCTCGCTGTACGGGCTCCCCGACAATCCGCCCCAATACACCGGCTCGGGACAAATCCGCAAACCGTAGTGGTAGCGCTTCAGCGGAACGTTTTCTCCCATTCGCCGGTGCCGCAATTCGATAAACGGCCCGAACTGCTGCGACCAGTTGCGCGGCACTCCCCCGCCGATGGTAAAGATTCCCAGCCGCTTCTGCCGCAGCAGCGTGGATGCGAAATGTTCCAGGTCTTCGAACGGGTCGAAGCGCAGCTTGTGTCTGCCTGCCGCTTCCCGCATGCGATTGGAAAGTGCGACGTCCAGTCCCAATTCCGAGTCTGTGAAGGCAGGTACGAAGACCGGCACACCCTTCTCAAAGGCCGACTTCAAGATTCCCCGCTGACCTTTGGCATGCCCAGTGAGGTATTCGCCGATGGCGTGGTTGAGTCTGTAGGAACAGAGTATTTCGCTGGGATCCCATTGTTCCAGCACTTCAAACATCACCTTCTCCACGTCGTCCAGATTCCGTTCTGGCTCCAGCGTGTCATAGACGCGGTTGTAACCCTGCTCGTAGAGTTCCGTGTCGGGAACTTTCGGGTTGTAGCGGAAGTGGGCCCGTCCGGTCGCCTCCACCAACCCATGCGCCATTAGCGCGCCGGTCGAGACGATCGCATTGACAATGCCCCGATCAATCAACTCGGCGACCACCAAACCCTGCTTGGCCACGGTCATGGCCCCTGCCAGGGTCATCACCACGAAACAGTCCTTGTCACGTGCCATGGCCTCCAGCACATCGACCGCTTCACCCAGCTGCCGACCGGTGAATGCGGTCTTGGCCATCGCCCGCATCAGGTCATCGATCGAGTGCACCCGGTTGAGGTCGAGAGGCTCCAGCGGAACCAGCCGGTCTTCAATCGGATCGTGCAAATGGCGCTCCACCCCAGCGCCGTCATGGTTATGTTTCAAGTTGCACCCCCGTTGCGAAGCACTACTTTACTAGAAGCCTGCAAGCTATTGCTACAACCACCGAGAACTGAAAACCGGGAACTGTTATTCTATTTTGTCCTTAACGAGGAGGCTCTCTCTTTGCCGCCGCAGAAGTTCCAGGTGGGATTGGTGCAAATGTCGGCCACCTCCGATCCCGACACGAATTTGCAAAATGCCATTGATAAGGTCCATCAGGCCTGCGCGCGTGGCGCACGGATCATCTGCCTGCCTGAGCTCTTTCAGACCCAGTATTTCTGCCAGCGGCAGGATTCCAACCTTTTCGACCTCGCCCAGCCAATTCCAGGTCCCGTCACAATGCGCCTGGCGACACTGGCGAAGCAGCTGGGTATTGTCCTTATCGCCTCGCTGTTTGAGAAGCGCGCCCCCGGCGTGTATCACAACACGGCTGCCATCTTCGACACCGACGGCGCGCTGTGCGGGCTCTATCGCAAGATGCACATTCCGGACGACCCTCTTTACTATGAAAAGTACTACTTCACCCCCGGTGACCTTGGCTTCCGGGCTTTCGACACCGGCGTCGGCCGCGTCGGTACTCTAGTTTGCTGGGACCAGTGGTATCCGGAAGGCGCGCGACATACCGCGCTGCAAGGCGCGCTGGTGCTCTTCTTTCCGACGGCGATCGGCT